>Ga0222717_10002664_pt1 | contig 13659 bp, 16 predicted proteins | sample C33_18DmetaG_FD_165053 | JGI IMG/M metagenome (GOLD analysis project Ga0222717, IMG submission 165053) | Estuarine water microbial communities from San Francisco Bay, California, United States - C33_18D | ecosystem: Environmental > Aquatic > Marine > Unclassified | place: USA: California...
GATCCTCCAGCGTTTCAAAAAGCGGCACAACCTGCAGCGCGCAAGTCGGACGACCGTCGACTTCCTCGGTCAGGCCGGCCTCGCGGGCAAAGAGATGGACCAGAAGCAGATCAGAAAGTTGCCGCGTCATGCTGACAATAAGCGCTCCAAGCCCCGCTCCGCGCTCCCGGCGATGCTTTGCAAGGACGCGGTAGCAATCCCTTACCGCATCCGCCTCGGGACCGGCTGAATAATTCGGATGGAGGAATGGTCGGGACGACTCCAACTCCTTCGAGAGAAAGGCCACTCGATCTCCCTCGGACCAGGAAGCGAATGAATCGCCATCCTCGACCCCGGCCTTCACGAGAATCTGTGAAAACGCCTTGTCGTGAAACTCGCTATTCTGCCGCACATCGAGATCGGCGAGATGAAAACCAAAAGCCTCCAGCTTGTCCGAAATCGGATCGACAATTTTCTCGGCGAGACGATGCGCTCCAATTGCCTCGAGTGAGTCTTTCATCAGGGTGAGGTCAGAGGCGAGCTCCTCAACCGTGTGAGAATCATTCTGCTCGAGACGCGCACGCAGCAGGTAGCCGAAAGAACGCCACGGCTCGTCCGGATTACGGGAAAGAATGTAATCGCCCTCGCCGCCCAATTCGCGGGCAAGGTCCGAAAGACGACTCATCAGTGCATCCGAAGCGGGATGCGACGGTGCCGTCACCGTGAGCTGGTATGCCGCATTCGCGAGCTCCCTGCGATACAGCTTGATCGCCTGCCGCCTCAGTTCCGCGAGCGTATCCCTCGTTGTCTCCGACGTCACAAAAGGATGCCCATCACGATCACCCCCGATCCAGAGACCGAAACGTATCCTCGGACCTTCGCCCACATTTTTCAATGTGTCAGGATCAAATCCCGTATCCTCCCAGGCTCGCTCGAGACGATCATCGATTTGCTCCAGCGTTTCGGGAAATACCTCCCGCAAGTAAAAGAGAACATTTCGCAGCTCGCGCTCCACCGTAGGGCGCTCCTCGTGGATTTCCCCCGTGTTCCAGAGAGCTTCCAACGCCGTCATGAACTCATCCCTCGCCTGGTCCTTTTGTCGCTTTGTCAGGCCGCAGTCATTGAGATCGAGAAGGCGATCATAAAGCGCTCGGTGACGCTCCCTCACGCTGGGGCGTTTCGCCTCGGTTGGGTGCGCGGTGAAAACTGGCTCGACCCGGACAGACTGCATCGCCTTGGCGATGTCGAGCTCGGAATAGCCCTCCGACTTGAGGCGCTTCAGGCAGCGAGGCCACATCCCCTTTTCCGCCTCTGGCCCGAGGACCATTTCCCGCTCCCGACGCGCTTCGAGCGCGACCTGCTCTTCGACCATGTCGAGAAGCTGGAAAGCAATTGAATACACCTCCGCAATTTCCTCCGCCTCGGCGAGCGTTTCCGGATTCTCCCCCCGCTCGATCCATGGCAGCAAACTCGCGAGACGATCCTTCCCCGCCGATAAGAGAACATCACGAAGCGCGTTCATGACTTCGAGCAACTCCTGCTCCAGCGATTCCAAACCTTTCGCGACGAGCCTTTTGCTCTCCGATTGGTTCGATTTCGGATTCTTCAGTTCACTCATATTCAGCTAGTTCTCAAAAAAGGAATTTATCGTTCAATAACGGTCGAGCATTCCGCCTTCCAGCGAGGGCGCAGGAAACCCTTGCCATGATATCCTTACGATCCCTAAGCTTTTCTGTCCTTTCAAAGGAATACTCGGTTAATCGTGGCTCTCCTGTTCCCAAGGAATAACGCGTTCACGAGGGCGTTTGGCCAGCGACATGATCATTTCTCGGAATCGATCTTCAAGGGCGCGAATGCCAGGATAAAAAGCGCAGCGATGATGCCTCCAGGAACCAGCTCCAGTAACGCCCGCCACGAAGACATCCCCACTCGCCGGAAAATGATCCAGAGAGAAAGGGAGTAGAGAACAACGAGGGTTTGGTCGATGAGCCACCCCTGTTGGGTGAATGGTGCATACACGGCTGATCGGAAAACCCTGAATACGGAAACAGCAAAAACCTTCTGTGCGTTCCGTGTCTTCCGTGGTCCCAAAAAAGAAGCCTACGAAAAATCCTCGCGCACACGATCCAGAATCATTCGCGTTTCTGCTCACCAACCAGTCGCAGACTGCGATGTCGATAGTGACACATCAGCCACTACTACAGGTAATTCATCCAGCGGACTTGTCACGCCCAGCCCGTTTGTTCCTAACGCAACATGCAAGTAAATCTCTGTTGTCGTGATCTCCTCGTGGCCCAGGAGTTCCTGGATCGTTCGCAAGTCCGTCCCCGCCTCCAGCAGATGCGTGGCAAAAGAGTGCCGCAAAGCGTGGCTGGTAACCCGCTTCTCAATTCCGACCGCCTTCGCCGCTCGCTTGATTGCCTCGCTGTAAACCTGACCATGCATGTGGTGACGTCGCCGGATTCCGCATTCCGGGTCGATCGACGTTTGCCTCGCTGGGAATACCCAAAACCATTCGAAACTTTCTGCGGCTTGGGAAAATTTTCTCCCTAAGGCTCCAGGAATGTGAACGCCAGGGAGGTTTTCTGCTCGGTCCTTTTGCCAGATTGCGCGAGCCCTCTCGATCTGTTCGGCCAATTCCTGTTTTAGACTTGCGGGGAGCATCGTGACTCGATCCTTGTCTCCCTTTCCCTGTCGAACCGTTACTGTTCCGCGAGATATATCTACGTCTTTGATGCGCAGTCGGACAAGTTCTGAGCGCCGTAGACCGGCGCCATACTGCGTGCGTGCCAGAAGCCCGTAATTCCCGTCCGTTTTCCTGGGAACTTTTGTCGGCTGTTCCAGCTTCTCAATCAAGCCCCGGGTCTCCTCCTTCGACAACACAACAGGGATTCTCGCTCCCGTTTTCCTGAGCCTGACGCCGAATCGTGGATTTTCCATCCCACAGACCTGCTTGAAGAAAAGAGCCAGAGCATTGAGCGCCTGCTTTTGTGTCGAATAGGCGCAATCCTCATCATCGACCACGGAGGTCAGGAACCGAGTTGCCGTTTCCACCTGCATCGCCTCGCGATCTAGCTTTGCAAATGCACCGTAACGGGCAAGCCACGCGCCATAGCATTGTTTGGTTCGTCGTGCATGCCCCAGACGGGAACCAGCAGAAATGACGGCTGCCCGGAGACGTTCCGGGAGACTGCGATGATCCACATGTGCCTCCGCACAGGCTCGCAGCCAATTAAGATACCACTGAATCGCCGCGTTCCACTGCTCCAGCTGCCACGACTCCCGCTCGCGGTCCTCCCGTATGACCTCCGTTCGCCAGAATGATTTCGCCGCTTCACGCCCCGCTTCCAGCTCATGACGAAGTCGATAATTCTCGAACCATTCAAGTAAAAGGAGAAACCCGGATCTCTCGAAGTCGGATAGTCCACGAAATTGGGAAAGGTCCCTTCTCCAACATGCTCGCTGCCTGGTCGTGCTCATGAATGACTAAAAGCAAGCGTGGAAAGATTAGTCAAGAATAAAATGCACAAATGAACACTAGTTTTTTGTTTGATATTGCAATCGACCTGCATTCGAAGGTAATATCGGCACCCAAAAAGAGGTGATATCAGCGAGAGCAGGGACGGAGAAATGCGCCCGCTAAATGGGCACTGATAGACGAAGGGATGGACAGAAAAACCTTGCTAGATTGGGGCTTTCAAGACATTCTGGATGATGAGTGCCTTGCGTGATATCACATCGTGAGGTGATACTAATAAATACTGTTCGCCAAATGATTATCGATTACATACAGGAATGCCGAATACGTTCAACTAAACCTGCACCCCTGATCAACCGAATCTGAAACGATGAATATGGAAGAGCAACGTGAAAAAATTGGGCCGTGGATGCCAGCCGTGGCGTGTGGGCTATTTGCCGTCATTGCGATGATTGGGAGCATTTGGTCTGCGGGGAGAGGAGCCAATGTTTCCTCATTGTTTTTTATTGGTATGATGCCGTTTTTCTTTTTTTTGGTTGGTCACTACCTCGTAAAACTCAAAAAAGAAATTGCCGAGATACGCGAGCGACTGGACGCGGCAGATCATCGTTCCGATAGACCTGTTGCGTCCTCCGAACACCGACCGGAAAATGACAGCGGCGAACAAGACGACGCTGGCAAGCCCGATCCCGCCGCGAGTTAATTGACTCCACTAATTCGAATCCTTAACCTGTTCGCGAGACCGCGCTCTCGGATCGGGCTGCCAGGTCTCGGACGTTAGGCACGAAATTTTTAAGAAATCCAATCCTCTGGTGTCTCACCTATGATGCAAAGCATTTTTACATATCTTGCCAAAGAAAACCAACACATGAAATCTCCTGTAATCACAACGATCCTAATGATAGTGTTCACATGCCTTCAATCAGCGTGGGGCTACAGCCCGATCATGAACCTTGATGGGTGGGATGCTGCCCGGCTCATGAAGGCAGGCATTACCGTCACACCTTGGAAGCATGATCAGATTGGCGATGAACCGGACTTGAAGTGGGTGGAGATTACCTATGATTCGTCGAAGCTCGGGGAAGACCAGAATGTCCTCATGAGCATCCATGTGACTGCGGACAATGGACAGATCGTCTCCGCGTATCGCGCTGAGCACAAAAAGGGAGACTCCGGCAAGCTGAAGATCCTCTTCGCTGTCCGCAAGGAGCACCTCGAGCACTCGTATTTGGAAATACTCGTTCCGAAGCTCCTCTCTGAAAGAGCGGGACGCGATTTTGGAAACCCAGGTCTCGGGGGATACTCCCTGCGATTGAGCCGAATCATGCAGTTGGTGAGCGAGGCCTCCGCCGACAAGCCCATCGACGAAAGATAGCAGCGCAGAGGTTAGACATCAGAAGCTCATGAAGCCAATCCGCATTTTAGCCATCGTTGGACTGCTTGTATTCGCTTGGCTACCATTTTTCGCCCAGCAATCGCACGGCACATGGCAACAGCATACAATAACGCGCTCACTCACCTCTATTTTCTACCACCCGCCTACACTCGTCACAACCAGACTGCTGACTCCGTCCCAGTATACTGACTACTATACTGCAATTCCCTTTGTCTGGTCTACTTTCGTCACGGTTCTTGGCGGGACAATCATCGTCATGTCTAGGAAAAAAGGGAATGCCTAACAAGACGTCGATCCTAACGCCTGACCCGCCACGAGTTGAAAGCTGCATGACCATTCAAACCTCAAACTAAACGTCGGAGCGCGCTCTCGGTCAGGCGTAGGATAACTCTGACGTTGGGTCTATATAATGAAGAAGAAACAAGTCGTTGTCGGGTTGATCGTGGTCATCTTTTTACTGATTGCTTCGGTAGTTTATGTCGTGTGCGATGTGGTCTTTCATGGTCCCCAGATCGTCAGGTACAATCAGCGGTGCGAGCGCATTGTGAAGGAAGAGAATCTCATTGGCCAGCTGCCGAAGGCCGTCGAGGCCGCCCTCGGCACACCAACATCAGTTTATTGGTATGACGAAGTAGGAAGTTTCACCCTCAACTACGCCCCACACCCGTGGTATCCTTATGCAAAGTTCCAAGTCCATTTCAACGACGGTAGACTGAAGTCAGTTGAGCTATACGACGACTAGGACCCAACAAGTCAGCGCACCCAACCCGCTACCCGCTGAGTAGTTGATATTTATGATCGCTTTAACCCTTAACTTCTTCGTCGAAGTTCGCCCCCGGTAGCGGGTGGGTGGCCTTTACGTTCGGCTGAAAGAACCTGTATCGCGGTGGCTCAAGACACGTTCCAACTTGAGGCAAAAATTGTAATCGCATAATCTGTCCTGCTTGATATCGTATTGGCAATGAAAGCAAAAAAACTCAAGCTGATCGGTCTCCTTCTGATTCTCGCCGGATTGGTGGGAGTAGGCGTCACTGCGGTAGCCCTAAACGGCATCTATACCCGCGAGACCTTCGATTCAGCTTCCGCTCTCGCGGATGCAATAAGCGGTAAGCTGGTTCCCGCCACAGTTGGTTCTCTGTTGGCGTTGGCCGGTGTAATTCTGGTATTGAGCGGTTGGTGGCGTGGACGCCAAGGCAAGCAACCTAATGGACTTCAAGGCGCATAAACGAGACATGCCGAACAAGGCCGTGGTGGACAAGCGACTACCCGCTCCGAGTCGACATGAACCTCTTTACTCCAACCCTTAACCCTATTTCGGAGTTGCGCTCTCAGTAGCCGCTGCCACACCTCGGACGTTCGGCGAGAAAGAGGAGACAATCGACTGACCGAACGCATTTTCATTTGTGGCTTCGTCTCTAAACTAGCCGACACTCAAACTAACTACGAAAAAAACCATCAGCACACTCATCGCAAGCATCATCATCTCACTCTCGGCTTCGGCGGCTCCGAAACTTCTCATTGAGACCACCCTTTCCGAGGAAACCGCCAAAGGTGACAAAGAAGTTCTCAGCAAGCGCCGGGACGTCGTTGAGAGCGGCAAACAGGCGTCCATCCAAATCGGCAAGCAGCTTGCGGCCCTCGGGTTGGATGGGGTGCAAAGTAACTTCTGAATTCTTGCGAATTAGTCTCACGATTTAGTCTTGCTTAGCATTAGCGGAGCGGCATGCTTTCGACCCATGAAGGTTGTAATAACAGTTCTAACTTTTCTCTGTCTCGCGCAATTTGCACCCCCTCAAACCCCGCAGGACCGGCGCCCCGATAAAAACCCTTGAAAAAGCAAATTCCTATCAATCATGCCCACAATACGAGGCACATGGCAGCAAGCCCTCCTCCAAGCCAAAAACGACCTTCTGTAATCACGATTTGGATTGCCTCTTTGAAACTACCACTTTTTGCGAAGCTTTGGCCGGTTTCACGAAAGACCTTACTCAGGATTTGTTGGCAGGCCACGTTTGCCAGCATGGCCAAAATTACAAATAAGTATCCCCACGACATAACCAATTCTCTATCTTACGTGAAATTCAGTGACCCGATCGAGGACATACTCCTGCTCATCGGGTGACATACCATTGTAAAATGGCAGTCGAACAAGGCGCGCACTGACGCCTTCAGTGACTGGACAATCAAACGTCTCTCCTCCCAATTTCCTTCCCATGGGCGAAGAATGTAGCGGAAGATAGTGAAAAACAGCAGAGACACCACGCTCTCTCAGGAAAGCAATGAAGCGATCACGTTCGTCTTCGCTGGGCAAAAGCAGATAATACAGATGCCAAGCCTGTTCACAGTGTTCAGGAACGAAAGGCCGACGCACGCCGTTCTTGTCTGCCCAGTTAGCCAAGCTGCAGTCATATCGTTCCCATATTGCCTTCCGCTTTGCCTGGATAGATTCCCATACCTCCAGTTGGCCATAAAGAAACGCGGCGAGGACGTCGCTCATAACATAGCTCGATCCCACATCTACCCATGTGTATTTATCCACATGACCGCGAAAGAAGTTTGATCGATTGGTTCCTTTCTCACGGATGATCTCGGCCCGCTCCGTAAATCGCGAGTCGTTAATCAGAAGCGAACCACCTTCACCGCAGGTGATATTCTTGGTCTCGTGAAAACTCTGCGTCGCGAATTCACCAAAAGTTCCGAGCCACTTCCCCTTGAATTTCCCAAACAAACCATGGGCATTGTCCTCCACTACCGCCACATTCTGATCCGCAGCAATTTCACAAATACGATCCATTTCGCATCCCACTCCGCCGTAATGAACCGGAACAATTGCCTTCGTTCGCTCGTTGATCAAACTAGGAAGGATAGTCTCGTCGAGATTCAATGTGTCCGGACGGACGTCACAAAAAACGGGCGTCGCGCCGGATCGAACAAATGCGTTTGCTGAGGAGACGAAGGTAAATGAGGGAATTATAACCTCATCCCCCTCACTCAAATTCAGCAGCATCGATGACATTTCCAGGGCATGTGTACATGACGTCGTCACTAGCGCCCTGGATACCCCCAAGGTCGACTGCAACAGTTCTTGGCACTTCCGCGAGAAAGCCTGGTCACCTGCAACCTGCCCCATCGTAATAGCCCCTTCGATGAACGAAAGTTCCTGTCCAACCAAGGAAGATCGATTAAAGGGAATCTTCATAATAAATTCGTTACCAGCGAACTTTACTAGTTCTTAACCTTAGTCGTTGAGTATTCACTCCACTTTGATTCCCGAGTAAAACAACGCTTCCGATTCAAAATTTGACCGCAATTGAAGTCGGAACAAATTTCACGGCCACAACTCTACCGAAGCAATCTATTAATTCCAACCTAAATTGGAGAAATGTATTTTAACCACTCGCTCCTAGGAACATTAACTAAAAGGTCCACGATTGAAACAAAACCATCAAATGGTGACGAAAGTTGCTCATATTGTCTATAGGTTGAATAATCGTGGTAGGTAATCGGCACCCCTTCTTCCGAAAAGTGATTTTCAAACGGCAGCAAATAATCTTTCGCTGAAGGACCACTCACGTATTCTGAAGCGTCAACCTGCTTAAGCACACTGAGCAATCGGTTCTCCCGATCACCTTCCAACAACAGGTCTTTGCTGTCGATAAATTTCGTCTTTAATCCAAGCTCATCTGAAATTCGACGTATAACATACTGGTTCATTTCCCCGAGTGATCTCCATTGAGACTTTTGATAAATGTCCTCAATTAACAGATCAATCTCCTTGCGATGTGGAGCCGATGCATAAGATTGACAGATGCTTCTGTAGTGGAGGTTTTGCCAATCGGAATCGGGAAGAGCAACTTCGCTAATTTTTCTACGGACCGATTCTTTTTCAATTGGAATAGTGATCCAAAAAGACCCGTTTTTACCCCGGAGCCGGTTCCGATTACGCCAATCATTTTTGGTATACTGAACTTCGTCATAGAAGACAAACTGATCAGCTGTTTGAATCAGGTCAAAATACCCCCGCCATGGCAAGTAATTTGATTGCAGCACTACCGTTCTCATTCCGATCCCGTCCGTCAACTAGTAGCCATCCCGCTTGATGTTAGAAGACCTTATTTCGTTGCCACAAAGCCCATGTATTTGAATAAGTTTCTAGATAATGGGAGTGCCCGCTCCAAGCACTCAGTGACCAGCTTAGCATCTCGCAATGAAACATTTTTTTCGACTGAATCCCTGTTGATCAAGTGACCTTCTCCGATAAACCAGTGATAAAAACATTCAACCTTGCTGAATCCGACATTTTTTAGTGATTGAACTATTGAAGTTTCCTTAAAACCACCTGTCACATCCTTCCCATACTCCGCATGGTGAAATACATCCTCGGCTACGCCATATTGCTCCTCAATCTCAGCCCCTTTCGTGAGCAACGCAGAGATTTCTCGCTGCACAACTGGATCGTAAGACCCTCCTTTAGAAACCTCGCTTATCGCCTCCCAAAAGTAGAAATTTGGCTCTAAATCAGCATAGAACGTACCGCCATCGGAAAGCGCCTTGAAGGCGGTTTCAAAGGTAGGAATCAAATCACTTAAATGATGCAGAAACGAATACGCAGTAACAAGCTGAAAACTGCCTTCACCCGGCTCGTAGCTCCCGGTATCATTGTTTACTAGGCGAACTTTTGCTCCTTCAATATCCAAATCGACTTCGTTGAGCATCTCTTGAGTTACATCAACACCGACCACCTCTCCGACCCGTGATCGCAGAATATCGATCATGAAGCCCGTTCCACAACCCAGGTCCAACGCCCGATCAATTTTTGAGCCACCAATAATTGCATCGATTCGTGCTTCAACCTTCTCAATATTTTCATCTCTATAATGCGGTTCACTTTTACGGTAGTCTTTAGCCAAACGGCTATGAACCTCTACATTTGCGTCAACCACCTTTTTATTTACATTTTGATTCATAATATTTCTTAATTAACGAGTCAGACATAAACTACTTCCCTTCTGGGGATAATTTATTATACCTTCGCTTCCTCCATTCTAAAACGTTTTCCGATGGATTTGCATCATATCCGAGAAGAACATTTAAAAAAGGGTCTTCCGCATGTTTCCCATCCATCATTGCACTCAATGAAATTTGCTGCTTCAATAGCCCAGTCGAATATATGGTATTTAGCCCCCTTCTTACGTTTTGGGACGAATTGTAACCCGCTTTGTGAATCAGCATTGAATCCATCAAAAACACAGACCCTGCCTTAGCCTCGATTGTAACTCCATACTTTTCCACAAACTGTTCCGAGGGCATCTGCTCTTCGCTATGTGAAAAAGGAACAACAAATGTCCCTCCAGATTCTTTATTAAAGTCGTCAATGCACAACATCGCACTTATTGCCAATGGACTCGAGATGACAAAATCCGAAAACAATAGGTCGCGGTGCCAAATTGACTGTCGATTTTCGGTGCAAGGAACATTTATTATTCCGATTTGAAGATGTATAACGTAATAATCGCCCAAAACCTTTGAAAGAACTTCCGTAACTGATTCCTTCGTGGCTAGTTCGACAAAAAGGTCATCGTAACATAGCGGAGCACGAACCTGATTTTCCTCTTGGATTTGGTCGAGAGTAAATTCCGGTTGAACCTCGCGCTTCTGCTCTTCGTAGACGGCGTCGAGTCTCTGACGGACTTCAACCAAGGCTTCTTTTGAGACAACATCGTCTATCACTGTGTAACCGAGAATCCTCAATTCTTCGAGTTTCTCTTCCAACCAGGTGTTAACCTTATTTGGCGGTTTCGCTCCGTAGTATTCTTTTTTCATACTGAAACTATTTTAACTTGATTCCTTTTTCAATTACTCGCATCGGATTGCCAATTACAGAAAGAGAAGGGCCGATATCTTTTGTCACCGCAGAAGCCATTCCGATTACTACATCCATCCCGATCGTGACATCATTTGCAACTGTCGTACCCGACCCGATAAAAACGCGATCATCTATCGAAACCTTACCCGACAAAACAACATTCGCACCAAACCAACAACAATCCCCTACGGAACAGTCATGTGGAATGATGTCGCCATTTGCTATCCATGTTCCATTCCCAATAATCGTCCCCCTATCAATATTCACACCCGGGTAAATAAAGTTCGCACCTCCCATCTTCACGCTTGGATGCACATACGAGGATGAGTGTATGAAATTCGGAATACTCCTTTTCAAAGAGATTAATTCACGGATAATCTTACCCTTGATCGTTAAATGCTTATATCCAAGGCAGATGTAGAAATCAAAATCTTTAAACTCCTCATCCCGATAAGAATCGAAAGGGAATGCCATCACGTCTCCTGAATCAGCCATCACGTCATCGAAATATACTACTGATTCGATTTCATTTCCGTGAACGTCCTTCAAGACCTCAGCTAAATATTTACCCAATTCTCCGAACCCAATATATGCTACCTTCATAACAAAATGCACTCATCAAGACCGATCCCCAATTGAAATCGCTTTTTTTGATTATTCGTATTTCTGCCGAAATTTCCGCTTCTCCGGTGGAACGTAATACTCTTCATAACTAATCGGAGTTTGCGCATAAAAACCGAGCTTCTGTTTAACTTTTTCCGACCAATCCGACGATTCCATGTGGCTCAACGCTCGCGGGATATCAATTCGCTGTTTCATGTAAGGCCTGCAAAAGTTTATTGTAATTGCGTGCCTCCAATCATTCGAAGGATTCACACCACCGCGATGCCACAGCCTTGGGCTAAAAAAGAAAACAGCGCCTTTTTCCAAAACTGCGCGCTGGCAATTCTTTTCGAAATAATCCGCCGTCGGTTCCTTTGCGTCGTTATGTGAAGCAGGCAAGTAATGCATCGCCCCATTTTCCTCAGAAATGTCGGAAACCGCAATGAATGCTCCAAAATTTGTCAAATAGTCAGGGATGAGTCTTGGGCAATCCACGTGTATCCTAGAAGAGTAATTCGTTGCTTTGGGCGGCATACTCGATGAGGTATATCCATAAACAATACTTCCTTCACCCAGAATCGTTTCCACGGGTTCGGTAAATTTCTGCTCATCAAATATTTCGATAAATATTCCTCCATACAAGGCACACAGCAGAACCATCCCATAATCAGTGTAATCTGTCGAACCGTGAAAAGACGCCTCTGCACCAATAGCTGACTCTAATTCAATTTTAGCCCTGTCCATAAACGGCGCACTAAAGACATTTTCTACAATACTGTAGCCATCGACAGCAATATCCTGTTTAAATTTGGTTAAATCAAAGCTCATGCGTATTTATGTTAGGTTTGGGATGTAGATCTGTAGTTCTAAGTTGATTCCTAGTTCCGGCTGTTAATTATCTACGATTTTTCTAATCACCCAAACTGGCCTGCCCTGAGCCTCAACCACGATCCGCCCAATATACAACGCAGAGACTCCAACCACAACGATCTGTACACCTGAAAGGAGAATGATCGTAGAGATTGTGGTAAGATAACCAGGCAGGGTTTCAAGCATGGTGAACCTCGCTACAGCAAGACTCACGACACTAATAAATCCGGCGCCTGCCGTCGCAAGCCCCACCAAGGTGATGAGCTTGAGCGGAAAATCTGAAAACCCTATAACCGTTTCAATTGCCATTTTTAATCGCCTGTAAAACGTATAGCTCGATACCCCCTCTTCCCTTTCATGATGTTCGATTTCCACGTAGGCAGGACGGAAACCAAGCCACTGCTCAAGCCCCGGGAGGTGCCGGCTTCGTTCTGAAAGCATTCGAAACCTCGATACACATTCAGAGGTCATGAATCGCATTGTGCCTACATTTCGGGGAGTTTTGTATCCTGTTAAGAAGTTGAAAACCAGGTAGAATACCCAGCTGCTTATTTTCTCGCTAATCGCGCCTGATCTTTCTCTTCGCATACCATACACAATGTCGCAGTCTCCCTTTTTGAGGCGATCTAAGTACTTTGGGATTTCATCTGTTTTTTCCTGTAAATCAACGTTCATCATCCCAACGTACTGGCCTTCAGCATGTTCATATCCGCAAGATATCGCAATGTGCTGACCAAAGTTTCTGCTAAACAAAATCGCCCGAATGAATGGGTAATCCAGTTTCAATCGACTAAAGGCATCAAAATTATCTTCGAGACTGCCATCATCGACAAATATAATTTCAACAAGACCCAGAAGCGAGTAAGTTTGAAAGTATTTTTCGAAAGTGGAAACGACTTCGCTACAAAAATGGTTCGCTAGCTCGAAATCGTTAAAAATCGGAACAATGATTGAGAGTTGCGGACGGTCACTTTCCGTTTTCATCTTGAATTCTATTTCTTTAAAACTGCAATGAGGCTTGTCCCTAAAAGCCTTCCCTTAGCGATGCGGGTCAATATTCGATCGAGAAATGAGGCAAGATGAAGAGCGGGTGTCACCAGAATTCCACTTACGGTATGCCCCGTGGATTCCTCCTGCATAATCGCATCTACTGAAGTCTCTTTCCTTTTCAAAATTCGCTTCATATAGATTGGAAGCACGGCGTAAGTAAAAAAGTATGAAACCTGCTCCACCTTCCATCCACTAGCTGACACAGCCTTTTTAAGCGTCTTGATGGAATAGCGGCGAAAATGCCCCGCTATGACATCGGTCTCACTCCAAAGGCTGGAAAGTGCCGGTACTGTTAGATAAAGATAACTTTCTGGCGCTGCTGCTTTTAAAAGAGATTGCAGAAAATCTACATCCTCTTCGACGTGCTCAAGAACGTCAAAAAGGCCAAAAGCACGAACGCTTCCATTAGGGAAGCCT
>Ga0222717_10002667_pt1 | contig 13654 bp, 13 predicted proteins | sample C33_18DmetaG_FD_165053 | JGI IMG/M metagenome (GOLD analysis project Ga0222717, IMG submission 165053) | Estuarine water microbial communities from San Francisco Bay, California, United States - C33_18D | ecosystem: Environmental > Aquatic > Marine > Unclassified | place: USA: California...
AAATATTTTTTTTATATAAAATTTCATTATATAAACTACTTCTTTTAGATAAATGATTATTTGTAAATGTATATAAATTTGTATAATCAGAAGAAATATCTTTATTATATTCAAAATATATGTAATCTGGTATAGTTTTATTAAAATCAGTATCATTAAATTTTATATTATGATAATGAATATAATTAAGTGAATAATTTACGGTTGAATTAATAAATGTATTATAATATATAGTATCTATATAATAATAATTTTTACTACTAAATAATTTATAAAAATATATTACACCAACAATATTACTATTAAAACAAATATTATGATTTATTATTATATTTGTAAAAATATCTTTAGTATATGGTAAAGCTTTTTTTGATGACATTAATTCTAAATCGGTTAATGTATCTGGATAATAATATATATTATTAACAGATTTACCATCTTCTATTGTACTATTAAAATATAAATAAGAACAATAATAAAAACCTTCATTTAAAACTAATTTATTATTTAAGATAGTTTGTTTTTTTGGAACATCAAAATTATAATTAACTGTAAATAAATTTGATTTATGAAATTCGTTTATAAATTTTTTTATATAATTTTTGATATTCAGTTTATTATCATATTCATTATTTAGTTCTCTTATAGGTTTTATATTATTAATATTATTACTATTCTTACAATTAAAAATATTATTCATCTATATAATATATATATTTAAAAAAAATAAATATAACATAATAAAATTGATATTATTTATAATAATTTTATATGGAAAATTATATAGCTGTTTTACTAGTTACAACTGATATCAAAACTGGTGAATTATTAAATAATTTTATTAATGAAAAACAATTAAATTATAATATTATAAAAAATAAATCATATAAAATAAATTTAACATGTAATAATCCTGATTTATGTCTTGAAAATATAATAAAAAAAAAAGAAATATTTTGTATTATTACAATTGATGATTATAATTCTTTAATTAAATTAATGTACAATGATGAACAACAAATAATTAATTATAATAATGATTATTATGTTTTAGAAATAGAATCTTATATGTCATTTAAAACAGACTATTCTAACATATTATCTGTACAGAAAAATTTAAAATTTAATTAAGTGAATCAATATCACGTATTAATTCATTAATTTCATTATTATTATTTACACAAGAATTACCTTCTACTGTAAATAATTTATCAAATGCTTTTTTATAATCATTTAACTGTGTTTCATAACCTTCTAAATTTCCACTACCACCAGTCATAGTATTATCTTCTTGTTCTTGTTCTTCTTCATTTTCTTCTTGTATAATATCATTACTATCTAAAATACCATCTTGATTTGTATCATGTTTTTTAATTTTTTCAAGAATAGTATCATAGTTAGTTTCTGCTTGTTGGTATTGTTCTTGATAAATATTTAAATCTTTTTTAGCTTTTTTATACGCAGATTTTAATTTATGATGTTTATCTAAAATTTTATTATCAAATTCTTTATATTTCCATGTTTTTTCATTATCTTCTGATTCGATTTCAGATTCAATTTCTTCTGCAACTTCTTTTGTTATTTTTTCAAAATTTTCTTCTAATTCTGTTTCATTTAATTCTTCTTCTTCTTCTGTATCCATTGTTCCACCAATTAAATTATTATTATCAATAGTATTACTAAATTTTTCAATAATATTTTCTGTAAGAGATACATTACTTAAAAATAAATATAAAATAGTTAATAAAATAGCTATACCTATACTAATTCTATTATTTTTATCATAAAAATCACTTACATAATATGCTATTAATGATAATATAACAATTTTACCTATTATATTATCAAATATTTTTTTAACAATATTTGGTAATGGTGGTGCAATAATACCAGCATATAATATAACGAAAATAACAATAAATCCTTTTACATAATCATTATCTAATAAGTTCTTTATATTATCTAAAATATTCATATATATATATATAATACAAAAAAAAGTTTATTTAATTATTTAAATTATTATTTAAAAATACTATAAATGAGTCATACTCTCTATTATCTTCATATGGAATAATTTCTCCATTTGCTTTTTCTAATTGTATAGTAGGAAATCCTTCTATATTTTTTTCTTGAGAAATAGTTTCATTTTCTTCACAATTTATTTTTTTTATAGTAACATTATCTAAATTTTCTTTTTCTAATTTATTCCATGCTGGTTTAATATTTCTACAATGAGGACACCAATCAACATAATATAAAACGAATACATCATTTTTAGTACCTCCTATTTTTAAAGGTTTTTTACAAAATATAAAATATAATACAACTATTCCAAATAAAATTATAAATAAATATAATAAATTTTTATTAAAACAATTATTATCAGAATTCATATCTATATTATATAAAATAATTAATTTTTGAATTTATTTTTTAAATTTTGTAAAATAAATATATTTTGTTTTTGTTTATTAATTTTTTTTTGTATTTGTTTATTTAAAACTTCTATATCATGTAATTTTAATATAATATTATTTATATTTTTATTAGTTATATTTTCTATTAAATTTGTATTAAAATTTTGTAAATTTTTATTTGTTTTATTTAAAATTTTATTTTTTTTTTTTAAATTCTTGATTTTATTTTTAAGAATTTCCAATTCATTAATATCTATTTCATCATTAATTATTTCATCATTAATTATTTCATCATTAATTATTTCATCATTAATTATTTCATCATTAATTATTTCATCATTAATTATTTCATCATTAATTATTTCATCATTAATTATTTCATTATTAATTATTTCATTATTAATAATTTCATTATTAACTATTTCTTGAGTAACTGGTTCATTATTAACTGTTTTAATTAATTCAGTATTTTTAATAGAATTTTCATATATATTAATCTTATCTTCTAAATTTTTTATTTCTTTATTTAGAATAGCATTTTGTTTTATAGTATCAATTGGATTATAACCTTTCAAAGTTTTAATTTTATTTCTGATAAATGAATTAGTTTTATTAGAAATGATGTCATAAACTTTATAATTAATAAAATTGTTATAAGTAGTATTAACAGAAAATTCTATATTAGATTCTAACAAAATAGTAGAAACTTCTGAATATAATTTATAACAGGATATTAAAAATGGAAATTTAATCATAGAATAATTATTTTTTAGAAAATTTAAAATAACATATTGAAAAGTATAATTATAATCTATATTATTAATATTAAATCCAGTAGTTTGGATTGTATTTTTAGTAGTTAGTAAAAATTTATTACTATAATGTAAATAATATAATTTATGATTAATAATATCTGTTGAATTTATAATATTTATACATGTATTATTATTAAAATTTTCCATATAAATATTAGAATTTATTTCATTAATACCATTTTCATTAGTAATATATAATAATTTAGATAAAATATCATTATAAATATCATTATTAAAATTTTCTAAAAATTGTGTGGGTATATTGTTTAAATCAAAAATATTAGTTCTAATAAATGTATTATCTTGTATTGTATTAAGTGTAATCCATTCAATAAAAGTTTCTGTTAAAAATATATCAAAATCAGTATATAAAATAGAATCATAATTAGTAAATGATAATATTTCATTATGTATTGAATCATCATAATTACAAGAATAATTATATATTTTAAAATGTGTAATTTTATTATGTGAATTAATAAGTGAATTATAATCACTAATTTCATTACTATTAATTATGGAATTACAATTAATAATTAAAATTTCTAATTCAATATCAAAATTATAAATAATATTATTAATATGTTTTAAATAATTTATTATATCATTTATATTATTATTTTTTTTAAAAGTAAGTATAATAGTTAACATTTAAAATATAAATATATAAAAAGAAAAGTTTTTTATCGCATATATTATGAAACGTGAAAAAAATGAATTTATAATAATAAATGAAAATAAATTAGATAATGTAAATGAAAATGAATATATAGTATTATTAGATTATAAACTATATTCACAAAAAATATATAATAGTTATAATAAAAATTATGATAATATTTTTACACAATTTAATAATGATTATCATAGATGTATATTTAAAATAAATGATAATATAGAAACAGACATAGAAATATTTATAGATTATTTTGAGTTTTTATTACATCAAAAAAATAGAAATATATATAAATTTTTAATGTTATGTACACAAGCTTCAATGGGATGTCCTTTAGAATTATTATATACAAGTGTAAATAATATAAATATATATATAGGAGAATTAAAAAATTCGAGTAATTTAATATTTAATATAAAATGTAAAAATACAATAAATATAGAAATAACAAAAATATTACGATTATTTATTGTAGAAAATGGAATAGATAAAACATTAAAAATAATAAAAATTAAAATGTATATACCTTTTAATACAAAAGAAAAAATAATTATAGTATATAAAATACTTAAAAATATATAATTATAATAATTTAAAATGACATCAATCGGAATTGATTTAGGAACTACTTACTCTTGCGTGGGAATTTGGCAAAATGGCCGTGTTGAAATTATAGCTAATGATCAAGGTAATCGTACAACACCTTCCTATGTAGCATTTACAGATACTGAACGATTAATAGGAGATTCAGCAAAAAACCAAGCTGCTATGAATCCTGAAAATACTGTAAATGATGCTAAACGATTAATTGGTCGTAAATTTTCTGATGAACATGTTCAAAAAGATATGAAATTACTGTCATATAATATTATTAAAGATTCAAATGATAAACCAATGATTAAAGTAAATTATAAAGGAGAAGAAAAACAATTTTCCGCAGAAGAAATTTCTTCAATGATTTTAACAAAAATGAGAGAAATTGGTGAATCATTTACGGGAAAAGAAGTAAAAGATGCTGTAATTACAGTTCCCGCTTATTTTAATGATTCACAACGTCAAGCAACAAAAGATGCTGGAGCTATTGCTGGAATAAATGTATTAAGAGTTATTAATGAACCAACCGCAGCAGCAATTGCATATGGATTAGATAAACAAAAAGGTAAAGAAACACATGTATTAATTTTTGATTTAGGTGGTGGAACATTTGATGTTTCATTACTATCAATTGATGATGGTATTTTCGAAGTAAAAGCAACTGCTGGTGATACACATTTAGGAGGAGAAGATTTTGATAATAGAATGGTTCAACATTTTCAAAGTGAATTTAAAAGAAAACATAAGAAAGATTTAAGTGAAAATAAACGAGCTCTTCGTAGACTAAGAACAGCATGCGAAAGAGCTAAAAGAAATTTATCATCATCTGCTACTACTACAATTGAATTAGAATCACTATTTGAAGGTATTGATTTTAATACTAGTATGACAAGAGCTAGATTTGAAGATTTATGTTCTGATTTATTTAGAGGATGTTTAGATCCTGTAGAAAAAGTATTAAAAGATGCTAAATTATCAAAAAGCGAGGTAGATGATATTGTATTAGTTGGTGGTTCAACACGTATTCCAAAAGTTCAAGAATTATTAAGTAATTTTTTCAATGGTAAAGAATTAAATAAATCAATTAATCCAGATGAAGCAGTTGCATATGGTGCAGCAGTTCAAGCCGCAGTCTTAACTGGTGCAGAAGATATGAACCAAGATTTACTACTATTAGATGTAGCACCATTATCTCTTGGTTTAGAAACTGCAGGTGGAGTTATGACTAAATTAATTGAAAGAAATACTACAATTCCAGCAAAAAAATCACAAGTATTTTCTACATATGAAGATAATCAACCTGGTGTAAATATTCAAGTATTTGAAGGTGAACGTAATTTTACTAGAGATAATAATAAATTAGGTGATTTCTTACTAGAAGGTATACCACCAGCTCCTCGTGGAGTTCCACAAATAGAAGTTACATTTGATATGGATGCTAATGGTATTTTACATGTAACAGCAGAAGATAAAAAAGGTGGAAGTAAAAAAGATATTAAAATTACAAATGATAAAGGACGATTATCTGAAGAAGAAATTAATAGAATGGTTAAAGAAGCAGAAGAATTTAAAGAACAAGATGATAAAATGAAAGCACAAGTAGATGCTAAAAATGAATTAGAATCGTATACATATCAATTAAAAACTGCTGTAACAGATGATAAAAATGCATTAGAACAAAATGATAGAGATAAATTAAAAGAAAAAGTTGAAGAAGTACAAAATTGGTTAAATACTGCACAAAATGCAGAAAAAGAAGAAATTGATTCAATGAGACAAGATCTAGAATCAGTAGCAAAACCAATTATGGAAAAATTATATGCTAGTGCAGGTGGAGGAATGCCTGGTGGAATGCCTGATATGAGTGGAATGCCTGGTGGAATGCCTGATATGAGTGGAATGCCTGGTGGAATGCCTGATATGAGTGGAAATACAAATAGTGGTCCAAGTGTAGAAGAAGTAGATTAAATATATATTTTAAAATCTTTGTGTAAATCTATTTTCTCTAAAACGTGTTATATCCATTTCGGGAACACTACATCTATTTTTTTCTTTATTACACACAGTATCATATGGTTCATATGAACAATCTTCATCATCTTCACAATGTGTTCCTTTAAATAATTCATTTGTTTTATTCATAATATAATTTACATCATCTCTCATATCATTAACTAATGTAGTATCTAAATCTAATGATATATTACCAATAGATCTCCTTAAATCAGAAGATTTATTTTTTTTTACATCTCTAAAATATTGAATAAATATATAATGTTCCATTGCACACTTCCATAAATTTTTATCAATGTGTTCTTTATTACCTATTAATACTTGTATTTTTATTCCTGATTGTAATTTTAAATATCCATCATCATCAATATCCTCTAAATTAAAATAAAATAAAGTAAATGTTTTAGTATTACCATTTTCTCCCCAGAATTTTGATTCAAATTCAAATTTATTTTTAGTTTTAAAATCTTCGTCCACTCTATTATCTATCATTTCATCTAAACCAACATAATATTTTGTTAATTCATCTAATTGTTTTTGTTTAATACTAGAACCTAATTGTGCTATAAAATCATCTGGTGTTGCTTCTTTTGGATTTAATCTTACACAATAACCAAATCTATGAGTAAATGCTGTATAAAATGTATCATTACAAACATTTAACATTAATTCAGATGAATATAATTCTTTATGAGGATGAGGTTTATTAACAACAAATGTATGAATACCTCTATCTGTTTTAAATAATAAAAATACATATGGTTTATCATAAGTAGCGGATAAATCAACTAAACTATCTAATTTTTCTAAAATTTGTTCTTCAGAATAATCAGTGTCTTCTTTAAAATCATAATCAAACATCATTAAATCTGGATATTGTATTGCTAAAAAATCATTTCTAAAATCATACATTAATAAAGGTTCTCTATTTTTTCTTAATATTTTATCAGGTTTATTAAATTTAGTAAACATTATATCATCCATGTATTTTGGATAATTATAATGTTCTTGATAATAAGGTTCAGTTTCTTGTGGATATATATAAAATTTATCTTTTGTATTTGATACATTCCATGTATATTCTACAAAACCAACTTGTTTTATAAAATCTACCCATGAATTTTTCATACAATCAGAAAATAATTTCTTTGATTCATTTAAAAATTCTAATAAATTGTTATCATAGTTCAACTTATCATAATGTAGATATTTATATACTACAGCCCAGAAATAATTAATCGAATATTGTCCTACTAATTGTCCTTGTAACTGAGGAAATTCATCAGTCATCATAAAATCATTTTCGTTTATTTTATTTTCATATTTATGAATTATATTAAATGCATTTTCCATTTTATCATTATTTGGTACGGGTAAAAGTTCATTATCACCAATATTATAATCATCAACTTTATTACCTAGTTCTTCATCTTCTTCTGTTTGTTCATCATTTAGTTTTTGTAATGCTTGTTCTACCTCGTCGAGAACAAATTCTTGAGCGTCTGGATTTAAGGGTGTTATTTTTTTTGTGGTAACTTCTGTAATAAGTGGTTTATTTTGTTTATCAAATAGATGTTTTATAAAATTATCTATCTCCTCTTGTTTTTTCTTATCCATATATTAAATAAAATAAAATAAATGTTAATTAATTTAAATATAAATAATTTATAAATTGATTTATATTTAAAATATATTTAATGTGTGAATTCATTCCATATAAGTATAAACCACACACATTTGATCAAATACATTATAATTGTGATATAAAAACAAAACTATTACGTCTAAATTCAAATAAATATATACAAAATATGATATTTTATGGTTCAAATGGTTGTTGTAAAAAAACTCTTTTATATTGTTACTTAAATAATTATTTTAATAATGATCACACAATTTATAATACAACTACAATTGATTATACATTATCAAATAATTATAAAATTTCATACAAAGTTAGTTCTAGACATTATCAAATTTATTTATTAGATAATCCAAAAAATAATATTTTAATAATGTCTGAACTATTACAATATTTAATACAAAACAAAAATATATTAAATAATAATATTATTATTATTATTCACAATATTGAAAAATTACAAGATAATTTACATATATTAAAAAATATATCTGAAAAATACTTACATGTAGTATTATTATGTAGTTCATTAAAAAAATGTGATTCATTAAGTTTATTTTTACAATTACGAATTAGACAACTAACATATTTCGAATTATTACAAATTAGTGTATATATTAATAAATATGAAAAAATAAATTTGAATCCTATAGAACTCAAAAATATTATTTTAAAATCAAATAATAATATAAATATTTTATTAGAAATATTACAAAATATTATTAATAACTCTAATGACGAATATTCATTAGATAATATTATAGATATTATTAAAAAAAAAAATATAAAAGATTTTCCTATTATAAAAACTCATTTAAATCATTTACTTATTTATAAATGTTATAATATAGATTATATTATAGAATATATATATAAATATATAATTAATTTTATTAAAAATAAACAAGAGTTTATTAGTGAAGTAGCTATATTAACAAAATCGATTCATTCTAATAATATAGTAAAACATATTATATTATTAGATACATATATATTTTATATATATAAAATGATTAAATAAATATTATTAAATAATAGTATGCTTAAATTTTTTGATAAAGAATGTGATGAAGGTAATATAGAATATAAACTTTTCATAAGTAAAAAAAAATGTAAACATAGAATTTTATCACAATGTTTTTATAGAATTAGAGAAGGTAATGGTAAAGCTATTTATATTATAGGTATTACAGATAATGGTGAGTTATTTATTACAAATATAAAATTATTAATATATAGTATTATTAATTTTATAAATATTATTAAAAATAAATGTAATTTTAAAGTAAAATTATTTTATTATAAACCATATATATATTCTATAATATCAGTTTATAATACTACATTACAATCAATAAATGACTTTGATTTTGATTATTTTTAAAAATTGATTTTTTATTATATTATTAATAATGTATCCATTTGAAGAAGTTTTTATTAATACATATAATAAAAAACTTTTATTTGATTTATATTTGTTATATACCTCATGTGATTATTTTAAAAAATCTATAGACTTTCAAAAAAATGAAATACAAAATAAATTAGATGATAAATTAAAAACTTTAAATTTTACTGAAAATCAATTAGAGTTTATTTATAAAAATATGAAATATAATATAAATTATAATATAGATTTATCACAATTCAATGATTTTACTATTATAAATTATATAAAATTTATAGAAGAAAAATATAATGAAATAGAATTTAATAATTTATTAGAATATTATGAATCTATTGTTTTTGCTAATTATATATTAAATAATGATTATTCAGTTTATCTTCTAAAATATATCGAAAATACTGTAACTAATATTATAAATTCATATATAAAAAAAAATAGTAATGATATAAAAAATACATATTTAGATGTATGTTTATCTTCAATAATATATATATCAGAAACAAATATTTTTGAAACGGATTATAAAGAAGTAATATTGAACTATAATGAATTATATGATAATTATATGGATAATTATTATAATATTATAAGTGAAACAACAATAAAAAAATCTTTTATACAACAAATTTTTAAATGTTTATGTGAAAATATTAAATGTGAAAATATTAAATGTAAAAATATTACAAATATATATAAAAATTATAAATTACATGATTTTATTACAGTTATTAAATTAGATTATATAATAAACTCTTCATATAATATTATAATTAATATTTTATGTTTAAATTTTAGTAAAAATACTGAATTAGGTCTGACTTTTATTAAAGATTGTATTGAATATATTAAATTATATCAGGATTTACTAATTGATAAATTTTTAATTAAATTATATGAAGAATTATTAATAAAAAAAATAATAGTTAATACTAAAAGTATTATTTTTATTGAAATAAATAATTTATGTGAGTCAAATGATAATAAGTTAAACATAAAACGATTAAAATTTTTAAATACTTATGAAACTAATATAAATATTAATAATATTAATAATAATAATAATATTTATTATAATAATTATAATAATTATAATAATTTTCAAATGTATTGATATATAAATATTTATAATAAAATATAAAATACTACAAATATAAAGACATAAAAATAAATGATAAAAATAAAATTAAATAAATTATAAAAAGTATTTTTTCATATAATCTATTTTTTACAATTATAATATTAGTATTATCTTTTTTTTTACAAGTTATACAACATGGATTATATGTATACCATTCTTCTATACATTCAAAATGATAATAATTTTTACAATCACAATTACTTTTATAATAAAATAAATTAATTTTATCTAAACAAATATTACAAATCATAAATTAATTAAATTATTTATTTTAAATAATATATATATATATAGTATGAAATTTGAGTTTTTAATATTTGTTATATTTATATTATTATTTTATTTATTTAAAAAAAATAAATTTAAAGGAGGTGAAGTAATATCCCAAGATGCAATTGATGAAGTATACAGTCAATTTACTAAACCATATGAAAATGCGCTATCTCTGTATAATGGTTTGCTTGATAAATATTATCACAAAAAAAATCCTGAAGAATGTAAAAAATATTTTAACAAAAATAACGGGGGGTATCCAGATTTAGAAGAATCACTTGACTCAATTAGAAATAATATTAATGATATGAAAAGCCAGTATGACAATATATTCAAAGATTATATTAAATTATATAAAAAAAGGAAAGTTAGTACAATTGATTTAACTACATGTTCTCATAAAATAAGTACAGTATATATTTATTCACCAAATATAGGATTATATTTACATAATAATTCAACTCAAGACGGTAAAGATTATGATGGATTTTCTTATGGAAGCGATGATGATAAAATTGCGTGGACCCTTGAATATTGTGGACAAACAATTAATAATAATACTGTAGTTCATATAAAAAGTACATACTACAATGAATATTGGATGAGTGATTCTTTAAAAGGTGAGGGATTTAAATGGAGTGAAAATCGAGACATAAATAAAGCATGGAATTTAATAAAAATACAAGACAATCATTTTAAATTACAAAGTATATATTTAAAAGACTTAGGTGTAGAACAATGTTGTTTAGCTAATGATATAATAGAAGGTGATAAATTTAAATGGGAGAAGCAAAATGAGCAAAATATATCTTGGAAAATCAAAATAATACAACTTTTTCAAAGTACAAGTGATACAGCAATAGTAACAACAAGACAATTAGAATCTATGGGTAAAAAAGAAATAGTAACAAGAACACAGTTAGACTCTATGAGTAAAAAAGAAGTACATATTAAGAATAATACTCTAGGTGTATATTTACATAGTAATTCCCAAGGTAATTATGGATTTTCGAATGGGTCTAAAACTCGTGATTCTAATTGGTATTTAGAATACTCTGGTCAGCTAACTGACCAAACACTAGTACATATTCAAAGTAAATCTAAAAATAATAAAAATAAATATTGGCTTAGTAATTCTGATAAAGGATTCATTTGGTCCACTCAGAAGGACCCTGAGAAAGCATGGTATTTAATTAAATTAGATGGTAATAATAATTATGCAATAAAAAGTAACTACAGCAAGTTCTTTATAAAAAGTAATAAGGCGGTGGAGGGTAAACCGTTTGATGGCACAGAAACAAAAGACATGAGTAATTTTAAAATAGAATTTGAATAATTCTATTATGAGAAAGAAATAAATTTAAAAGGGGGATATATTAATATGTAATTGATTAATATAACACTAAATTTTATTAAAATGCATTATCTCTGTATGATGATTTACTTGATAAATATAGTGGTGGTCCAGATTTAGAAGATTCACTTAATACAATTAGAAATAATATTAAATAAATGAAAAAAATTTTGACAAAGTATTTAATAATTATAGTAAATTAATTAAAATAGCTAAAAATGACAAATTTAAATGGTTAGAAATAGAAGACCGCTATATATCTTAGCATATATGACCAATAATACATTAAAATAAATATAACATATTTTAAAATTGATTATTTATATTTATATATAAGATGATTTCTATTTTTGTATATGAATTAAAAAATAATAAATATTTTGTATATTATACATATAATAAGGAAATTAATAGTAAAACAAATGAAATATTAAATAAATTTGAATTTGTTAGAAATAATACAGTTATTAAAATTATTGAAGAAATATATGATTGTACAATATATGATGTAGATAAAATTGTGAAAATATATATGAATAAATATGGTATTCATAATGTTAAAGGAGGTTCTTATATACAAGAAATAAATAAAGAAACAGAATCATATTTAAATAAAGAATTAGAATTTGTTAATAAACAAGAAAAAAAAAATACAGAATTATCTAAACTATTAGAAAATAATAATAATATTCCTATTTTGAAAAATAAAAAAAACCCAGTTATTGTATTAAATCATGTATATTATATTTGTTGTAATATTTGTAATAATAACTGTATAGGTAGAGGAGGTTATACTGAATATAATACTATAGTAACAAATCCTAGTTATCATAAAGATTTAATATGTTGTCCATTATGTAGTGAAAAAATAATGGGTTATACATTAGTAGATAATGATTGTAAACAATATGTAGTTAGAGGTTTTATGCAGCATAATGAAAGTTAAAATAAATTTAATAATTTGAGTTTATTAAATTCTAAAAAATGATTAATTAATTTATCTTTAGTTATGTTCCATTTAAAAATATCTAAATTCCATAATTTTTTATAAATATTATCATTTGATATAAAAGAAAATATTTTATCAAATAATATTAATTCAAATTCAGGTATATTATTAAATTTATTTATTAATTGTAATAAGCTAATTACGTGGTAATTATTTATAAATTTTTTTTGTATTAGTGATAATGAATTATTAATATTTTTAAAAAAATGTAAATCATTATAAATATTATATTTTAATTCACTAAAAAACAAGATTTCACCTTTTAGTATATTAAAAAATATATCAGCATTTTTTACAATGGCAGGTGTCCAT
>Ga0222717_10002669_pt1 | contig 13647 bp, 14 predicted proteins | sample C33_18DmetaG_FD_165053 | JGI IMG/M metagenome (GOLD analysis project Ga0222717, IMG submission 165053) | Estuarine water microbial communities from San Francisco Bay, California, United States - C33_18D | ecosystem: Environmental > Aquatic > Marine > Unclassified | place: USA: California...
AGTTCAGAAGTAAATTTACAAACTATTTAGTCTAAAAATCTGGAAATGTTTTTTTTCTCAGCAATAGAGCATTTATCTAATTTGCCAAACCAACGATTTCTATTAGAAGCAATATAGTCGTATAAAACATTAAGAATTTTTTTTGGGAGTATTCTGAAAAGAAGCGACAATTTATATATCCCTCCTAATTCATATATAATATATATAATAGCTTCAGATTTAACATAAATTTTTTTGTTGTAAAATGCTACTGAATCAATTTTCTCAAGTCGATCAGTAGATTTTTCAAATATTTTTTTTGCGGTCACTCCCTTTGTTGAGGAAAATTTAAAAATCTCTTTTTTATCTAGTTTAATTAGATATTTAACAAAATTATTACACATCAAACATGTCGAGTCAAATAAGATTACTTTCTTCAAAATATAATTTAATTTATAATTAGTCTAAATTAAAACACTTAAACACCTTGTAAAGTTAAAAAACTATTTAATTTTGCATTATTAATAATTAGTCTAAATAAAAATAAAACAATGAAACTTAATAAATTACTTTTTTCTTTACTAATCGTATTTTCAAATTCAATATATTCTCAATCTATTTTTAATGAAAATTCATCAAATAGAATTCTAGCTGGTAACCTAGGATTGAATATTGGAGGATATGCGCAAATCGATTTCAATAAAAACTTAAATGATGACGATACCCATTACAATAGTAAATTTGATGTCCACCGATTTGTTACATTTTTTGGTTATAATTTTAATGAAAAAACCTCATTTGTTGCAGAAGTAGAAATGGAGCACGTTGTTGAACTCTATGTCGAACAAGCATTCCTAAGTCATCGATTAAATGAACATTTAACTTTGAATTCTGGACTAATGTTAATACCGATGGGTATTCAAAATTTATTTCATGAACCCCCAACATTCAACGGTGTTGAAAGAACTAATGTTGATAAATATATAGTACCAACAACATGGAGGGAAATTGGTATTGGTTTAAACGGAAGAATTAATTCATATGCTATTAATTACGAATTAATGCTTGTTAACGGTTTCAATGGTTATTCAGATGGTAATGCGTCCTTTAGCGGTTCAAGCGGTTTAAGAAGTGGAAGACAAAAAGGAGCAGAATCTTATATGACTAATTTTGATTTTGCAGCTCGAATAAATTATTATGGTCAACCAGGACTTTCGTTAGGATTATCTACATATATAGGCAATTCAGAAAGCGAAGAATATAATGGACTTAATTTAGATAATGATTTAGATGTTTTATCTGCCGACTCAACTATAGTTGGTATCAACATGTTTGGCGTAGATGTTAGATATAATACTGGCCCTTTAATAATAAAAGCTCAATATGTTATAGCTAATATTTCAAATACAGAACAATATAATACTAAATCAAATACTGACTTAGGAAAAACCCTTTTAGGACATTATACTGAATTAGGTTATAATTTATTTAATACTAAAAAAACAAATGAAGAATTGATAGGTTTTATTAGGTACGAAAATTACAACACCCATGCAAAAGTAGATGATTTAATATTAAAAAATGACAAGTATAATAGAACCGATGTAACTTTTGGTATTGGATGGAAATTAACAAAAGGAGCAATGTTAAAATTTGATTATCAAATTCTTTCTAATGAATCAGATGATAAAAACACATCTCGCATAAACTTTGGAACAGCAATTTGGTTTTAAAATCTAAAAAATTAATTTTCAGATCTTTATTTACTACTTATATTATTTTTATAGTAGTAATATTCTCTTCGTTCTATGATCCTTGGGTTCCTTCAGAACAATATCTGAAAAAAATTGAAAAAAAAATCCCACAATCTATAAGTGTTAATGAGCCTATTATAAATTTATTCTACATTTCTCCAGATCAAATATGTTATTATAAGATTATGGAACATGACCTACATAAAGGATACGTAGTAATTGCCAAAGCCCCTAGTAAACACCATTTTTTTGATTTTTATGTAATACTTGATAATGAAAGAAATATAAGTAAAGTAGAAATATTAAAATATAGAGAAAATTGGGGATATGAAATAAGCAATAAAAAATGGTTAAGACAGTTTCAAAAATTATATGATAGCAAATTGGGATCTAGACATCATGTTCAAGCAATTTCTGGAGCAACAATATCTGTAACCTCCTTATGTAATTATATTGATAAAATCTTAGATCATTTAAAATCGATTTAAAATAAAGTAATATTTTACATACTACTTTTATTAGTTTTGCATAATGTATTCATCTATTTTAATATTGCATATCGTATTAAGTATTATTCTTTCCATTATATCTACTTACATTGTTTTTAGATCATGTTTTGGAATAATTAGAAAGTATAACTTTTCCGTATATCATGACTTTTATGTGCCAGTAGCTGCAGTTTCATTACTATATCTTGAATTGATATTAGGATTGTTATTATATTCTCTGCATATGAATAAATTAGAAGATTTCATTAGCCAGACTAATGCTAACGATTATTTTTCATCTAGATTTTGGGCTGTAGAGCATACTATTCTAATGTTCTTTGCGATAATTTTTGGTCATCTAGGGCTAGTGTACGCAAAAAACTTAAAAAACAGTACAGCGAAGTTCAAAAAGAATTTTATTTATTTTGGCCTATCTTTTGTATTAATAATGATTTCCCTGTTAATGAATATTCCTTATAATGCATAATAGAAATAAAATTTTACTTGTAGAAGATGAAAAGTCTTTAGCTAACGATGTGATTAATTATTTGGGTGAAAACAATTATAAATGTACCCACACTAATAAATTGTCTAAAGCACGTGATTTGATAAAAAGAAATAATTATGATGCTGTGTTATTGGATTTGGGTCTTCCAGATGGTGATGGTTTGTCGCTTATAACTACTATCAAAAATAATGATATTTCATGTGGAGTAATCATTATTTCAGCTAAAGATGCTGTCGATAAAAAGGTAGAGGGCCTAGAGCTTGGAGCTGATGATTATTTAACAAAACCCTTTTTCCTGCCTGAACTTAATGCACGCATAAAGTCACTAATAAGAAGATTAAATTTTGAAGGAAATAATGAAATTAACGCAGGTAAACTTAGAGTAATTCCTGATCAAATGAGACTTGTTGTTAATCATAAAGATATTGAACTTACTAACACTGAGTTTAACTTATTATTATACTTTGTATCCAATAGAAATAGAGTTCTTAGTAAAACAAATTTAGCAGAGTATATGTCTTCTAAATATTATGATTATGGTTTTTCTAATGATGTAATATATGGACATATAAAAAATTTGAAAAAGAAAATAGAGAAGTCTGGCGCTCCTGATTATATAAAAAATGTTTATGGTGTGGGATATAAATTTATTTCTGAATGAAGTTAACTACTAAAACAGGTTTAAGCTTTATTTCTTCAAGTGCTATCTTTTTTTTATTTGGCAGTGTATTTATGTACTATGCCGTCCGTGTCATTTTAGCTGAAGATCTTTCTTCAAGATTATATCAAATGCAAAATGATTTTATTGAAAATCTAAATGAGGATAATGATATTAATTTACTTAAAAGCAAACATGTTTTAATTAATCAAACTGATAAGAATAATATTACTAGTTTTTCTGATACAGTTTTAATTGAACATGATCAGTATGTGTTATATCGTAAAATTCGATTTTATCATAGCTTCAATAATTCTAGTTATAAAATTGAAATTCTTCAATCTCAAGCTCAGACGGATCTCTTGATATGGAGAATTGTAATATTAAACGTAGCTCTTGCAATGAGCTTTTTTTTAATTATATTTTTTTTAAATCATTTAAGTGTCAAAAGAGGATTAAGGATTTTTTATAAAACAGTAAGTAAATTGGAAAACTATAACATAGGCAAACCCGAGTTAATTTCATTTGAAAACTCTGAAATTGACGAACTCAATAAGCTTACAGATGTTTTTAAACAGATGACACTAAAGATTAGTAATGATTATAAAGAACAAAAAGAATACACCGAAAATGTATCACATGAAATTCAAACCCCTTTAGCAATTATAAGTGCCAAAGCAGATGAGTTATTACAATCCGAGAATTTAAAGAAAACAGAATTAGAGCAGCTTGAAATAATAATGAATACAACAACACGTTTAGCGAAAATTAATCAAGCTTTAATATTATTAACTAAAATTGACAATAGATTTTATACTAATGAAGAATCAATTCCTCTTTTAAAATTAATAAATGAAAAGCTAAATTTCTTTAAAGATTTATTGTCAGAAAAGAAAGTTAAGGTAAAGCTTGATATTAATAGCTCATATACTTTGTTAATGAACAGTTATCTAGCAGATACATTATTTCTAAATTTAATAAAGAATGCGATTATGCATAATATTGTAAATGGTGAAATAATTGTTAAATTAGATTCATCTACATTGTCAATTATTAACACAGGTCAGGAATTAAATATTACGGGTGATATTTTTAAAAGATTTATAAGAAGTGAAAATAAAGATAGTTTGGGTATTGGCTTATCAATTGTTAAAAAGATATGTGGCTATTATTCAATTCCTATTAGCTATAATTTTAATAATGATCATGAATTTACATTAATATTTAGAGATGGAAAATAAATATTTCAAACACTTAACTAATGAAGAAAGAAAAATTATAGCTAATAAGGGAACTGAGGCTCCTTTTTCTGGAGAATATAATGATCATTTTGAACAAGGTTATTTTGTTTGTAGAGCATGTGAAAATAAATTATATGAATCAAAAACAAAGTTTGATTCAGGCTGTGGATGGCCATCATTTGATGATGAAATTCCTGGAGCAATAGTTAGGTATGAAGATAATTCACTTGGAAGGCAAAGAACTGAGATATGTTGTTCCAAATGCGATGGACATTTAGGACATGTTTTTCATGGTGAACAAATTACTCCTAAAGACACAAGACATTGTGTAAACTCCTTAAGTATAAGATTTATTTCAAATTCTTCTTTAGAAAATTAATTACTCTTAGATTAAGTAATATTCTGCACTTTTGGTAAAGAAATTGCAAAGCTTGTTCCTTCTTTTATTGTGGATTCCACAATATATAGTTTTCCTTTATGATAATCCTTAATAATTCGTTTAGATAACGAAAGACCTAATCCCCATCCTCTTGTTTTTGTTGTAACACCCGGCTTAAATACATCATTAAACATCATCCTATCTATTCCTTTTCCGGTATCTTTAATAATGATCTCTACTTCATTTTTTCTCTCAATAAAACCTATATTAATCTTCCCCTTTCCTTGCATCGCATCAACTGCATTTTTACAAATATTTTCTATAACCCACTCGAGTAATGTTTTATTGACCTTAGCGAACAAAGGTGCTTCGATTTTTTGAACTAAAAATTCAGTATTTTCTGATAGTCTTGATTTAAGATATTTTACAGATTTATCAATTATTTCTACTACATCATATCGTTCTAATTTTGGTTTAGATCCAATTTTAGAAAATCTATCAGCAATGGTTTCTAGGCGATTTAAATCCTTTTTCATTTCAAAAACCATATCATTATTATCTTGACTTTTAATTAACTCAATCCAAGCCATTAAGGAAGAAAGGGGGGTAGCAATTTGATGAGCTGTTTCCTTTGCCATTCCTGCCCATACTTGATTTTGCTCAGATTTTCTAGCTGAGCTAAACACCATATATCCAATTAATATAAATATAGTAATAAAAAAAAGTTGATAAATTGGATAGTATCTTAGATTGTTCAATAGTTCAGAATCGCTATAATAAATCCATTGTTTATCTCCAATAAAATTAATTTCAATTGGTTTGTCATCACCATCTCGCATATCTTTTAAGCTAGATATTAAGAATGATCTGTATTTGTTCTGTAGTTTCTTAGCTTTTGTAATAATTAAGCTGTCATTACTATTTTTGATTGCTTCATCTTTGATTTTTTTATAATCGTTAAGAATAAGACTATCATTTTTTGTATAAAATTTAATATTTCTTGTTTCAAGAATACTGTCGCATTCATCAACTAATATCACTGGTATATTTGTGTTTTCAGAGATAACTTTTATTGCAAGTGAAAAATCCCCCTGGCTAGAGGCGCTTACAAGCTGTTTGGTTGCTTGAGCCCATGTCTCAATCTTTTTTCTTTCTTCATTTTTCAGCTCTTTTACTAATCTACTTGTTATAAAAAGAGAGGCAACACTAATAATAATTGCTAATAAAGAAAGTACTAATTTCCACCGTTGTTTATTTGAATAAATATTCATATCAAGTAAATTTAATTAAAAATTGTCATCCCACTCAATTTCTAATTCCTCATCATCCTCAACAGCTTCTTTTTTATTAATTTCTTCAGAGATTATTTTTTTCACATCCAATATTTCTTTTTTAATCTCATTTTTTAAATTTTCTTTGATCTTTAACTTTTCAAATGAAATATCACTATTTTCCTTATCTCCAATCATCCTTAACTGTAGATTTGTTTTTAATAAGCTGGTACTATCTTGAGTATTAAAATCATTATCCCTTTTTCTAAATCTTTTTGCAAGCAAGTCAGAAAGTAAAAGACTAATCTTATAATTATATTCTTGATTAAAAAAGTGCTTTCCTGAGATTATCAAGCTTAATGCACTCGATTTAATTTCCATATTGGGAATAGAGATAATTTTATCTTTTATTTTTATTTCATTCTCAAGTTTAGAGAATTTAATGTGAGCTAAATCATCCAGCTTAACATAATTAGACAAGCTTTCTAAAGGCTTGAAATCTATTAATTCTCCTTTTTCAATACTTACTTTAGAATCAATATCAATTTTATCTTGATCAATTTCCAGTAATTTATTTAAAGTAATATTACAAATTATGCTTGAAGAGCTTATTCCTTTTATATGCTTTGCCATTATAAAATCTTGCCCAAAATTATTAAATGCTCCAAATGTTCTTTTTACATCAATATTTTCAAGCTTTATATTTCCAGTTAGCTTGAAGTTATTTTCTGAGTTTTTATAAAATTTACCGTCAAAAAGCATTTTTCCACCTAACAGATTCATACTTAAATCTTTTGTGGATACGGCTTTGTCTTTATAAATTAAATTGCAAGTTAATTGGTTAGGATATATGTTATTATATGAGAGACTATTAATTGAGGTTTTTAAATCAAGATTAAATATGCTAGGCATATAATATTCTTGGGCAACGTCATTTTTTTTGTCATTATTAGAAATTAATGATTTTAAATTAAATGTAGTGGATTTTAAATCGCCAATTATTTGAATGATTTTTGTGCTATCAACAAGAATGTTATTAAACAAATTATGAATTTCACCCTCAAAAATCAGATCACTATCAAGTATATTTATTTTACTATTTACTACATGTATAGTGTCATTAATAATTTTGCATTTTGAATTATTAACTTTTATTTCTAATGGATAGTTATCATAAAAGAAACTAAGTTCTGAAAGCTCTACATCTGATTGATGTTTTGAATTTAGAAAGTGAATATTAAAATCATTATCAAAAGAAATTTCCCCATTATATTTTGTTCTAGCATTTATTATACCCTTGCAGTCTATGAACGGGCTATTCATAAAATAAGAATTAGCCTCGTTCATATCCCACACAGAATTAAATTCCGCATTTAAAAAATAGTCATTCAAATTCAAGATTTCAAATTCTCCTTCAACATTACCCTTTTTTGTGTTGGCATAAAAGTTTTCAAAAGTAATTTGGCTTGTCTGAAAATTATTTTCCTGTCCGTTTTTTATTGTTCCATTACAAGAAATATTATCTAAATAAAAAGGATATTTTTTTGTTTCACAACTTCCGTTTTTTATAGTGTAATTGATATCTAAATTTGGGTTTTTTTTCTTTCCTATTTCTCCTGCAATTTTCCCTTTATAATCTATACTTCCATCTGCTATTATTGAGGTATAGACTCCCTTTAAATGATTTGGAGTGTGTTGCATTAAAGATGAGATACTGTGATTTTTTCCAGTAAAATCAAGTTTAATTATATTTTTTCTGTCAAATGATCCGTCAAGTAAAAAGTCTACATTTTCTATTTGTAATATTGATGATTTTATAATATTTTTTTCATTAATTAATGAATAGTTTAGATTGAGTGTTAAATTTTTATTTTCAATATAGTTTTTTTCATATATAGTTATTTCTTTACTGTAAGCTTTACCGTTAATTTGTAGATTTAGTGATTTTTCATTTTTAATACGTATACTTATTTTTGAGCAGTTTAAGGATATTTTAGATTGAATTTTACTTGATTTAAATTCGAAATTTGTTTTGATTAATTCTATTTTATTAAGCTCTAAAGAATTATTTTTTTTATCACTCTCTACTAATACATTGAAATTTTTATTATTGTTTTCGTCAATTTTTAATGAAATTTTTCCATCGAATATTGTTATATTATCGATTGTTATTTCGTTTAGTAAAAACTTAACAATACTAAATTTCACATGAGCTTTTTTTGCGTATAACAAGGTGTCCCCTCCAAATTTTTCACTTTCTTTTATGTAAATGTTTGATATTTTTACAGATGAGTAAGGAAAGTTCTCAAAAATTTTAAACTCAACATTTTTTACTTCTATTTTGTTTTCTGTTTGATTTGTGAGGTGTTGGATTACTGCATCTTCAATTTTTTCACTGAATAGAAAGCTAAAGGAAACGCCTAACAGTAAAAAAGCTACAAATCCTGTTACTATAGTATAACAAATATGTTTAATTGTTTTTTTCATTCTATATTGTAATAACGAAAAAAGTTATTTATTCGTGTAAACTATTGCCTCTTTAGAATTGAAATTTCTTCATTAGTTAAAAAACGACTTTCTTTTCTTGCAAGGTTTTTTTTAGTCAATCCTCCATAAAATACTCTGTCTGCTTTTGTTACATTGTAACCAAATTTCTCAAATAATCTTTGAATCGAATTATTAGTTGGTCCTTGAATTTCAATTCCAACTTCCTTTTTATCGTTTTTATTGGAATAAGAAATATCATTTACTTTAAGCTTATAATCATTTGGATAAGGTATTTCTTTTATTTTTTTAAGATCATTTGTGCTTATGTTTTTATCTAGAGTTACTTGTAAAATTATTTTAGTTTTTTGAGATTTCTTGCTCAGTTTCTTTACTAAGTCATTATCATTGGTGAATAATATTAGTCCAGTCGTAATTTTATCCATTTTTCCAATTGGTAATACATGCTCTTTGCATTTACCCTCTATTAATCTCATAATAGAATTTCTTTTTTTTGGGTCGTTATATGAGGAAACATAGTTCTTAGGCTTATTTAAAAGAATATATTGCAGCTTTTGATTTCTAATGGTAGAGTCATTGAATTTAACAATATCATCTATTTTAACTTTATACCCCATTTGTGTAATAGATTTGCCATTTACACTTACAACTCCTGCTTCAATAAATTTATCTGCTTCTCTCCTTGAACATATACCGGCATTAGCCAAATATTTATTTAATCTAATCAAAGATGAATCTTCTTTTTTCTTTCGATCTGAATTTCTTCCTGAATTACTTTTCTTGGTATATTTCCTCATAATCCTTGGAGTTTATTTTTCTATAAAATATTTTTTCTCAATACTTCCATCATTGTAAATATATAATAACAACGAACCGATTTTTTTAATAGCTTTTCTTCCTAATATATCTACAACTTTTATAAGCTCTTTGTTTTGTGCATTTGGATACTCTATCTGAGTGGATTGATTGCAAGGCAGAATTGGATATAAAAAATTACTTGCTGCATTTACTGCCTGGTTAAATTCTACTTGGCTATTACCAATAACCCAATTATGATCAACATTATTAAAGGTTAACCCCTCATTTAATATGCCTAAATTATCACAAATGGGGTGGATCTCACCTAAACCACATAAATCCAAAACAGAGGGATTATCTAAACCGGGGCCACAATTATAATTTACAATCACATCATTATCTCCTTGGGCACTAAAAATTGGTTCATCACTACTATCAATCCAGCTTAATTGCTGAATTCCTCCTGCAAAACTTATGATACCATTTACAGTAGATGAAAAGCCGTAATTCCCTGCATCTCCCTCTAATCCACCTAAAGAATTAGCAATCGCTTGTACATCAACAGGGCTTGTTGGAAGATCTGATATTTGGTCAATATATGCAGTATGTATAGCTGTTATTCCGCCCGAAGATATTCCACTAACATAAATTGCATTAGTATCTATACCGTAGGCATTACCATTAGCAAATTCTTTTTTGAAAAACCTAACTACAGCCTTCATATCTGAAGTGGCCTTTAGTACTTCTTCGTATTGTTCTGCATGACTCGATAAGAAACTAATAATATTTAAAAGAGATACTAGTCTATAATTAGCAGATACAGCGACATATCCTCTTTTAGCAAAAGCAGTACAAAAATCAACAGAGCCAGGATTTTCTTTACTACCTTGATAGTATGATCCCCCATGATGAAAAATAATTAATGGTCTATTAGTTGCGGTATCACCGTCTCCTGTATAAACATCCATCTTATGGGCATTGTCATTATATACATCTGAATAATTAATTGTTAGTTTATTTGTAGAGCTAAAAATCTCATTTTGATATCTACTCTGACATTGTGAATAGGCATCTATGTTAATTAATAATATTATAAAAAGAGTAAGTGAATTTTTCATTTTAGTTATTTAATTTATTTAATTGATATTCAATTTCTTGGTCCTCAATCTTTCTGAAAAGATGTTCATGAGGTTTGATCTTATGATTTTCTTTTATTAAATCATGATGTATTGTATCCCAGCTTCCATTATCTATATTTAAAAGTTTTTTTAGCTTTTGAGAAGTGTGCGGAAGAAAAGGTTCGCATAAAAAAGATAGAGTAGCTGAGATTTGTATTGCAATATTTATAATAGTTTCCGTTCGCTTTTCATCCGTCTTTTTTAATTTCCAAGGTTCTGTTTCCGCTAAATATTTATTGCCTAAACGTGCTAAATTCATAAGTTCTTGAAGCCCTTCTCTTAAGCGATATTTTTCAATGGAATCTCCAATTTTTTCAGGATAATCTAGCATTTCCTTTAACGTATTACTATCAATATCTAATAAATCATTTCTTTTTGGAACAACCCCCTCCCAATATTTATTTGTTAATACAACAACTCTATTTATAAAGTTTCCAAAAATTGCTACTAGTTCATTATTATTTCTCGCTTGAAAATCTTTCCATGTGAAGTCCGTATCTTTACTTTCAGGAGCTGTTGCACATAATACATATCTTAACGTATCTTGTTGATTTTCGAAATCATTCAAATATTCGTGAAGCCATATCGCCCAATTTCTAGATGTTGATAGTTTCTGGCCTTCAAGATTTAAAAATTCATTTGCAGGAACATTTGTGGGTAGATTGTATCCACCCAATTCTTTCAATATAATTGGAAAAATGATACAATGAAAAACAATATTATCTTTTCCAATAAAGTGTATTAACTCACTTTCATTGTTCATCCAGTATTTTTTCCAATCAACTCCTTTTTTCTCAGCTAATTTTTTAGTTGCTGTTATATAGCCAATTGGAGCGTCTAGCCAAACATATAGAACTTTACCGTCATTATTTTCTATCGGAACCTTTACCCCCCAATCTAAATCTCTTGTCATAGATCGCTCCTTTAACCCGCTTTCTATCCATGAATTACATTGTCCTATTACTTGGCTCCTCCAAGATCTAGGATTATGAATTTTTTTATTATTGAACGTTCCATTGTTAATCCACTCCTTTAGCCAGTCTTCGTGTTTTTGCATAGGAAGGTACCAGTGGGTAGTTTCTTTTAATATTGGGACCTCTCCACTAATACTAGATTTTGGATTTATTAATTCTTCAGGATTTAGTGCAGATCCACATTTCTCACATTGATCTCCATAAGCTTCATTATGTTCACATTTTGGGCAAGTACCTACAATATATCTGTCAGCTAGAAATTGTTGGTTTTTAGCATCATAGAATTGTTGACTTGTTTTTTTTGTAAAACTATTTTTATTCTCAAGTTCTTTAAAAATATCTTGAGCTGTTTGATGGTGATCTTCAGATGAGGTTCTGTCATAGATATCAAAATTTATACCAAAATCTTCAAATGATTTTTTGTTTAAATCATGATATTTATCGACAATCTCTTTTGGACCGATATTATTCTTTTTTGCTTGTAATGTAATTGCTGCCCCATGCTCATCAGAACCACAGATAAATGCTACATCATGGCCTTTTTGTTTTTGATATCTTGCAAAGATATCGGCAGGTAGGTACGCCCCCGCAAGATGACCAAGGTGGATCGGTCCATTTGCATATAATAATGCAGAGGTTATTGTGAAGCGTTTTTTATCCATTTATCTGTTAAAAAATATATTTTAGCAAATATAAGTTATAATGCATCAAATATTATGATTCCCAATAAGTTAAATCCAGGTGATAAAGTTGCTATAGTTGCAACAGCTCGCGCAATTTCTGAGGAAGAATTAGGCAATGCAGTTGACTTATTTGAGTCATGGGGTTTAGATGTAGTTTTTGGCGATAACTTATTTAAAATTGACAATCAATTTGCTGGTGATGATTTTGAACGAGCAAGTGATTTTCAAGACATGATAAATAATAATGAGGTTAAAGCTATCTTTTGTGCCAGAGGTGGTTATGGTACAGCAAGAATTGTAGATAATATTAATTTTTCAAATCTAAAAAATAACCCTAAATGGATTATTGGATATAGCGATGTTACCTCTCTTCATACCCATTTAAATAATTTGCAAATTTCAACTTTACATGCAACTATGCCGATCAATATTCCTTTCAACACAAAATCATCTCTGGAATCCTTACATTCCTGTTTATTTAATAATTCCAATTCAATCAGTTGTGATAGTCATCTTTTAAATCGAGAAGGGGTGATTAGTGGTGAAATTGTAGGGGGTAATCTCTCTGTCCTATACAGTTTAATTGGCTCGCCATCAGACTTAGATACTAATGATAAAATTCTCTTTTTAGAAGATTTAGATGAATATTTATATCATATTGATAGAATGATTCTAAATCTTAAAAGAAATAAAAAATTCTCAAAATTAAAGGGTCTAATAGTTGGTAAAATGAAGGATATGCATGATAATACAATTCCCTTTGGAAAAACAGCAAATGAGATTATTTATGACTACACAAGAGAATTTAATTTCCCTATTTGTTTTGAATTTCCATCTGGACATATTAAAAACAATTCTCCATTAATTTTTAATAAGAATACTTTGTTAAAAATTGAAAATACTGGAGTGACTTTAATTCAATAGATTTATTTGTCAATTACTTTTGGAACAAGAAAATAATCAGAATCTTTTTGAGGAGCATTTTCTAATGCTTTTTCTTTTGAAATATTTTCAATTAATGTATCATCTCTAAGCACATTAACTTCCTCACTCATGTAAATTAAAGGTTCTGTATTTTCTGTATCAATTTCAGAAAGTTTATCTACAAATCCGATCATTTTTTTTAAATCTTCTTGCATACTTAATGAGCTCTTTTCATCAAAGTGTAGTTTAGCTAATTTTGCTAAGTCAGAAATTAATTTATTATCAACTTTCATATTCGGTTAGTTTA
>Ga0222717_10002670_pt1 | contig 13647 bp, 14 predicted proteins | sample C33_18DmetaG_FD_165053 | JGI IMG/M metagenome (GOLD analysis project Ga0222717, IMG submission 165053) | Estuarine water microbial communities from San Francisco Bay, California, United States - C33_18D | ecosystem: Environmental > Aquatic > Marine > Unclassified | place: USA: California...
AACTTGAAGACCTTGAACCTGACGAGCGTGAACCTGACGAGCGTGAACCTGACGAGCGTGAACCTGACGAGCGTGAACTATAGCTTGATCTAGATGGAGAAGAGGCTCGATCAATAGTACTTCTTCTAGAACTATTGTAATTGTTGTTTGAATTACTATTAATACTTCTGTTGGAATTATATTTATTTGATTTCGAATATGCATCTGCTTTGTAGTAGTTTCGTTCGGAGGAATTTTTTCTGGCTCTAGGATTTTCAATTGCTTGTTTGATAGAATTACGATTAGTCGTGTTAATATATCGACGACTGTAGTTTCTTAAATTCTCCGCACTATTTCTTTTTACATTTATCCCATTTCGAGTTAGAGATGGAACTCTGATTGATGACTGATTTGTGGATCTAAGGGTTCCACCTTTTCTTGTAGAAACCGATGAATTTCCCATGGTAGCAGAGGAACGTCTTGCACTATTCCCTCCTCTTCTGGAATTTGAATAGGATCTTCTTTTGGGTTGATATCGGTTAGCATAGCGATTATAACGATTGTTATAAAACCTGTCATAGGGGTAAAATCTTCCGTAGTAAAAAGGGTTGTAAAACCCAAAACCATAAGAAGGATAAAAGGGATTAAAATACCCCCATCGATATGGGTTATAAAAGTTATTAAATCTTCCATAAAATCCTCCACCATAAAAACCAAAACGAAAACCATTATTTAAAAAATAGGGATCATATCCCAAGTATCCAAGACCATAGTCAATTGGTGATCCCACTAGGTAAATATTGGTTCTTTGAGGTGAACTTCCCCATTGACCCTGACTTGAATTAGAAGCATTATTAGGTGAATTTGCGCTGTTATAACTACCTGTATCCGTAAAATAGACATCATCATTAGAATCATCCCACATATATTCTTTTGACTTTTCATCAAAATATTGAGAATAGCCAGAAGATTTTAGAGTTTCATTTTTTTGTACTACAACTTTTTGTTGGTCACTAACATAAATTCCATCTTCTGCATAATAGGAGGTGGGTTGAAAACTCCCACATGAAAATAAAATGATAGAAAAAAAGATGCTTGTATTTATTCTGAGAATCGAAGCTAACTGAAAATTTTTCATAACATTTTATTTTAGTAGTCATAACAAAAGTAAAATAATTAGTTTTGCCATAACAAATGATTTAAAAATACTACATTCAAAATCTGTGCCAAAATAATGTCAAAGAAACTTACAAAGAGATCAGAAGATTACTCCAAATGGTATAACGAGTTAGTATCCAGGGCGGATCTTGCAGAGAATTCAGCTGTACGAGGGTGCATGGTAATTAAACCCTATGGTTATGCCATTTGGGAGAAAATGCAAGCAGAATTAGATTCGAAATTTAAGCAAACGGGACATCAAAATGCCTACTTTCCTCTTTTTGTTCCCAAAAATCTATTTGAAGCTGAGGAAAAAAATGCAGAGGGATTTGCAAAAGAATGCGCGGTAGTTACACATTATCGTTTGAAGAATAATCCAGATGAGAAGGGAAAGTTAATGGTTGATCCAGAAGCAAAACTAGAAGAAGAACTTGTAGTTCGTCCAACTAGCGAAGCTATTATTTGGAGTACCTACAAAAATTGGATTCAATCCTACAGGGATTTACCTATACTAATTAACCAGTGGGCTAATGTGGTTCGGTGGGAAATGCGTACTCGCTTGTTTTTGAGAACTGCTGAATTTTTATGGCAAGAGGGGCATACTGCTCATGCAACCCGAAAAGAAGCTTTAGACGAAACTATTTTGATTAATGATATCTATGCCAATTTCGTAGAAAATTTTATGGCAATACCAGTCATCAAAGGTGTTAAATCTGAAAGCGAACGATTTGCAGGAGCAGAGCAAACCCATTGTATAGAAGCACTGATGCAAGACGGGAAAGCTTTGCAGGCAGGAACTTCACACTTTTTGGGGCAAAACTTTGCTAAGGCTTTCGATGTGAAATTTGCAAACAAAGAAGGAAAACTAGAACATGTTTGGGCTAGCTCTTGGGGAGTTTCAACTCGTTTGATGGGTGCCCTTATAATGACTCACTCAGATGATAATGGTTTAGTTTTACCTCCAAATTTGGCACCAATACAAGTAGTTATAGTACCAATATATAAAGGAGAAGAACAATTATCGGCAATATCAGAGGTAGCTCAAGAAATTAAACAAAAATTAGTTGATGCTGGTATAAGTGTAAAATTTGACGATCGAGACAATGTTAAGCCAGGATATAAATTTAATGATTATGAACTTAAGGGAGTTCCTTTAAGAATAGCAATTGGGCCGAAAGATTTAGAAAAAGATCAAGTAGAGCTGGCTCGAAGAGATACACTTTCAAAGTCTTTTATTCCAAAAGATTCTGTTGCAGTAGTAATTCCGAGCTTGTTGAAAGAAATTCAAGAAACATTATATACAAAAGCCGCAAATTATAGAGACGAACACATTAGTGAAGTAAATGATCTTGAATCTTTTAAAGAAATCCTGAATTCAAAGGGTGGCTTTATTTCGGCTCATTGGGATGGCACAGCAAAATCTGAGGAATCCATAAAAAAGGCTACTAAAGCCACAATACGATGCATTCCTAATAACGCAAAACCCGAAGACGGTGTGTGTGTTTTTTCAGGAAACCCTTCTAAACAAAGGGTTTTATTTGCTAAAGCCTATTAATCAGTGCTCTCAAAAATTCTTCTTTAGTAGATAAAAAAAATAAATAAATCAATAAAAAATTTAAACGAAAAGGGTTGCATGGTATATTATTTCGTTTTAGATTTGCAACCATAAAAAACGGCCCGTTCGTCTATCGGTTAGGACGTTAGGTTTTCATCCTAGAAAGAGGGGTTCGACTCCCCTACGGGCTACACATAAAAAAACAATATTTAGATGGCAAATCATAAATCTGCATTAAAGAGAATTAGATCAAACGAAAAGAAGCGTTTGCGCAATCGTTTTCAACACAAAACAGCTCGGAATGCTGTCAAAAAACTGAAAGAGCTTACAGATCGTAAAGAAGCTGATATTTTATTAAAAACAGTCATTTCTATGTTAGATAAACTATCCAAGAAAAATATTATTCATTCAAACAAAGCGGCTAATTTGAAGTCTAAGCTAACTAAACTTGTTTCTGCATTGTAATAGAATGTTATTGTACAAAAAAAAGTGCTATTTTTAAATAGCACTTTTTTTTTGTGTTGACATTAAACTATGCATTCATTGAAATCAAAAATTCTTCATTGTTTTTTGTTCTTTTAAATCGATCGTTGATAAATTCCATCGCTTCAACTGGATTCATATCAGCAAGGTATTTTCGCATAATCCACATTCGTTGAACTGTGTTTTCATCTAAAAGAATGTCATCTCTTCTTGTACTTGAAGAGATTAGATCGATAGCAGGGAAAATACGTCTGTTAGAAATTTTCCGATCCAACTGTAGTTCCATATTACCAGTACCTTTAAATTCCTCAAAAATTACTTCATCCATTTTTGATCCAGTTTCCGTAAGAGCAGTTGCTATTATTGAGAGAGATCCCCCTTTTTCAATATTTCTTGCAGCTCCAAAGAATCGTTTTGGTTTATGAAGAGCATTGGCATCTACACCCCCACTGAGAATTTTCCCTGATGCTGGTTGTACGGTGTTGTATGCACGAGCTAAACGTGTAATAGAATCTAAAAGAATCACTACATCATGTCCGCACTCAACTAATCGTTTTGCCTTTTCTAGAACAATATTAGCTACTTTAACGTGTCTATCTGCGGGTTCATCAAAAGTTGAAGCTACAACTTCTCCTTTAACGTTTCTCTGCATATCGGTTACCTCTTCTGGTCGTTCATCAATCAGTAGAATTATTTGATAAACTTCAGGATGGTTCGCAGCGATTGCATTTGCAATATCCTTGAGTAACATTGTTTTTCCAGTTTTTGGTTGGGAAACAATCATTCCTCGTTGCCCTTTTCCGATAGGAGAGAAAAGGTCGATGATTCGAGTTGAAATGGTGCTTTGTTTTTCTGCAAGAATAAATTTTTCTTGAGGGAAAAGCGGCGTTAGATGTTCAAAAGAAACACGATCACGAACTACTTTGGGATCGAGACCATTAATTTTATTGATTTTAATTAAGGGAAAATATTTTTCTCCCTCTTTTGGTGGGCGAACAGTTCCCAGTACAGTATCACCTGTTTTTAGGCCAAATAACCGGATTTGGGACTGAGATACATAAACATCATCGGGAGACGATAGGTAATGATAGTCCGATGATCTTAAAAATCCATATCCTTCAGACATGATATCCAATACACCTTCAGAATCAATTATCCCATCAAATTCATAATCGGGTTCACGGTATCTATTGCGCTTGTCTTTATTGTGATTAGGTTCTCCGTTTTTGTTTTTGTAGTTGGGATTATTATTTTTTCTTTGTTTTTGATTTGGATTGGAGTTTTGCTTTTGCTTTGGGTTTTGTTTTTGATTGGAATTTTTATTGAGATGCTTATCATTTCGAACATCAATTTTACTTTTTTCTATGGCAGGGTCTTGTTTTTTATTTTCTTCGGCTTGGTTTGTTTGCTCCAAATTGATTTTGTCAACTAAAGTAACTGTTTTTTTAATCTTAGGTTTTACTTCAGTTCCATTTTCTTCTGGAGGATTAATTGGATTAGGTGAAGTATTTTTTATGGATTCAGGATTCGAAGATATGTGATCGATGATTTGGTAAATCAAATCCATTTTTTTGAGACCAGTGATTCTTGTTACACCTATAGACTTAGCAATACCCTGTAAGTCGGGTAACTTTTTACTTTTTAATTCTGAAATTTCGTACATTTTTTTTGAAAATTCACTTATCGTAGTGGATTACCTGATAAGTATGATGTTTAGGTATGTATATAATGAAGAGCAATCTAATTGAGTTTTCATGATTGCTTCAACAATATTACAAAAAAAATATAACCCCCAACAAAAAATTTTTAATTTTGAAAAAAAATTTAATGCTGCAAAGAATTCAATCTATATTTCTTTTATGTTACGTCATCACCATATTGGGATGCTTTTTAATTTTTCCAATTAGTTTTAAGATTGGATCTGAGCAAATTCAATGGGGTATAAGCAACCTCCCTTACTTATTTATTTTACTAGCGGGATATAATATTTTTCTTTTTTCGAGGCGAAAAATTCAAATCACAATGAATATTATTTTGTTGTTTTTTTCTATTGGCTACGAAGTTTTAGTTTTTAATGAAATTTATGAACAAATTGACACTCAGTTACAATTTATTGTTTTACGTTTTTTATTAGCTCTAACAAGTTGGTTGATGTTAATATTTGCAAATAAGTACATTCGAAAAGATGAAGCTTTAATAAGATCTATGGATCGATTACGCTAATTTTTCATAACACCCGCTGCCCGAGTTCTATTACTTCTAAGTTTTGTACTTCATCTCCATTGATTTCAAAACGTAACATTGTTCTTATTTTGTGGAACCCTTTTATTCCTGCAGCTCCTGGATTCATATGTAAAAGTTTATACTTTTTATCTTGCATAACTTTTAGAATATGTGAATGTCCGCAAATGAATAGCTTTGGGGTTGATTTACTCAACAGCTCTTTTATTTTGAGAGTGTAGCGTCCAGGATAACCGCCAATATGTGTCATAAGCACAGAAACTTGTTCACAATAAAATTGTTCAAATTCTGGAAAGCTTACTCTGGCATCTTTTCCATCAACATTTCCATAAACAGCTCTCAGGGTTTTAAGCTCTTCAATTTGATCAGTAACATCAAGGTTACCAATATCTCCAGCATGCCAGACTTCGTCTACTTTTTGAACATAACTTAATATTCTTTTATCTATGTAATCGTGGGTATCCGATAAGAGTAAAATTTTTTTCAAAATTTAGTAGTTGGTTTGATGGGTTGAATTTTTGATAGTTATTTTGATTAGGAAAACCTCTTGACTTGTTTTGCAATTTACTCCAAATAATTGCTAATTTTAAATTCTTTTTTATTATAGACCTGAAAAATCTGATTTTATGCAAATAAATTCTGATTATGCCTTACCCTATATAAATTTTTCCTTCTCTTGTTTTTCTGATACCTTTGCAACAAAGAATATAAGTGCGTTATTTTATAAATTTATCTTATTTAGGAACCCCATTTCATGGGTGGCAATGTCAGCCCAATGCAATAAGTGTTCAGGAAGTTTTGGAAAAAGCGCTAACCACGGTTCTACGGTCTCCTATAAAAATTACAGGAGCAGGGAGAACAGATACTGGTGTTCATGCTCGGTTAATGGTAGCCCATTTTGATGCAGAAATTTCCCTTAAAATCTTTGATAATCTTGTTTTTCTTTTGAATCAATACCTCAAATCTGATGTTGTGATTCTGTCAATAGTTACTGTAATAGATGAAGCACACGCAAGATTTGATGCTACGTTGAGAACTTATGAATATCATATTGTTTCAAAAAAAGATCCTTTTACCAAAGGTCTTGCTTATTTTTTTAGAGAGCCGCTTGATATACCGTTGATGAATGAAGCTGCTGAGTTACTGATGACCTTTAAAGATTTTCAAGCTTTTTCTAAAACCAATACAGATGTAAAAACCTATTTATGTGATATAAGTAGTGCAAGTTGGAAGCTAGAAGGAGACGGTTATGTTTTTACGATAACAGCAAATCGTTTTTTGCGCAATATGGTTCGAGCCATAGTAGGAACCCTTCTTGAAGTAGGAATGCACAAAATTACTTCCAAAGAATTAAAAATGATTATAAAAAGTAAAGAAAGAAGTAAAGCAGGATTTTCTGTTCCAGCTCATGGTTTGTATCTTACAGACATTCAATATCCTAAAAACGTATATGTAACTAATGGCTAAAGTAGGTGGTAAAATTTTTGACTTGAATCTTTTAAGTCAACTTATGGCTTATTCTAAACCTTATCGGTTTACCTATTATTTTGTTTTAATTTCTGCAATACTTTTATCCATTTTTTCTACCCTTACCCCATATTTATTAAAAATTGTTGTTGACGATTACATTACTCCTAAGGATTATGATGGGCTCCTTTTTTTTTCTTTTTTAATGTTGTTGGCATTGATATTAGAAGTCATTTTTCAGTTTGTATTTATTTATTATGCAAATTGGTTAGGACAAATGATTGTTAAAGACTTAAGAGTAGAATTATTTCAAAAACTAATCCGCTTCAAAATGGCTTATTTTGACACATCAGCAGTAGGTAGGCTGGTTACCCGTTCTGTCAGTGATATTGAAACAATAGCGAGTATTTTTAGCCAAGGGTTGTTTATGATTGTAGCTGACTTGTTGAAAATGTCTGTAGTAGTAATTATTATGCTTTCGGTAAACTGGAAATTATCTCTCATAGTTTTCTCAGTTCTCCCTGTTATTTTATATGCTACTCGTGTATTTCAAAAATCCATGAAAAAGGCTTTCGAAGAAGTTCGTAAACAGGTTGCTGAACTGAATACATTTGTTCAAGAACGAATTAGCGGGATCAAGATTGTTAAGCTTTTTAATCGTGAAGCCATAGAGCAAAAAACCTTTATGCAGATCAACGAAAAGCATAAAAAAGCTTGGTTACATACCGTATGGTTCAATTCTATTTTTTTTCCAGTAGCAGAAATTTCTACATCTGTTACTATTGGTTTATTGGTATGGTACGGTGGATTGAATGTAGTTACTGGAGACGGAGTTTCTTTAGGGATTATTTTTCTATTCATTCAACTTTCTCAAATGTTATTTCGACCTCTTAGGCAGATTGCTGACAAGTTCAACACACTGCAAATGGGAATGGTGGCTGCAAGTCGAGTATTTGCAATTTTAAAAACAGAAAGCCAGATTGAGGATAAGGGAACCTTCTCGCCAGAGAAAATGTTGGGTCAAATTGATCTTGAAGACCTTCACTTCTTTTACATCGAAGATGAAGAAGTGCTCAAGGGAATAAGTTTGAAAGTAAATCCCGGAGAAACAATCGCAATAGTTGGGGCAACAGGGGCAGGAAAGTCAACAATAATAAATTTGCTCTCCAGATTTTATGAGTTTAGTGCTGGAGACATCAAAATAGACGGAATATCCATTCGAGATTATCATTTAAAAGATTTGAGAAAACATGTAGCTGTTGTATTTCAGGACGTTTTTCTTTTTGCAGATACTATTTTTAATAACATAACTCTTTATGATCCCCAAATATCTCTGAAGCAAGTTGAGGATGCTGCGAAAAAAATTGGGGTACACGAATTTATTAATTCCTTGCCTGGAGGGTATCAATACAATGTAAAAGAGCGTGGAGTTATGTTGTCCTCAGGTCAACGTCAATTAATCGCATTTCTCAGGGCATTTCTTTCAAATCCTACTATATTGATTTTGGATGAAGCAACTTCATCTGTTGATTCTTACTCTGAGGAATTAATTCAGAATGCAACAGAAACTATTACAAAAGAAAAAACTTCAATTATCATAGCACATCGTTTGGCTACTATTCAAAAAGCAAATCGAATTGTAGTGATGGATCAGGGAAAAATTGTAGAAATTGGAACTCATAAGGAACTTTTGGATAAAAAAGATGGACATTATCAAAAACTACACCGAATCCAATTTTATGACTTATAATCTTAGTAAGCTAAATCTTCAATTAAGATTCTTTTTAATTTATCTGCTGAAGAAAAATTGATGAACTCTCCATTTTTAATATAGGTGATTTGTCCTCTTTGTTCAGAAATTACAATGACTACAGCATCAGTTTTTTCTGAGATTCCTGCGCCAGCTTTATGTCTCAATCCATATCGTTTTGAAATTGTTGTGGATTCTGAAACGGGGAGTACTACACGAGTTGCAGTGATGGTATTGTCTTTAATTATAATTGCACCATCATGTAGGGGGCTGTTTTTAAAGAAAATCGTTTCTAAAATTTGAGAGGAAAGACTGATATTCGTTTTATCTCCTGTATTTATTAAAAAATCCAGAGAATTGGAGCGTTCTATTACTATGATTGCCCCTGTTTTTTCACTAGCCATTTTTTCACACGCACTTGTGAGAAGAGAAACATCTAATCGTACAACGCTGTTTTCTTGACCTAAGAAATTAAAATATCGAATTAAGCTTCTTCTACTAGTGTAATTTGTTGAACCAAGAAGCAAAAGAAATTTTCGAATTTCTTGTTGAAATACTACGATAAGCGCAAAGAAACCAACACTTATAAATTTCCCAAGTATATTACTCAAAACATCCATATTCAAGGCATCAGTGAGTACCCAAATTAAATAAACGATGACAATACCTAAAAATATATTTATGGCTACAGTTCCTTTGACAAGCTTGTATAAATAGTAAAGTAATATTGCTACCAATATGATATCGGTTACATCAATAAAGCTGATTTTTAAGAAGTCTAAGTCTAGCACTTGGTTGAGGTTTTTGTAAAATTAGAAAAACTATTGAAGTGCTTCTAATAAATAAACACATTCTTTTGCTTCTTTGACATCATGTACCCTAAGTATCTGTGTTTTTTTTGAAAGAGCAATTGTATGGAGTATACTTGTACCATTGAGAGCTGAAGAAGCATCTATGCCAAGTTTTTTATAAATCATAGATTTTCTAGAGATGCCAACAAGGATTGGGGTATTCAGACATTCAAAAGTTTCTAGCTTTTTGAGGATTTCATAATTATCAGGAATGGTTTTTCCAAAACCAAATCCTGGGTCAATTATTACATCATTGATACCAGCTGAATGCGCTTCTTTTATTTTTTCTGAAAAAAAATAAATTAATTCATCTATAATATTCTCATAGGTGGGGTTTTGTTGCATTGAGGTTGGAGTACCTTGCATGTGCATGGCAATATAAGGGACTTGATATTCCCCAACTGTTCTTAGCATTTTGGAATCGAGATTTCCAGCTGAAATATCATTTACTAGAGCTGCTCCAAGATCCAAAGCTCTTGCAGCAACATTGGACCTAAAAGTGTCAATTGAGCAGAGAGTCTCTGGAAACTCTTTTAAAACCTTTTCAAGAGCAGGGAGCAAGCGTTTGAGTTCTTCCTCTTCCGAAATTTCCTTTGCACCGGGTCTTGAACTTAAAGCTCCAATATCTATAAAGTCTGCACCCTCAGAAATCATTCTCTCACATTGTCTTAGTGCATCATCATCATCATTAAACTTTCCACCATCAAAAAATGAGTCGGGAGTAAGGTTTAGAATTCCCATTATTTTGGGCTTTGACAGATCAACAAGCGTACCCTTGCAATTAATGTTCATCGCATGTTTAGTATTCATGAATAACTTTTTTAGGAATATTTGAAAGACTAAATAAATTAAACGAAATTTACACATATTTACGATACCTATGAAATCTACTCAAGCACATTATAAACAAATCACAGAAAATTGTAAAGAATTATTTATTAATAAGATGAGTGATTACGGTGCTGCATGGAGAATTCTTAGATTACCTTCACTTACGGATCAAATCTTTATTAAAGCTCAACGAATCAGAAGCATACAAGACAAAGAAGAGCAAAAAATAGAGGAGGGACAGGTAAGTGAATTTATAGGGATTATCAATTATTCTTTGATGGCTTTGATTCAATTTGAACTTGGAATAGCTGATCAACCTGATTTGAACCCAAAAGAGGTAATTGTACTATATGAAAAACATTTAGCCGAAACCTATCAACTTATGTTGGATAAAAATCATGATTATGGAGAAGCTTGGAGAGAAATGCGAGTTAGTTCTTTAACCGATTTGATTTTACAAAAACTCTTGAGAGTAAAACAAATTGAAGACAATCGAGGAAAAACTCTTGTGAGTGAAGGAATTGGTGCAAATTATCAGGATATCATCAATTATGCTGTTTTTGCTTTGATTCATCTGGATTCTTAAAATATGGTAAGGTTTGTTATTGAAAAAATTATTAGTGGAATCTTAACCCTTTTCGGTGTAGCTACCGTTGTTTTTTTCTTATTCAATGTACTTCCAGGTGATCCAGCTCAGATGGTTTTGGATCAAAACGCCACCGAACAACAGCTTTTAAAGGTTAAAAAAAAGTATGGGTTTGATTTGCCTATTGGAACTCAATATTTACTTTATTTGAATGACCTTTCGCCACTTTCTTTTCATTCAAAAGAACCCGATGCTTTCAGTTTCTATAAAAAAGATCAATTTGGAGGCTATCGAATTTTATCCTTTTCAAAAGTTGACGTAATTTTCAAAGTTCCCTACTTGAGAACATCTTATCAACGTCAAGGAAAAAATGTAGGCACAATTATAACTGAAACACTTCCAAACACAATGGTTTTAGCAGCTGCATCTATTGGGATTGCAATAATTTTTGGTTTTTTCTTTGGTATTGTTTCGGGAGTATACAAGGGTACATGGATTGATGCTTCAATTCAAATGATCAGCACCCTTGGAATGAGTATCCCCTCCTTTTTTAGCGCAATTCTTTTTTCTTGGTTTTTTGGGTATTTGCTATTTGAGTTTACCAATTTGAATACGACAGGTAGTCTCTTTGAATTGGATGATTATGGAGATCAGGTAGATTTACAATTCAAGAATTTGATTCTCCCTGCCTTTGTATTGGGAATTCGTCCCATAGCAGTAATTGTTCAATTGGTTCGAAGCGGTCTAATTGAGGTGTTGACACAAGATTATATTCGTACAGCAAAAGCCAAAGGCTTGTCTCAACAAGCAATAATTTACAGACATGCAATCAAAAATTCATTGAATCCGGTGATTACAGCTGTATCGGGTTTTTTTGCATCCATGCTCGCTGGTGCTGTCTTTGTCGAATATATTTTTGGGTGGCGTGGAATAGGGAAAGAAATTGTTATTGCTTTAAACACATTAGATATTCCTGTAGTGATGGGATCTGTTCTTATCATAGCAACTTTATTCATATTAATCAATATCTTTGTTGACTTGCTTTACGTGGTTATCGATCCACAGGCAAAACCATTTTAAATTAATCTAAAAAAAGAATATGCGTACTAAAATTGTAGCTGGAAACTGGAAAATGAATAATGATCAAAATGAAACAACTACTTTAATAAATGCACTAAAATCTCAAGACAATTTTGGCAACACACGTGTCATAATTGCCCCTTCATTTGTTCATTTAACTCAAGCTGTATCTTTAACAAATGATTGCGAAATTGAAGTTTCAGCACAAAACATGCACGAAGCTAAATCAGGTCCTTATACTGGAGAAATATCCCCTGCAATGTTGTCAAGTATTGATATTCGAACGGTAATTTTGGGACATTCAGAAAGAAGAGCTTATTTTGGTGAAAATGATGACACACTATCAAAAAAAGTTGTCAATGCCTTAGATCATGATATAGAAATTATCTTTTGTTTTGGAGAAGAACTTGAAGACCGTAAATCTGACAACCATTTTGAAGTTGTAAAAGCGCAAATAAGTAATGTTTTGTTTCAATTAAATGCAGCAGATTGGTCCAAAATAATTTTGGCTTACGAACCCGTTTGGGCCATTGGAACTGGTGAGACTGCTTCGCCGGATCAAGCTCAAGAAATGCATGCATTCATAAGAAATCTAATCCAAGATCAGTATGATGCTGAATTGGCAAATGAAACTTCTATTCTTTACGGTGGGAGTGTAAAACCTGGTAATGCTCAAGAGATTTTTTCAAAACTAGATGTAGATGGAGGTCTTATTGGGGGAGCAGCGCTGAATGCAGCTGACTTTACTACAATAGTTAAATCAATATAAATGTCAAAACCATACATTCAAATTTTATTCAAGCTTAAACCTCTTCAACCTGCTTCTGAGATTCTTATGGCAGAAATGGCTGAGGTCGGGTTTGAGAGTTTTGTAGAATTGGATGATGGACTAGAAGCATATATTCCAGAAGGGGATTGGAGGAAGAGTTTATTGGATAACATATCTTTCATCCAAAAATCTGAATACGATATCCAATATACCCAAGAAACAATTAATCCTAAAAATTGGAATGAGGTTTGGGAGTCAGATTTCAAACCCATTGTGGTAGATGAGCGCTGTGCTGTACGGGCAACATTTCATGAACCAATAGCTACTGAATATGAATTAATTATTACTCCAAAAATGAGCTTTGGTACAGGACATCACCAAACTACCCATATGATGTTAAAGTATCTTTTGGATACGGATATAGAGGGTAAATCAGTTTTGGATATGGGATGTGGAACAGGGGTCTTGGCCATATTAGCTGAAAAGAAAGGAGGAGGCCCTATCGATGCTATTGATATTGAACCATGGTGTTATGAAAACACTAAAGAAAATGCCTTATTGAATAACTGCAAGTCAATTCGTTCCCATCAAGGAGATTCAAGTTTGCTGGTTGATAAAAAGTATGATGTGATTATTGCAAATATTAACAAAAATGTATTAATTCATGACATTTCGTTATATTCAGTTTGTTTGAATCCTGAAGGAACGCTTATTTTGAGTGGTTTTTACACCTCTGATCTCAAAGACATTCAGAATTCTTGTATCGGTGGTCAGTTGGATTATGTTTCACATCTTGAAAAACAAAATTGGGTTGCAGCAAAATTTAGCAAAAGATAAAATGGATTTAAATCCTGAGGAACAAGAGATAGGGGAGGTTGATGTACTTACACCAAAAGA
>Ga0222717_10002672_pt1 | contig 13637 bp, 13 predicted proteins | sample C33_18DmetaG_FD_165053 | JGI IMG/M metagenome (GOLD analysis project Ga0222717, IMG submission 165053) | Estuarine water microbial communities from San Francisco Bay, California, United States - C33_18D | ecosystem: Environmental > Aquatic > Marine > Unclassified | place: USA: California...
TCTAGAGGGTCCTGTTGAAACATAAGATATATTACATTCCACATAATTTTCAATAAAATTAATATACTCTTGGGCTTTAGTAGGAAGGTCTTCAAATTTCGTTGTCCCTACTGTTGTTGATTGCCAGCCTTCAAAAGTTTTATAAACTGGTAAATTGTCTCTATAGTCTATACAAACGTTGATCGATTTAAATTCGTCCATAACGTCTAACTTGGTTAAACAAATATCAGTTACTGAATTAGTAAAAACTGCTTTTTTAAGTGCGAATAAATCAAGCCAGCCACATCTTCTTGGTCTTCCGGTAGTCGCTCCAAATTCGTGACCTTTTTCAGCAAGCATTTTGGCATTATCATCAAATAACTCTGTTATAAATGGACCTTCGCCAACTCTTGTGCAATAAGCTTTTGAAATTCCAATAATTTTATCAATATATTTTGGTCCTAGACCAAGCCCTGTTGAAACGCCTCCAGCTGTTGTGCTTGAGGATGTCACATATGGATACGTCCCATGATCTATATCTAGAAGTGTTCCCTGAGCACCTTCAAATAAAAGTGGTTTCTTTTCTTTTACCCAATCATAAACCAGGCCTTGTGTATCAGAACAATAACTATCGTATAAATGTTTATAAGACATAACTTCAGATATAACATCTTCAATATCATGAGGTTTTGCATCATAGAGCTCAACCAATAGCCTATTGTGATATGAGACAAGTAAAGAAATTTTATCTCTTAGCAATTTTTCGTTGCCTATATCACCAAACCTTACCGCCCTTCTAGCTATCTTGTCTTCATATGACGGGCCTATTCCTCTTCCTGTTGTCCCAATAGATTCTTTTTTGTCTCTAACTTTATCAATACTAATATGACTTGGAAGAATTAGTGCACAACCTGAGCTAACAAAAAATCTATCTTTAAAACTAACTCCAACTTCTTCAAGTCCCTTTATTTCAATATCAAGAGCCTCTAAAGAGAGAACAACTCCATTGCCAATTACACAACTAACATTTGGATGAAGAATTCCAGATGGAGTTAAATGAAGAACTGTTTGATTTCCATTAACCTTAATTGTGTGCCCTGCATTATGGCCGCCTTGAAAGCGACATACTGCGTGAACTTCCTGACTTAAAGCATCAACAATTTTGCCCTTACCTTCATCTCCCCACTGAAGACCAAGTATTAGTGTGTTTGATGCCACTTTTTTCCTTAATCAGATATTTTTTTCTGGTTTAAGTATTTCAAGAATTCTGAATTTGCATCTATTAGCATCATGTCAGACTTGTTCTCAAATGTTTCGACATAAGCCTTAATGCTTCTTGTAAATTCATAGAACTCTGGATCTTGAGAAAAACCTTCTGCATATATTCTTGCAGCTTCAGCATCACCCTCACCTCTAAGTAGTTCTGCTTTTTTATAAGCTTCTGCTAAAATTACTACTTTATCTTTATCTGCAACAGCTCTAATTTCTCTTGAGATTTCTTTACCCTCTGATCTCAGCTCTTCAGCTAATCTGTTTCTTTCAGTTCTCATTCTTTCATAAACCGAATTACTTAAATTGGATGGTAAATCTATTCTTTTAACTCTGAAATCAATAATTTCAACACCCAAGTCTGAAACAGAATCATTTAGAGTATTTAACATAATGTCCATAAGTTCATCTCTTTCACCAGAAACGAGTTCTTTGACAGTTCTTTTACCAAAGTTATTCTTCAATACAAATTCTTGTCTTTGGCCAAGTAAGCTATTTAAGCTATTAAAACTTCCATTATTCGCTTTATAGAAAGTCAGTACATCTGAAATTTTATACTTGATAAATGAATCTACTAACAAATACTTGCTTTCAACTGTAAGAATTCTATCTGGCTCTTCATCTAGTGTCTGAATTCTTGCATCATATTTCTTAACTTCTTGAATTATTGGAAGTTTAAAATGGAAACCCACAGATATATCTGTTCTAACTGCCTCACCAAACTGGAATACTATTGCATTCTCTTTCTCATTTACGATAAAGAAACTGTTGAAGCCAAGTCCAACAATTAATGCAGCAAAAACTAATAAAAAAGTATTCTTATTCATCTGAGTCTCCTTGTCTTAATCTAAACTGATTTATATCTATTTTATTTCCTTGTTCCATCATTTTGTCCAATGGAAGCAACATTAAATTATTTCCACTATCAATATCTATCATTACTTTTGTAGTGCTTGATAAAACTTTCTGCATTGCATCTATGTACATCCTATCCCGAGTAACCTCTGGAGCCTTTTGATACTCTTGAAGAAGCTGAGTAAATCTTCCAACTTCACCCTCTGCATTAGCTACAACCTCTAACAGATAGCCTTCAGCATTTCTAATTCTTGCTTGAGCCTGTCCTCTAGCCTCAGGAACAATTGTTAATGCATATCTTTCAGCTTCATTTTGTAATCTTTCTTTGTCTTCTCTAGCAGCAACAACGTCATCAAAAGCATCCTTTACAGCTGCTGGTGGATCCGTTTTTTCGATGTTCACTTGTTGGACTAATAAACCAGTGGCATAAATATCTAAAATTTGCTGCAGTCTTGTTTGTACTTCTTGAGCAATATTTTCTCTGCCAACTGTTAAAGTCTGTTCAAGAGTGTTGTCACCAACCACGTGTCTTAAAGCACTTTCAATTGCCTGCCTAAGACTTGCTTCTGGGTCTTTTACATTTAGAACAAAATCTTTAAGGTTAGCAATTCTATATTGAGCTGAAACAGTAACATCAACAATATTTTCATCTTTGGTTAACATACTATTTGTTTGGGTATATCTTCTTGTTAAAGATACGTTCTCTATATATCTTTCATCAATTCCTGCTAATCTGAAATTAAGTCCTTCTTGTTGCTCTTCATAGAACTTACCAAATCTTAAAATTACCGCTCGTTCAGATGCATCAAGCTGATAAACTGATTGTGACGCATAAACAATTAAGAATCCAAAAAGTGCATATAAAAATACTCTTGTAGTTGGTATTTTAAAGCCTCCACCAGAACTGTTGCCAGAGCCATTTGATGATGATTTTTTGCCACCAAGTATTGAAGAAAATTTCTTTACCAATTCATCAAAATCAGGAGCGTCATTTTTTCCACCCCATGGATCTTTATTTTGATTATCCCAATTCACAATAATTACCTCGTTATTTTTGTAATATTATAAACTGTATCTAAGGTCTTATACTTATATTTAAAGGGAAGTTAGCAATCTTTTGATGGATTCTTCGATTTTATAGCTTGTTTTTAGATTAAATACATTTAAATCATCCCATGAACGCAACCATGTCATTTGTCTTTTGGCCAATTGCCTTGTTGCATATAGAGCTCTTTTAAAGAATTCTTCTGAATCATATTCTTTATTTAAAAAAGAAATTGCCTGTTTATAGTTTACAGATTTTCTTATTGGATGATTTTCAGGAATTTTATATTTATTTAATAAGCCTTTAACTTCGTCTATCAAACCATTCTGAATAATCATTTCAAGCCGTTCTTCTATTCTTGAATGAAGCAATGACCGATCCTCATCAAAAATTCCAAATTGATGAATCGAAAAGTTACTTACTAGATAATCTTTATTTTTATACCCAACCATTGAACTGAAATTATTACCTGATGCTTTTACAACTTCTAAGGCTCTTATGATTCTTTTTTCATCTGAGTTATTTACTTGTTTTGCATATTTTGGATCTGATTCTTTAAGCATCTTATAAAGCATATCTATTCCATTCTCATTTTTAATCTTTTCTAATTCATTTCTATATGTATCATTTCGCTCAGGAAGATTGTCAAGCCCATAAATTAATGATTTGAAGTACATCATTGAGCCTCCAACAAAGAGAGGTAGCTTATTATTATTATGAATTTCTGTAATTAATTTAAGAGAGCTCTCATAAAAATCTGCTACTGAATATATTTGTTCTGGTTCAATACAATCAACTAGGTGGTGCTTATGTTTAAGTAAAATATCTTTAGATGGTTTTGCAGAGCCAATATCACAATCCTTGTAAACCATTACAGAATCAACGCTGATGATTTCAGCTGGAATTGAATTACAAATATTAATTGCTAGATCTGTTTTGCCTGAAGCTGTGGGTCCAAGAATAAAAGCAATTGGCTTTTTATTATTTTTAGTCAAATTTATAGAGCTTCTTCGTTTGTCTCTCCAGTTCTAATTCTGATGACTTCTTCAATCGGAGATATAAATATTTTACCATCGCCAATTTTTCCAGACCCCGCAGCTTCAATAATAGCAGTTTTAACCTGTTCAACCATTTCATCGGAAATAGCTATTTCAATTTTAATCTTAGGAAGAAAATCAATTGTGTATTCGGCCCCCCTATATAATTCAGTATGTCCTTTTTGCCTTCCAAAGCCCTTTACCTCTGTCATTGTCATTCCAGAAACTCCAATTTTATCTAAAGATGCTCTGACCTCTTCAACTTTAAATGGCTTAATTATTGCTGTTACTAATTTCAATTTTATCTCCTCTAATAATTTTTAAAATAGTGGTGCATTGTTCTGCAGAGGAGCCTTGGCTCTCCATACAAACTTCTACTGCTTTAGTAGTCATATCATCTCTTAATTGTTTATCACTTAGCAAGGTCTTAAAAGCATTAACAAGGTCTTTTTTGCTATTTACTTGTATGCATCCCTTGTTTTTTATGAATTTTTCAAGAATATCTTCAAAGTTTTTCATATATGGTCCAACAACAAATGGGCATCTTTGTGCTGCTGATTCAATAATATTATGTCCACCGTATTGCTTTAAAAGACTGCCCCCAACAAAAGCTATTGTAGATATTGAATATAAATCTTTTAATAGTCCGGTTGCATTAATAATTGCAATTTCAATATTATTTAATTCTTTAGGCACAGATGTAAATATTTTTGAATTTAAATTCATTTTTGATATATATGCTTGAATTGATTTGGTTCTTTCGGGGTGTCTAGGTGCAATAATGAGTTTTAAATTATGTATTTCATTTTTAAGTTCTCTAAACGCTTGAACTATTATTTCATCTTCTTTTTTGTGAGTACTTGCAGCTAGAATTATTTCTTCATTTAAATAATTATAATTCTCTTTGTTATTAAGAATATCTATATCGAATTTAACAGAACCAACATTTTGTATCTTGTTTTTCGGCAAGCCAAGTGAATGAAATCTTTCTAAGTGAGAATGACTTTGAACAAAGAGAAAGGATATTTTATTCAGTGTTTGTTTGGAGAGTGATTTAAACCTTCTATAACTTCTAAAAGAAGAGTCTGACATTCTTCCATTACATAAAACTACAGGTACCTTCATATTGAAAGCTTTGTTAATAAAATTAGGCCAAATTTCTGTTTCAAATAGTATTAATGCAACAGGTTTATAGGTTTTAAAAAAATTAGAAACTAATAAAGAAAAATCCCATGGCGCATATACAATTTCAATATTTGACCCAAATATTTTTTTTGCTTCTCTTAAACCTGTTGGAGTGGATACAGATAAAACAACTTCATATTCTTTTGAGATAGTACTAACAATTTTTTTTGAGGCAATGACTTCCCCAAGACTAACTGCATGGAACCATACTGCATTATTTATTTGAGAGTCATTTTTGTATAAGCCAAATCTATTGTAAAAATTTGTACGATAATCTTTATCTTTTAAACTCTTAAATAAAATTCTTATTGCTATAAATGGAAGCAATAAAAAAATAGCAAAATTATATAAAAATAAATTCATATTTCATTCATTCTAATGATTAATGTAATAATACAGCTTAATAATATATGAATAGAATCTTATTGGCACTTCTTATAAATTTTTGGAAGCTTCTTTTGCTTTTACCCAAACCTATGCACAAAGGATTAATCTATATTTTTGGAAATTTTGTATATTTAATGCCAATTAAAAGAAATAAGATTAGCAAAAAAAATATTGATTTATGCTTTCCGCATCTTTCTGGTATTGAAAGGAAAAGATTACATAAGTTAAACGTTTTTGCTTCTGCAAAAGTAATTTTTGATTCTGGTATTGCCTGGTTTTGGTCAGATAAAAAGATAAATAAGCTAATTAATTATGAAATTAAAGGTCTTTCAAATCTTTTAAATGAGCAAAAAAATAATAATGGAATATTATTATTTTTTAAGCACTCTCTTCACCTTGAGCTTGATGCAAGATTGCTTGGGATGAATGCAGAAATATATGGCGTTGAGAGAGTTCACAATTCTGATTCATTTGATTCGATACAAAAAAGGGGGCGATTGAAAAGTGTAAAAGATACTTGTGACAGAAATAATCCCATAAAATTTATAAGGTGGTTAAAAAAAGGGAAGACCGTTCTATATGCAACAGATCAAGATTATGGCCTTGATCAATCAGATATTGTAAATTTCTTTAACCATCCTGCTGCAACAATCTCAGCGCCATTAAAGATTATTCAAAGCACTAAATGTAAAACTTTTTTTATTAATAGTTTTGTTCAGGATAGGAAATATATTCTTGAAGTGGAGCAACTCAATCTAGACCAGTCCAATGAGGTTAATTTTTCAAAAAATTTAAACCTTTTTATGGAAAATAAAATTAAAGAAAATCCAGAAGAATACTTATGGCAACATAGACGATTTAAGTCGACTTTGGGAAAAAAGAATTTTTATGCGTAGCTTACTGCAAGAATTTAATTTGGTAAAAGGTTTTTTAGCTTATGAAGAGGGAGTTCTTTTATATGAGATGGCAAAAAAATATTGCAAAAAAAGTTTTGCTGTTGAGATTGGATCTTACTGTGGTAAATCTGCATGCTTCATTGCTCAAGCATGTAAGGAAAATGGAACCCATCTTGTAACTATTGATCATCATAGAGGCTCAGAAGAACAACAATTTGGTGAAGAGTACTTTGATTCTGAAGAGTATGATTATGAAAATAATAGAGTCGACACCCTCCCCACCTTACTTAGAAACATTTCAAAATTTGAATTAGATAATCATGTAAAAACTATGGTAGATGATTCCGAATCAGCTTCAAAAAAAATTAAAAGTGAGATAGATTTTCTATTCATAGATGGTAGCCATACCTTTGCATCTGCAAGAATTGATTATGAGTCATGGAAGGATAAAATACGAACTGGTGGAATTCTTACAATTCACGATATTTATGACTCTGAACTAGAGGGTGGACAAGCGCCAAGAGAAATATTTGAAAAAGCTATGAGGGAAGACTTTCGTTTGGTAGAAAGAGTGAGTAGCTTAGTAGCTCTTGAAAAAATTGGATAATTCTAAAAACACATTTTTTTGTGTTGAATCAGGTTTTTTTGAACAAGAAAGAGCGTGTGCTGCGATGATTACTGCCGCATTTGTCCAGGTTGATTTTTCTTCAGGCCAAAATATTTTTAAATCATACTGATAACCTGTAGGAAAAATACCTTCTGAATCTTGAAATTGTTGGATATCATTAAATATATCTTCTGCTATTTGTATATTTCCATGCACGAGTGCAGCTATTACGCACTCACAACTCTCAGCTATTGTGATCCAAGGCTCTTCCTGAACGCACTTAACGCCAAGACCTTTAATATAAAAATTTTCTAATACTTGAAGAAATTCGGATTTACTTTTTTTAACGCCTGCTAAATATGGATAGTAAAAATCCATTGAGAATCTTGACCTATCAACACCGTCTCGATCAAATTTTTCATCCCATAAATTTATATTTAAATCTGGGCCTAAAAATTCCTTTGCCATAATTGATAAATGAATAGACATTGAGGCAGTAATTAATGAATTATCAGAATATTCACCATCATTTTTTGCCCAGCAATAGAATCCATCTTTATCTTTAAAATTGTTAAGTTCTTTAAAAATTCTATCTAATTTATCAAGTTGTATTTTAGAAAGGATATTATTATGGTTCTGCTTTTTATCTATAAGTGATGCTTGTAATAAGGGTAGAATAATATAAGGTGCATGATGGCTTTCAAAATGTTTTTTCGAGGGTTTACCATTTTGAAATTCTGCAAAAATTAAACCATCATCATTGATGTTATCAAAAAACCAGCTCACTCCTTTCCAAAACGCATCCCACTCTTCATATATGCTGAGAGCAATTAAGCATTCACAATGATCCCATGAATCGCATTTACCTTTTTTATCCCATGAGATATGACCGTCTGATGACTGATTTGAAATAATCCAATCTTTAGACGTTCTATATTTTTCTTTCACATGAAGCCAATTCATTTCTTTTCAAAATAAAAGGCAATGCTTTTACCCATAATAGGATTAAAAAGTCTATCAATAAAATCTATCCAAGTTGGTTTTTTTAAAATATGAATTTCAAGTAATTTTTTATACCAATTTATAAATATATTTGTATCTTGATTTTCCCAGAACATGCATCTTAGCCACCAGTAAGCAGAATGTATTGAATGAAACCTTTCAGAATCAAGATAAACAAATCCGCACGATGTTATATCTTGTATTAAAGATTTTTTCTTAAATATTCTTAGGTGGCCCCCTGGTTGATTTTGATACTCTTTTGATAGAGCCCAGCAAATTTTCTCCGGGAATTCAGCAGGAACACTAGCTAAAAATTTGCCACCAGGCTTTAAGACTCTATAAACTTCATCAACAGCCTCTTTATATTCGTGGAGGTGTTCTAAAACCTCAGAACATATAACCAGATCGAAAGTATTATCATTAAAAGGAAGTTTATAGGCTGAGCCACTTAAAAAACTCGTTTTTTTATTTGAGATTGATTCAAAAAATTCAAGGCCTTCTAAAGATTTATCTAGTGACTCTAAATGAGGATCTAAGCCAACACATTGCATGTTTGGAAAGGCTTCCATTGAAGCAAAAATATGCCTACCCTCTCCACACCCAAGGTCAAGCATAATACCATCAACTTTATCTAGCTTTATCTTTGAAAAATTAAAGGTCAGCATTTTTAAAATCTTGAATTGTTTTAAAGATCATCTCTTCATACTCTTGAGTTATTTTTAGCCAATTAAAATTGTCAATTATATGCTGTCTGCCACTTTCTGCAATTTTTTCATATTCTTGGTAATTGTTAAAAATATTTTTAATGGATTCAGATAGTTCATTCTCACTTTTTGGAGAAACCAGACTAGCGAATTCACCAACTAATTCTGGAATTGAGGCCGTATTGGTAGCAACAAGAGGAATTTCACAACTCATTGCTTCAATAACTGGATACCCAAAGCCCTCATATAACGAACTAACAATTGCAATTGAACTTGATGCATATTCTTTTGCAATTTCTTCTTTAGTAAGATCTGTCTTGAAGGTTACTCTATCTTGAATTGAAAGCTCATCAATTAATCTAGAGGTATGGCCATCATTTTTCATTTTCCCTATAACCAATAAAGATATTTCAGAAAATTCTTTAGATAATATAAACAAAGACTTTAATGTGTAATCAAGGCCCTTTAATGCAACATCTGCGCTTGCAGTGGTGATCAGCTTAAATGGGATTCTTTTAATTTCTTTGTAAGGTGTAAAAATATTAATATCCAATCCGTTATTTATAACCTTGATATTCTCTTTATTAGAGCCAAAATCAACTACGATATCTCTTAAAGAATTTTTTGAAGGTGTAATAATTCTATTAATTTTTTTAGCTACCTTTTTTTGCATCTTTAAAAATGAGTACCACCTATATCTAGAAAGTTTATATAAAAAACTATTTGCTGATTCTAATTCAAACTTAAAATCCTTTGATATTGGATGATGAATGATTTCAATAAATGGAAATCGTTTTTGTATTTCCAAAATACCGTAGCTTAGAGATTGATTATCAATTACAACATCATAATTATTATTGATTTTTAAAAAATTATTAACCCTATAACCAAATGTTCTCATCTCGGGAAAACCACCAAAAAAAGTAGATGAAAATTCATAAAAATCTATAAACTTTTTATTCTTTTTTTGTAAAAAAATTTTTACTCTTTCTTTAAAAGAAAATGTTTGAAATAGATCTAAGCCAGGTAACTTAATGAGATTTACTTGATCAGATAAATGTGGGTATGGGGGGCCAGAAATTACATCCACTTTGTGACCCATAATCGACAATGCTCTAGAAATATCATTAACGTATATCCCCTGACCTCCGCCAAAGGGTGCACTTCTATAACTAAGAATTGCTATCTTTAGTTTTTTCAAAATATTTATTCAGAGACTATGCTTAGCCAATCTTTGTACTTGTCACTACGACCACAAACTATATCAACATATGTTGTTTGCAGTTTCTCCGTTATAGGTCCAATTGATCCAGGTCCAATAGTAATCTGATCGATCGTTGATATTGGAGTTATTTCAACTGCAGTACCCGAGAAGAACACTTCATCACTGCTAACTAGTTCATTATATGTAATATCTTTTTCTATAACTTCAAAGCCTAGATCTCGAGCTATTTGAATAACAGATTGCCTAGTTATTCCGTTTAAGCAATGGTCTGTCTTTGGGGTAGTTATGATATTTTTATTGACCAAGAATATATTTTCTCCACTCCCTTCTGATATATATCCATTTTTATCTAGCAATAAAGCTTCATCTGCGCCTTTCTCTATAGCTTCATGAAGTGCCATTGTAGAATTAATATAAGTTCCAATAATTTTATATCCTGAATGTAACGGATTACTATATTGTTCATAAGAAGATTTAATAATGGATATGCCATTTTTCTTTGCTTCGGGGCTCATATACGATGGCCATTCCCATGCAGCTATTGCAACATTGACAGATAATTCAGTTGCTCTAATTCCTAAAGACTCACTGCCCAAAAATACAATAGGTCGCAGATATCCCTCTGATAAATTATTCTTTAAGAATATATCTTTTTGAACTTGATTTAGCTCTTCCTTGGAATATGGAATTTTTATACCAATCTTGCTAGCAGCATCGAATAATCTTTCTGTATGATCATTTAATCTAAAGATCGCTGCCCCAGCATCAGTTTCATATGCTCTAACGCCCTCAAATACACCCGTTCCATAATGGACTGTATGAGACAAAATATGAACAGAACTATCTTCCCATTTTTCATAAGAACCATTCTTCCATATATATTTTAAATCAGTGTTTACAAACATTTTTACAAGATATAATAGCGATTCGCTATTATGACAAACTAAACAAAATAACAAAAGGATTGAATAATGATGCAAGAGTCAATTTTTAGAGAAAATGATATTAGAGGCACTTATCCTGAAGAATTAAACGAATTAATCATTAAAGATATAGCTAAAGGTATCGCAAAAAAATGTAGGGCCGAAGGAGTTAATTCAATCGCTGTTGCCAGAGATGGCAGACTCTCAGGCGAATCCCTCCTTTCTAGTTTTTGTGAAGCCATAGCTAGCTATGGTTTAGATGTTAATTGTATTGGATTAGCAACAAGCCCTATGTTGTATTTTGCTGCAAAGAAAGAAAAGTCTAAAAGCGGAATAATGATAACTGGAAGCCATAATCCTAAAGACTATAATGGAATAAAAATGGTCATTAATAATAGCTCAGTTTCAGGAAATGAGATTTTGGCATTGATTAAGGATAGTGAAGAGTTAAACACCTCATCTCATGGTCAAATTACTTATAGCAATATTAAAAATCTTTATATTGAAGAAGTCATAAATAATGTTGAGGGGGATTTAAGTAATTTAAAAGTTGTTCTTGATAGTGGAAATGGTGTCGCTGGTCATGTTGCCCCAGATTTATTCAAACAATTAGGTTGTGAGGTAATTGAGTTGTATAGCGATGTGGATGGAAACTTTCCAAACCATCATCCTGATCCAGGAAAACTAGAAAATCTAGAGGATATTATTTCAGAAGTTAAAAAACATAATGCAGATATTGGTTTTGCTTTTGACGGAGACGGAGACAGAGTTGGCCTGATTACTAATAAAGGTGAGATGATATTTCCTGACAAGCAGATGATGTTATTTTCTGAGGATATCTTAAAAGAAAAAGTTGGTGGGATAGTATTTGATGTCAAATGCTCTAATCATCTTGAAAATATAATATCTAGTAATGGTGGAAGTCCTATTATGTCTCCAACAGGACATTTTCATATTAAAAATGCAATCAAAAAAAATAATGCATTGTTGGGCGGAGAAATGAGCGGACATATTTTTTTTAACGATAAATGGTATGGTTTCGATGACGGGCCATATGCTGCTATTAGAGCTGCTGAAATATTATCAAAATCAAGCGAATCAATTTCAGATATATTTTCAAAATTTCCTGATTCGTTTTCAACCCCAGAATTAAATATTACTGTTACTGATGAAAATAAATTTGAAATAGTTGAGAGATTTATTAAGGAATCTCGATTGGAGGGAGAAAAAATTACTATAGATGGGCTAAGAGTAAATTTTAAAGATGGGTGGGGCCTATTGAGAGCATCCAACACCACACCAAAACTTGTCTTAAGATTTGAAGGAGATTCATCTGAGTCTATGACTAGAATTCAAGAAGAATTTATTTCAGAACTATCTCGCATTTGTCCCGAGATTGATATAAATTTAGATTAACTAATGAAAAATGATAGAAAAAATATTATTTTACAATCCCTGGCAAGTCTTCTTGAGGAAAGAAATTTATCAAAAGTTACTACTGCACTCCTTGCTGAGAAATCAGAAATAACTGAAGCCGCTTTATATAGACATTTCCCTAGCAAAAGGGCGATCTATGCAGAACTTTTTTCCTTTTGTGACGGTGCAATTTTTAGTAAATGCTCAGAACTAAAAAAATCTGATCTAGGCTCTAAAGATAAGGTAAAAAATACTTTTTTATTTTTTATGATCTTTATTGAAAAAAATAAAGGTTTTGCACGACTTATATCAAGAGAAGCTCTATCTTCTGATGAGCAGAATGTTTCTGACTCTGTGAATCAATTTTTTGAAAGATTAGAACTGTCAATTAAGCAAATGCTTGCAGAAGATTCTGATAACTTAATAACTCAGCCCGGTATTTCTGCTCAATTAATAGTTACATGCCTTGAAGGCAATGTTGGCAGATATATTAGGTCAAAATTTAAGGATTCACCAAGCAATTACATTGAAAATATATGGGATTTGCTCAGTGTTAATATATTTAAAAGCTAGTCTTCTATATTCTCATCTAAGAATAATTCAAAATAAGTATTATCGTTTTCTAGACTATCGATCTTACCTGTTTTTTTGTTTACCCTAACAAAAGATAGTCCTTCTGGAATATTTTTTTCCTTTTTTTCTAGTGCATTTAATTCTTCACTCATAAAATCAAGCCATATTGGAAGGGCTATTGTTGATCCATATTCATTTTCTCCTAATGACGAAAAATCATCAGTTCCCACCCATACTGTTGTAACTAAATCTTCATGAAAACCAGAAAACCAAGTACTTACAGCATCATTAGTAGTTCCAGTTTTTCCAGCTATATCATCTCTGTCTAAAAAAGAAGATTTTCTTCCAGCAGTTCCACTTTGCATAAACTCTTGCAATATATCTTTTACAAGAAATGCTATTCGCTCATCTATAACTGGCTCTGGTTTTAGTTTAGGATTAATTAAGAAATATGGTTTTTTAATATTCATCTCAAGAGTATTTAACCAAGGAAAGGCATTAATATTTGTATTCTTTTTAAGATTGATATAATCA
>Ga0222717_10002673_pt1 | contig 13635 bp, 16 predicted proteins | sample C33_18DmetaG_FD_165053 | JGI IMG/M metagenome (GOLD analysis project Ga0222717, IMG submission 165053) | Estuarine water microbial communities from San Francisco Bay, California, United States - C33_18D | ecosystem: Environmental > Aquatic > Marine > Unclassified | place: USA: California...
ATTTACCCTGAAATTATTAAATACATATGTGATGATCGAATCTCAGTTGAATCAAATCAAGTCAAATTTAATAATATAAATACAATAAATTCTATTATTTATAATAAATATGAACTATAAAATCTTACTAACTCTTGCTTTAAGTTTCCAAATCAATGGAGTTGAGCTGCCTGCATATGAAGCTAGATATTCATATGAATCTGATGAAATCAATATAGAAGGAATAAGAAAGTTTTCCAAAGACCCTAATAGCTTTAACTTAAGCTTTAAAGCAAAAAATTTGCTTGCATCTATGGGTTTTGAGTCTATCTTTTTAATTGAAAATTCTCAAATAATCTCGAAGAATTATGTTATTAAAGTAAGACCTAAATTTGTTAATAGAGATCAAGAGATAACCTTTAACTATGTAGATAAAATCATTAGCTCTTATGGCAGGGATGCTTGGGAAAAACCTTTAGATCAAGCTAAGAAATCAGCAGATCCTATGAATGCTCAAATTCAAATTAGGTTAAATCTTTTAATGGGTATGCAAGAATTTACAATAAAATTATTGGAAATAAAAAATGGAGGGATTGAAGATAATTTTTATAAGGTTATAAAAAATGAACCCTGCTCATTAGGTGAAAATAGCTACGAGTGTGTAATTTTAAAAAGATTCAGAGAAAAAGAAAATAGAGAGACTTTATACTATTTAATACCTGATCTTGATTATATGTTTCTTAAAATAATAGATAGCGGTCCCGAAAGAAACCAAAAACTTGAATTGTTAGAAATACTAAGTCTTGGGTAGAGTTACTCCAGTCTGTCCTTGATACTTGCCGCCTCTATCTTTGTAGCTTGTCTCACACTCTTCATCCGATTCAAAAAAAAGCATTTGTGCAACACCCTCACCTGCATATATTTTTGCTGGAAGATTGGTTGTGTTTGAAAATTCTAACGTTACATGACCTTCCCATTCAGGCTCAAGAGGAGTTACATTAACTATAATTCCACACCTAGCATATGTTGATTTCCCAAGACATATTGTTAATACATTCCGTGGAATCCTAAAATATTCGACAGTTCTTGCAAGTGCGAATGAGTTTGGTGGAATGACGCATATATCAGATTCTATATCTACAAAACTCTTTTCATCAAAAGATTTGGGATCTACAACTGCGGAATGAATATTTGTAAATACTTTAAACTCATTTGAGCATCTAACATCATAGCCATAACTTGAGACACCATAAGAAATAAGCTTGCTACCATTATTATCTACCCTTACCTGATTCTCTGAGAATGGCTCTATCATCTTATTATTTTTCGACATTTCTGATATCCATTTATCTGATTTAATCGACATTTATTTCTGTTCTCCCTTGAATTGCTCTTGCGATTGTATTTCCATCAACATACTCTAACTCTCCACCAATCGGAATTCCATATGAAATTCTAGATACTTTAATATCTTTTATGTGGTCTTTGATATAAATTGCAGTGGCATCACCCTCAACAGTTGAGCTTGTTGCTAAAATAACCTCTTCAATATTCTCAACTTTAATAAGTTTTAAAAAATCATCAATACCAAGATCTTCTGGGCTTACTCCTTCAATAGGTGAAAGTCTTCCAAGAAGTACAAAATATTTGCCTCTATAACCTCCTGTAGATTCAATAGCTAAAATATCAGAAGGACTCTCAACAACACATATGCTTGTATTTTCTCGAGTTGAATCAGAGCATACCTTGCATAAATTATTTGAAGTTAGCATTCTACATCTTGAGCATCTACTAATGTGCTCTGTAGCATCAAGCAGGGTGTTAGCAAGAATAACTGCACCATCTTTGTTTCTATCAAGTAAATATAGTGCCATTCTTTGAGCTGATTTTTTTCCTACGCCCGGTAAAATTGTTAAGGCATTGATTAAATCGTTTAGTAAATCTTGATGCATATTAGTTTATAGGTTTTATTGATCCATCTTTAATATTACCATCATGTTTATCTAAGAATTTTTGAATGGTGGGATCTGACAATACTGCCTTTTCAGCTCTTAACTGTCTATCAGTTTCTTGTTTTTCTTTTTGCTCAATTGGTGATTGTGAAGCATTGCCATGCTTGATTTCAATTGAAATAGTTTTTTTGAAATACCCTTCGCATGTAGACTTGAATTCTTTATAAACATTTTCAGGTATTTTATTATCTTCATTTGTGGTTGTAAGCACTAAAGAGAAATCATTAAATGATTCAAACTGTAAATATCCAAAGTAATTTCTAGCAAATGGACTTAGTTCTAAAGAATTAAAAAATTGAATCCACTGATCATTACTTTCAATAGAAAAGTTTGTAAATTTCACATCATCTTCATTTTTAATTGACTCTTTGTCTTTTTTGATTATTTCAGATTTACTTTTAGATTCTATTTTGTCTGATGATTCTTCGAGAGGAGTGATCGCAACTTGTTCAGTTTTTAAATTTTTTTTTTCAGTATTACTATTTTTTGATTGGTCATCTAACTTATGCAATGGGTTGAATGCTAGCATTCTTAAAATACATATTTCTAAAGCCTCTTTAGGATTGGGATGAACATTAAACTTTGAATATGCATTTACAGCAATTTCATATAAAAGTTGGCAAAACTCTTCATCAACTTTTATTGATAAGGATTTGATATTCTCGTCGTTAGAGTTATGCAAAACTTTTTCGAGTGCGGTTTTATGCAAGATTGAGATAATACTTTTTAAAATAATTTCATATTCTGGAGATAACTCTTCAATTTTAGCAAGATCATCAAATGCAGATTGGCCATTGCCATCTATTATGGAATTAAGCATAGATATTAGATGAGAGTTATCTATGGTACCTAATAATTTTTTTACACTTTCAGCTTCTAACGATCCACTACCATGCGCAATAGCCTGATCTAAAAGGGTTAATGCATCTCTTACAGATCCTGATGCAGCGTCTGCTATAAGTTCTAAACTCTCATGATCAAAATTAATATTTTCGGACTCCAAAATCATTTTTAAATGATTGATAAGAACTGTACCTCCAACTGTTTTAAGGTTTAATTGCAGACATCGAGATTGAACTGTTTTGGGAAGTTTTTCTGGGTTTGTAGTGGCAAGAATAAATACAACATGCTTCGGAGGTTCTTCTAGGTTTTTTAGTAAAGCATTAAAACTTTCAGTTGTTAACATATGAGCTTCATCTAGCAGATAAACTTTAAAACGACCATTTGATGGCGATTGGGGAACTGTTTGAAGAAGATCTTTCATTGCATCTATTCCTCTCTGTGATGCTGCATCTTGTTCATAGAAGTCTAAGGATCTGCCGAGTTTTACTTCTTCACAATTTGAACAAGTATTGCATGGAGTTGGTACAGGGCAATCTGATGATAAACAATTAAGACATTTAGCTAAAATTCTTCCTAAAGTGGTTTTACCAACGCCCCTGGTTCCAGAAAAGATGAATGCTTGATGCATTCTATCTTGCAAAATACTATTAGATAATGCTTGTATTATATGATCCTGCCCAACAACTTCATCAAAGTTTGTTGGTCTATATTTTCTTGCTAAAACCTCATAGGACATAGCGATAAATCATAACATGAGCTATCCAAAAACTGAGTCAATTTCTTCAAAAGAAAAGCCTCTATTTTGAAGAAAAGTTTTTTGCTTGTTTCTTTCTTTGAATTCCTGGGAAGCACCATTTTTAAACTTTTTGTTAAACGCTTTTTGTGCTGCCTCTTTCCATGAGCCTTCTTCTGTAATTACTAAAGATGAAATTGAATCATCTATACCCCTAGCCATTAATTCAAACTGAATTTTCTTTGGTCCAAAGCCCTTTCTTTTTCTTATAAGAACATACATCTCAGCAAAACGAACATCATTAATAAGATTATTTTCAATGAGTTTTAAAACTACTTGTTCAATTATCTCTGGTGCATCGAATTTTTCTAATAGTTTGTTTTTTATTTCTTTCTCTGAATGTTCTCTTCTCGAGACTATATCTAAAGCTTTGTTATAGACCGTTGCAAAAAATTCTTCATTCATTTAAGTAAATGGAATAACTCTTGATTTACCATTTCTTTTAATAATTCTTACCTTTTGATCTTTAAAATAATTGTAAGAACTTGCTTCCTGTATGATAGAAATTAATTTTCCTGCATCGGTTTCGATTAATAACTCAATTCCATCCTTTTTTGTGAGGTTAGATCCAACTCCAGATCCAATTGCTGAACCCACAAGACCTCCAACAAGAGAGGCGATATCAGATTCAGTCTCAGAATCAGTTACGTTCTTACCAGCAACGCCTCCAATCAATGCGCCTGCAACTGCTCCAGCTTCCCTGTCACCCTCTATAGTTACCGTAGTGATGTCTTTTATGGTCCCAAGAACAACATACTGTTGTTTTTGTGCATCAGATCTACTTACAACATCAGGGGTGAGCTGATAATTAACACAACTTACAGTGGTAAATAAAAAAAATAATCCTAATAAATTTTTACTCATTTTCTTGCTCCTTAGGTATCGGTTTATAGTATTTTATGAGATCTTCTGTGATTACATAAAAGTCTTTATCCTTATTAAATCCATTCATCAATGTAACTTGATAAATTTTTTCATTAAAAGATGGTTCGCCTATTTTAATAATATCGCCTTTATTTAATCTTTCTAGATTTCTGCCGTCAACTACAGAAAATACATCCCAGTCTCCAAACTGCCTTGCTCTATAAGTCTGATATGCATCACTAGGCATAAAGTATAAAACTTTGCTATTTGTAGGTGACAACCTATTGCTTCTTGAATCTAAAAACCATTCTTGACCAGTATTTATTGGTAAATCATCGGCATACAGATCATGAAGTGAAACTAGAAATAATAGGCTTATAAAATATTTAATCATATTTAATTTGACAGAATTTAAGTGAAATAGTTCTTTATATTAATATTAAATATATTAACTCATCTTGAAAATATAAAAAATAGCCTTAAATATTTATTAGGAGATGCCATTTGGGTCTCCATTTTTAACAAGCATGCCTTCGGGGTGCATTATTTAGTCGCTTAAAGGAGGACTATTATGATACTTAATTTTACAGATCCATTTTTCACTACTCGTGTATTAGGATTCGAACCTTTGTTTGATAGATTGCAGAGACTCTCTGAGTCTTCTGACAGATCATCAAGCTACCCGCCATATAACATAAGAAAAGATGGTAATTATTTTGCCATTGAAATTGCTGTTGCAGGCTTAACTAAAGATGATATAAATATTGAACTTGCAGATGGTGTTTTATCAGTTGTATATGAAGGGCCAAATACTGAAGTTGTAAATGAAAAAAATGAAGTTGTTTACCAAGGAATTGCTCAAAGAGCATTCAAGCAACAGTTTACAATAGCAACAGATGTTATGGTTCAAGGTGCTGATCTTATTAATGGCTTATTAACCATAAATTTAGAAAAAATAGTACCTGAGGAAAAGAAACCAAAAACTATTGAGATTAAAACGCCAAAAAGAATCTCAACTAAATAAAACATTAATTCAAGGGGTGCAATATGCACCCCAACTTTGTTAGTTAGGGTACTATGTAATTATGAAATATAAGCTTATTACAGCCCTCCTTCTCTTCTCTACCTATAATTTTGCAGATTCAATAAACACTGGTCACGCAAATGTTTCGCTGATTAAATATTCAGCCAATAATTCAGAAGCTAATGAATTCTTTATTGGTGTAAAAATGGATATGCAAAAAAATTGGCATACCTATTGGAAAAACCCAGGGGACTCTGGTGGTCCCATTAAAGTATCCTGGAATCTACCCGATGGCGTTTCAATAAGTGATATTTATTGGCCAACACCCAAATTAATACCTTATTCGCCCCTAATGACATATGGTTATAAGGATTTTGTTATTTTTCCATTTAAAGTTACTTTCGAGGACTATAGCCAGTTAAAAAAAATTACTGCAGATATAGACTTTTTAATCTGTGATGACATATGCGTTCCTGAGAAAGCTTTTATTGATACAACTTTTGAAAGCATGCTTTATAGCAGAGATTTAGAAAACTGGATTAATAAGGTTCCTGATGTAATCTTGCCTGTTTTAGCTAATCAAAATCAAAATAATCTTGAACTACGCTTTTCATATAACGATGAAATTAAAAATATTTATTTTTTTATAGATCAACAAGACATTGTTTTACATGCAAAAGAACAAAATCACTATAAGGAAGAAAACAATTGGCTTTTAAATATAGCAACAGAAAATAATCCAAAACATAATGAAAAACTAAAAGGGATAATTGTTATTAATGATGAAAGTTATTTAGTTGATTCAGATATATCAGCTGAAAGTAACTCAAAACAAACAATTACAATAATTCAAGCATTAATCTTTGCATTTATTGGAGGTCTTATTTTAAATTTAATGCCTTGTGTATTCCCAATAATTTCTTTGAAAGTACTAAGTTTTATTTCACTCGGCGGAGATTCTACATTCAAAATTAGAGCACATTCAATAATATTTTCTTTAGGGGTTTTGGCTTCCTTTCTTCTTATCGCGACTGTGTTGATAGCTTTAAAATCATCTGGCTCAAGTGTTGGCTGGGGATTCCAATTACAATCACCTTTGATGGTTGGAATATTAAGTATATTAATGTTTTTAATAGGCTTGATTCTTTTAATGGATATCAATTTAGGCTCCTCATTAACGAGACTGGGGGGCATTGGATCGAATAGTAATAACTACTTAAGCTCTTTTGCTACTGGAGTTTTGGCAGTGATAGTGGCATCTCCATGTACTGCTCCTTTTATGGGTGCAGCTATCGGTTATGCCTTAATTCAACCTTCATCGATAACCTTGCCAATATTTCTTTCATTAGGATTAGGGTTTGCCTTTCCTTACCTGCTAATTTCCTTTCGACCCTCATTAATATCATCATTACCCCAACCGGGTAAGTGGATGGAAACATTGAAAGAGTTTTTTGCTTTTCCAATGTTTGCTACAGCATTATGGCTTTTATGGGTATTTAGCCTTCAGGCATCCTCAGGGGCGCTTGTTAATTTACTAATCTCAATTTTATTGATTAGCTTTATATTATGGTTTTATACAAAAGTTTCAAAAATTTATCTTAAAGCTCTATTACCAATATTTTTACTATTAATTCTAATGAATCAAATAAATCAATTTTTAAGTATTGATAATAAAAAAATGGGTGCTGATGAAGCTAAATTAACATGGAGTATCGATACAGAAGATAATCTTATGTCTCGTAATCAAGCTTATTTAATAAACTTTACAGCTGCATGGTGTATAACCTGTCAGGCTAATGATAAAGTTGCCCTTTCTAGAAAGAACGTTAAGCAGTATTTAAAGAAAAATAATATTGAATATATAGTTGCTGACTGGACAAATAAGGATGAAAACATCTTAAAAGTTCTTAATAAGTATGGCAGAAGCGGGGTTCCACTTTATGTTTTTTGGAAACCAGGGATGCAGGATCCAATAATACTTCCAGCAATATTAACTGAGAACCTAGTTTTAGAGACTTTGAATAAGTATTAATAAGTTTCACATAACAAATGGAACATAGTTTTTTTTATTAATTAACAAAAAGTATTTATAATGTCTTACTAATAGAATCTTGGGAGTAAACAGGTGAATGCAAATCCATTTATATTATTTGGTACAACGCATATTGTTACAATAATCGCGATTACACTTATATCAATATTCCTTCCACTGATTTACAAGACCAAATCTGAATATCAAAAATCAATAATGACCAAAGCAATAGCATTTGTTATTTTTTGTCATGTAATAATATCTCCCTATAAAGACTTATATCTATTAGAAAATCCATATAATTGGAGGGAAGTTCTCCCTTTTCATATGTGTGATTTATCAGAGATTTTTTTAATATTTTTTCTATTAGGAGGTCCAAGCATCCTCTATAAATGCGCTTTTTTTTGGGGCTTAGCTGGTGCGACAATGGCAATAATTACTCCTGATATAGAATTTTTAGATTTGGATTATGCATTTTTTATGGTTGGTCATGGGATGATTATTATTGGAATAATGTATGCAACTGTAGCTCTTGATAATAGACCATATGCAAAAGACATTGTTACGGTATCCTTAATTACGGCACTAATACTGCTTCCAATAACTTACCTAATAAATTATATTTTAGGAGAGCCAGCAAACTTTTGGTACCTAATGCAAAAGCCAGCGGGTGCAAGTCTTATGGATGCTTTCCCCGAGCCGCCATATCATCTATTAGTAACAACCCCTTTAGCAATTTTAATGTTTTGTTTAATTTACATACCCTATTTCGTTAAAGATAGAGCAAAGAGCTAACTCACTTTGCTTAATTGGTTTAAATACTTATAAAATAGAACTTTAAGTAACATAATAAGTAATTAAAATGGAAAATTTTATAGTATTAGTAAGTGATGTTTGGACAAGAGGTTTCCTTGGGATTAATCTCGGAGCAATCATCTCATCTCTCGGAGTAATTATTTTAGCATTGCTTTTTAGAGGCTTTATTATTTCCGTTATTATAAATTCTCTAAGTCGTCTAGCAGCTAAAACAGAATCTAAAATAGATGATGAAATTTTAAATGCCTTAAAAAAACCTATCGGTATAGTGCCTATAACTGTCGCTTTATATATTTGTACATTAATACTACCAATTTCAGGTGTTGCAGGTGACATAGCAACAAATATTGTTAAAGCCTTTGTTGTCTATACCATATTTAGTGCTTTAGCTAATGCAGTAAAGCCAATCTTTGCAGCTCTATCAACCAGCTCATGGTTAACTTCATCAATGCAAATGTGGCTAGAAAGAGCATCAAGATTTTTGGTATGGGTTATAGGTGTAGCAATTATATTAGATATTTTTGGGATACAGATTGGTCCTTTGGTAGCGGGCTTAGGACTTTTCTCAGTAGCTGTTGCACTTGGCGCGCAAGACTTCTTTAAAAATTTGATTGCAGGCATTTTAATAATTGGAGAGCATAGATTTCAGCCTGGGGACAGAATTGAAGTTGTTGGAGAAGTCCATGGTATTGTTGAGACTATAGGGTTTAGATCTACCGTAATAAGAACTTTTGATACTGCCCCAATGACCATACCCAATAAAGATCTTTCAGATGTAAAAGTTATTAATCATGGAGAAATGGTAAATAGAAGAATTAATTGGAAAATTAATTTAATTTACTCCACTACCGTAGAACAACTTGAAAAAATTCGATCAGATATAAAAAAATATATTTTAGAAAGTAATGATTTTTCTTCTGACCCTGACTTAGATCCATGCGTAAGAGTTGTTGAGCTTGGATCAAGCTCAATAGATGTTCTTATAGTAGCCTACTCCGAACCTGTTGGATTTGCAGATTTTAATTTAATTAAAGAGAATTTGATTTTTAATATTATGAGTATTGTAAAAGATAATAATTCTGAGTTTGCTTTTCCGTCTACATCTTTATATGTTGAAAGTACTCCTCAATCTAATTAGTCAAAAAGATAATGACTGATCAACATTTGCTATCAATAACAATTGTTTCTTTGTTAGGTTTATTTATATGGAGTAAATTTAGATATGATGCTTTGGCAGCTGGAGCGCTAGTATTTTTAATAATTCTCGGAGTAATTCCTGCAAATCAGGCATTTGATGGTTTTGCTCATCCAGCAGTTATCACAGTTGCACTTGTGCTTATTATTAGCCAAGGTTTAAAGAATTCAGGTCTTACGGGATTGGTTGGAAAGCTAATCGGTGGCAAATCTTTTTCTAAGTTTCAGTTTTTAATTAGTCTAATGCTCATAGCAGCAGTACTTTCGTCATTTATTAATAATATTGGAGCTCTTGCTATTCTTTTGCCAATCACACTTAATATTTGTCAAAAAATGAATTGGCATCCATCCAGATTTTTAATGCCACTAGCCTTTGCATGTATTTTAGGTGGCATGAACACAACTATTGGCACTCCTCCAAATATAATTATTTCAGAATATAAATCTACTATTTCCGATTCTGGATTTAACTTCTTTGATTTTTCATATGTAGGGCTTTCTGTAACAATTTTAAGCATTCTTTTTATATCAATAATTGGTAATAAGTTTATTCAATTAAGAGACGACATTAATGCTGGATCTTCACTAATAGATTTGAAGGGATATTTATTTGAGGTCGAAGTTAATGAATCAAGCTCTGCAATAGGCATGACCTTGTCTGCTTTTAAAAAAGAAGCAGGCGAAGATACAGAAGTTCTTGGAATAGTTAATGAAACTGGAGGAGTTAAAAAAGTTAAAAATAATTTAAGAATCAAGGCTGGTCAAATTTTAGTAATTAAAACACCGCCGGATGACGTATCTTCTATTCTTGATGTTTTTGATTTTTCAATTCCAAAGGAGCTCCACTCTTTTGATGATGATGACTTAGAAGAAATTGAAGCAATGATAACCCCTGGATCAAGGCTAATAGGAAGAAAATATGAATTTTTCTTAAAACTAGCATATGAAGAGCTTAATTTACTAGGTTTATGGAGAAAAGGAGCTAGATATCGAACAAGACTGACAAGGGAAACCTTCAAAGCTGGTGATGTCTTGCTGCTAGGAGTAAGAGATTTAGATGAAGAAGATGTTACAAATAAAATTAAGCATTTAGGCTTAATGCCTTTGATGCAAAGAGAGCTTCAGACAATTCCATCTAGAAGTAGACTTCTTAAAGGGCTGATATTCTTTTTGGTTTCTATTGTTCTTGTCGCTTTTAACATACTTCCTACTGCAGCAGCTTTTTTATTATGTGTTTTAGGTTTTGCTAGAATTAGGATTATAGATAGTAACTTTTATCGAGATATAGATTGGCCAATTATTATTATGCTTGCTGCCATGATACCTATTGGGACTGCTCTTCAAACTACTGGATTAAGTGATGTCATTTCATCAAATATTTCTTTATTGGCAGCAGATATGAGTCTGTTCTGGCTGTTATTTCTAATACTTATTATTACCATGGCCACAACTGATATTATTAATAATGCTGCTACTGCAGTTATAATGGCACCTATCTCAGCTGGAATAGGTATTGAACTAGGGTATGCTATAGAACCATTTCTAATGGTGGTTGCTGTTGGAGCTAGTTGTGCTTTCTTAACACCTATTGGCCATCAATGTAATACAGTTGTCATGGGTCCTGGGAACTATAAATTTACAGATTATTGGAGACTTGGACTACCCCTTGATATCTTAATTATAGCTGTATCAATTCCAATGATTCTATTTGTTTGGACTTGACTATATGAAGGAGCATTTCAAAAGACCCAATAAATCTACAGGCAAACCTTACGAATTAGGCTTTGAAGATGAAGATGGAAGGTACTTTATAAGATATCTAAATAAACAAGGTAATGACGGCTACTATTTTGAAGAATGGGCAAAAGATAAAGATGCTTATGTAAAAAAAATTGGTAAATCTTAATTGAATGCTTCTTCAGAATAGCAATTACAACTTAAGTTTTCTATTGCGCCTATAATATCTCCATATCGAGCATTAAACTCTTTTGATTCTCCCTCTGCATCAGTAAAGGGTGTTATTACATCAGATCCAGCCTCAATTGCACCATTTTCAATTAAAATTCTTCCTAAATTAATAGCATTCTGAACGCCAGCCCATCTTAAATATTTCATTACGCCCCACCTTTGAACATCACCAGAATTTTGCTGATTATATTTTGTTATTCTTGTGACAATAACGTCATTTTCTCTGTCAACAAACGTATACTGACCGAACTTTCCACTAGTATTAAAAATTTTAAAATCTTCTTGGTATGCTGATACCCACCAATGCAATGAATAACCTCTTTTTAATCTTGTAAACCTTTGAGGTGTGGTGTCCCAAACTAATTGAAATGTTTCATCAATAAACTCTTTTGATATTATTTGTTTGTCATTCCACATACCATTCCTTCCAAACAAAAGTCCAAGCTTAGAATAGGCCCTTGCTGACATATCTACACAGCAATATGTCAGAACATTACCTTTTTCATCTTTCCATAAAGTGTAATCATTGATTTCAAGAGGTTGTAAAATTCGCTCTTCAAATAACACATCAGCTTTTTTACCAGTTGCTTGGAATAAAACATCTCCCAAGAGCATTGAATTTACATTATTGTATTCAAATTTTAGCCCTGCTTCCTTTTCTACACCAACATTTTTTGCATAGGCAAGATGATCTTCTTGAAAAAACATTTTTTCATGCTCATGACTAGGGAAGTCTAAACCACTAGACATATCTAAGAGATCTCTGAGAGTAATTTCAGATCTCTCATCATTAAAATAATCAAGATACTTTAAGACTTTATCATCAAGGCTATCGATCTCACCTCGATCAATTGATATACCTATTAAAGCAGCATAATAGCTTTTTGCCATTGACCATGAGGTACCATGTGAATTTAAATCATATCCCGGAGCATACTTTTCTCCAATTATCTTTCCATTCTTTATAACTACTATTCCCAAAGTTGCATTATCTTCAAATGATAAATTTATCAAAGTTTGAACATTTCTTGAGTTTACATTTAAACTTTCAGGAGAAACTACATCCCATTCAGAACCAGGAAAATACTTATCAGTCGCTTGTACAAATATAGATACTGATAAGGTTATTAAAAAAAAAGATATTTTTTTGCTGAACATGATATTTCCTTTTGGTAGTTATTTTGATTATATATTTATTTTTTTAAAGTTCTGTAAAAAATATATAAATTCATATATAAATTATATTGATATACTAATATAAATATATATAATAGTGTCGAATTAACAGCACTTAGGAGCCTAAATTGAATACACAAGTTAGAAATGCAACACAAGAAGAAGCTACTGAATGGAGCCAAAATGATTACTTTATCGGCATGAAGTTTGATCCATTGGTTATGTTTGTTGTGATACCTGCTGTTATTCAGGTTGTTGTATTGGCATTCATGCTTACTTCTATGCTGATTACTGGAATCTTTTTTGACTAAAATTTTTAAGCTTTTAATTGGTGTTGGGTCTGAAGAAAAACTATACAACCCTTCACCATTAAAAATCTTAATGTTATCTATTTGCCTAGGGTTTATTTTTTTAGCAATAATTACATTTTTTATAATTACTACAGGACTTATCTTATGAAGAAAATAATAATATCAATATTTTTAATAATGAATATCTCAGTTCAGTCTCAGGATCATGTTGTAAAAATGCTTAATCAAGGATCAGAGGGTTTCATGGTATTTGAGCCAGCTGTTCTAAAAATATTACCAGGTGACTCAGTTACATTTGAAGCTACTGATGCTGCGCATAATTCTGCTTCTATTAGTGGCATGATTCCAGAAGGAGCTCAAGAATGGAATGGAGGTTTAAGCAAAGATATTACTGTTACTTTTAATGTCGAAGGTATATATGCTTACCAATGCACACCTCATGCCATGATGGCTATGGTTGGTATTATTGAAGTTGGTAACAATCAAAATAATCTTGAAAAGATTAAAACAATTGCAAGTGCAACTAAATCAACTTTTGTCATGAATGCAGACAGATTAGACAATTATATATCTAGTCTGTAATTGAATTAAAGTGGTAGACCCGAATGGACTCGAACCATCGA
>Ga0222717_10002677_pt1 | contig 13630 bp, 5 predicted proteins | sample C33_18DmetaG_FD_165053 | JGI IMG/M metagenome (GOLD analysis project Ga0222717, IMG submission 165053) | Estuarine water microbial communities from San Francisco Bay, California, United States - C33_18D | ecosystem: Environmental > Aquatic > Marine > Unclassified | place: USA: California...
AAGAAATTATTCATGACAGTGAAAACGTAGTTATGGTTCCAAAAGGCCGTACAGAAGATCGTCCGCAAAATCCAAAAAACGGACATATGCGTTATAACACTGATGATAACAGATTTGAAGTGTATGAAGCAAGCGAATGGAACGGTATAAGAAACGCGGCTCCATCAGCTTATGCACCTATTACTATACAAAACTTAGGTAACGGTGATGCAAGTGAAACAGTATTTGGTCCACTTAATAGCGGAGACCCTTTTTATCCTGTACCAGCCGCGGCACAAAACGTTTTAGTATTTGCTGAAAACGTCTTTCAATTACCTATTACAAACTACACACTTGTACAAAATCCAGCAGGAAAAACAGCAGGTTATTATTTACAATTTGCATCACCAGTTGATGCAGGCAAACCTGTAACAGTAATACATAACTTCGATAAGTAAATTCAATAAATACTGTGTCAGGGAGATTATTGAGTGGCACAAGTAGGTAGAATATCCGGTCCGTTATTAGAGGAAAACCTTTTAAGGCAAGGCATTGCCAACGGAACCCAAGCCAATTTAAGTTTTAAAAACACCAACAGTGATACTACACTTCTAAAAGTTGATGTAGCAAACGGTCGTATTGGTGTAGACTTAGAAGCAGTTGCTAACGAACTACAAGTATCTCAAACTATTCAAACAACTGATTTATTATCAACTACAAGTAATGCAGGTGTTGCTAACTTTACAATTATCGGCAACAATATTGATGCTATTAATAACCAAGCAATTTATTTAGATGCTGGTGAACATATACAACTGTCTAATTTAGAAACAGAACAGTTTTATATTAGTGATAATTACATACTTACTAAAGACACAAATACTGACATTGATTTAAAATTTAATGGTACAGGTGAATTAGATATTAAATCTAATTTAGAAGTATTTGGTGATATACATGCACAAGGTAATGTTACATTTGACGGCAATATTACATTTGGTGATGCAAATACAGATAGTATAGATCTTAACGCAGATACTGCTGATGACATTATTCCTGATACAACAGATACTTACACACTAGGTAGTACAGGATATAACTGGAACACTTTACATACTGAATTAGTTAACGGACAGTTAATTACTACAGGACTAGTTAATGTAGGAAATGTATTTCTTGATTCAAGACAAGGAAATATATTTTATGTTGCCAAAGGTGGTAACGATACATACACAGGAGATCATCCACAAGCACCGTTACTGACTCTTAAAGAAGCACTTGATCGTTGTGATGCAAGTACAACAGGTCCTGTAACTGTGTTTATGTATCCAGGCGAATATGAAGAAATATGTCCGTTAGAGTTCCTGACAATGTTAGTATTTTAGGTAATGATATAAGAAATGTTATTATTAAACCTACAGCAGGTACTAATGATAAAGATATCTTCTTACTAAATGATAGTTCTACAATTACAGAAGTTACTATCAAAGACTTTTACTACAACAGTACAAATAATACAGGACATGCATTTAGATTTGCTCCTGATGCTGTAATTACAAATAGAAGTCCTTACATAAAAGATGTAGCAGTAATTACAAAAGGTAGCGTAACAAGCGCAAGTGATCCAAGAGGTTTTGCACAAGGTGATGCTGGTAAAGGCGCACTAGTAGATGGTGCTGATCTAAATAGTGCTAGTATCGAAGGCAGTATGCTATTTCATAGTGCAACATTTATAACACCAAATGCAGATGCACTAACAATGACAAATGGTGTTAGAGTAGAATGGCTTAACTCGTTTACATACTTTGCAAAAAGAGGTATGTATGCAGTTAGAGGATCTACAGGAAGAACAGCATATGGAACTACAAACTATGGTGCAGAATTACGTTCTATAGGTTCAGCAAACGTATACGGTACTAAAGGTGCTGAATGTGATGGCGCTGATACATTAATGTATCTTATACAGCACAACATGGCATACATTGGTGCAGGTAAGTTTGTTGACAACGACCCTAGTAGGGTTATACAAACAAATGAAATTACTGAATTGAACTCAGGTAAAATTCATTTTGTTACAACTGATCAAGGTGGCTCTTTTAGAATTGGCGACAACTTCTTTGTTGACTTTGAAACAGGTAATACAACAATTAGTATTGATGATTTATCAGTCAATCAATTTAATGCGTTAAGAATTAACACAGGTACAAGCACAACAGTAATTGACGGTGCTTTTATAGATACCGGAAACTTAAGAATACAAAATAATATTATTCAAACTGATGTGGGCGATTTAATTATTGAATCGGCAGGTAAAATAAATCTTAATGATAATACAAATGTTACAGGCGATGTTGATATTACAGGTAACTTTAGTTATGGTGGTGCATTAAATGTTAAAGGTAACGAACTAGGTGACGCACTAGTATTCAATGCAGAACTACAACAAAATTTCAATCCACATCAAAACTTAACTTTTAGTTTAGGATCATTTAATAACAAGTGGCTTATAGCACACTTATCAAGAATGGAAGTTGGTGACATAAGCATTTATGATAATGTTATTGAAACAAATGTATCGAACGCAGACCTAGAGCTACGTGCTAATGGCACAGGTAAAGTTCTTGTTCCTAGTAACGATGTAAATGTTACAAATAATTTAAATGTTAATGGCCTTGCTACCCTTGCTAATACAAATATCACAGGTACTGTAACACATGTAGGTACTACGAACCAAACTGGCAATACTAATATATCAGAAGATTTAAACGTAACAAGTACACTTGATGTAGACGGTAACGTTCAGCTTGAAGAAATATTAATTGATAACAATTTTATCACAACAACTACAAGTGATGCAGATTTAGAATTACGTGCGGCAGGAACAGGTATTGTTAACTTACAAGATAATGTTAATGTAACAGACAATGTTAGTGCTGATAATATACAGACTACAAATGCTAATATAACACTTAACGTTACTACAGATAATGCTAATATTGGTAATGTTGAAATAAATGATAATAATATTAGTGCAACATCAACAGATTCTAATTTAATACTAAATGCCGACGACGAAGTTAGAGTTACCGGAACTGATGTTGTGTTTGGACAAGACCTTACAGTAGCAGGACTTAGCGTAATAGCCAGCACTAATATTACTGGAACTTTAAATCATACAGGTGATAGAACAACGTTTGTAGGCAATAGTCTTACACTGAACGGCGAACTTACAGTTGATAATGTTTATATTGAAGATAACTTTATTACAACTACCACAGGCAATTTATTATTAGGAGCAACTGGCAATGTTGTTGCTGATACAAATAATGTTTCTATTACTAACGATCTAACAGTTAGTGGAGTAACAACACTAGACGATACTACAATTAATTCAACCCTAACACATGTAGGTGATAATGTACAAACAGGAAATTTGGCTATTGGTGGCAGTTTGGATATCGACAGTATCAATATTGATACTAATGTTATTACTACTTCCGCAGTAGATACTGACCTTGATTTAAGATCAACAAACAGAATATATGTACCAACTGCAAACGTAGAAGTAACTAATAATACCACTGTTAGTGGTGTCACAGACCTACGTACAACGTCTCTAAGCGGTGGTTTAACACATGTAGGTACTAGAACAATAACCAACGAAGAAACACGCTTAAAGGGCTTTATATACGAACGAAATGTAAATCACTGGAGGAATTTTGGTGCTATTGACGGAAATAGTTCTGCTGTATATGATGGTATAACATATAATGCAGGAGGCAATGTTCCTGAGATTAATATTGGCGGAGCCACATATGTTCAAGGCACTCTAGTCGATGTTGACGGGCCTAATTTTTATTTTACAATTCGAAAAGTAGGTGATACTGAAGTTGTAAGTATTCCTTCACAATATACACAGGTTGGTAATTTAGATGTTACCGGACAAGTTGACTTCCAAGGAGATGTACAACTTACCGATGTTAATATTAGTGACAATGTTATTACAACAACTATAGGTAATAATGATTTAGATTTACGTGCTTCAGGCACAGGTGAAGTTCTTATTGACGGCACCAATATGCGAGTTACACAAGACTTATTTGCCGCTAGTATAGCAACTAATGATATTTCAATTAACCAATCATTAGTACTTGATGAGCTTGTTATAACTGATAGTAATATTGAAATTAATGAAAACTATATTAGTACTAAAGTATCTAATAGTGATTTACAATTACGTGCTACAGGTGATGTTACAGTAGCATCAAATAATGTTATACTTTCACAGAACTTAACAGTTAACGGTACAACTGCTCTTGCTAATACAAATATTACAGGAACACTTACACACGTTGGTGATAGAATACAAACAGGAGATTACAATCTTACTGGTAATTTAAATATTAGTTCTCTTGCTACAGATAGAGCTTTCCAATTTGATGATGTAAAGATAGAAGGCAATGTATTACAAACTACTTTATCTAACAGTAATTTAGATTTACGAGCCGCTGGCACAGGCGAAATATTATTTAATGAAGACCTACATATTGATAAAAATTTAAATATAGGTTCATTTAATGTTGATGCTGTTGCAGTAGACGATAATGTTTCATTAGAAGTTATTGAATTAAGTACAGACGTACAATTCTTTGATAATGTTATTACAACTACTAATTCAAATAGTGATTTAGAATTACGTACAAATGGTACAGGTAGTGTATACCTTCAAGAACTAGATATTTTAGATAACAATATATCAACTGTTAATTCAGCAATTACTTTTGCACCAACAGAAAACTTAAACATTACATCTACTACTGCTCTACTAATACCAAGAGGAACATCAGCTCAACGTATACTAGATACAGGAAGCATATTAGATGGTGGTTCAGCTGATAACAATTCATCTATACTAAGTGGCGGCACAGCGTCAACTGTATTTGATTCTGAATCAACTATATACGATTCAGGCGCATCAATAATAGCAGACCAAGGAACTCCTGGAGCAATACGTTTTAATACTGACGATAATTTGTTTGAAGGAACTACACAAAATACAGTAACATTTAATGGTGTTTATTCTTCCGATAGATTAACTAGTGTACTTGCACATCCTACAAATGATACTATATTGTTTACTGCAAATAGTGTAAGCTCTGGTGTTATAGATAGCACAGGAATTACATTAAACGGCTTACAAGTAGACGATGTGTTTATTAACGATTCAACAATTACTACAAACGTTTCTAATAGTGATTTAGAATTAGCACGTAACGGAAGCGGAGAAGTAATACTAAACAATATATCAATTGTTGGAAATACTATTAAAAATAATACTAACAAAGGTGTTGTTAATTTAGTAAGTTCAGGATTTGGTTATACTAAATTTACTGGTACAAGTGGTGTAGTTATTCCGTTTGGTGGCACAGCAACACAGCCTGATCCAGCAACAAATCCAATACCAGTAGGTGACACAAGATACAACACTGACACTCAAATACTTGAAACTTGGGACGGCAACACGTACCTTACTTCAATGGGTCCTAACCCACCAATTACTCCAACAGAGTTTAACGACTTGCTTTTGGAATACACCATTATCTTTGGGTAACAAAGCCCTTTTATCTTAAACGTATAAATACTATTAATGCAAAGCAAGACCATTGTGGACCAACATATCTGCAAGCTGAGCAGGACTAACTGTGGTTATCCGGCAAAGAGCGCGAGCTGAAAATTAGGGTAGAGGGACAGGATCCCCGTATTGAGGAGAAAAGATGAGCGCCATCGGTCGTATTAGCGGTCCGCTCTTAAAGTCGAATTTATTGCGTAACGGCATAGATTTAGCATTTGAGACGGATTTATTATATCTTGATGTAAACAATCAACGCATCGGTATCAAAAACGCAACACCTCAATACGAGCTAGACATCACAGGTACAACACGTACAACAGATATAAGAGTTACAAATAGAGCAGACATTGGTGATATCAATGTACTAGGTAATACTATTTGGAGCGACAACCAATACCTATACTTAGGTACAGTAGACAACATTGTTTACAACAACAAATTACGTGTAGATGATATTGACGTTGAAGGCAACGTTATTAGCACAAACACATCAAATTCAAACTTAGAATTACGTCCAAACGGAACAGGTGAAGTACATGTTTATTCAAACATGGAAGTGGACGGAAACATACATGCTACTGGAAATATTACAGCAGATGGAAACATTGTACTTGGTGACGCAGACACTGACAGCATTACTTTCAATGCAGATGTAGCATCAAATATTATACCAGATTTAGATAATACTTACAATTTAGGTTACAAGGGTACAGAGTATACACAAACTGCTGGCAACTTTGCATTAGGTGATATTACAATTACTATTAGTGGAGGTACTGGAACACTTAACGTACCTGCAAGTGGCACTGCTTGGGCAGATGACGTTGTTAACACTACAGCAAATATTTCAGATAGTTTACTATTAGCATTACAATCTACATCAGGAACATTACACAAAGTTACAACTACTAGTGTTTGGACTGGTTCAAGACAAGCATCAGTATCAGCACCTAGCATTTTAGACGGAACTTACAACGTAGTTCAAGTTAACCTTGGTGCAAAACGTTGGGCTGATGTTTGGGTAGACAATATTGTAACTAATGGTATTAATACTGGAACTATTGTTGTTGACGGAGTTGACTTAACACTACGTCAGGGTAACATTTTTTATGTTGCAGAAAATGGCGATGATACACATACAGGAACGCATCAACAAGATCCTTTTGCAAGTATCAGTAAAGCACTTAGTGTTTCAAGTTCAGGAGATACAATTCATGTATATCCAGGTATATACACAGAACTATTTCCATTAACTGTTCCAACAGGAGTTACAGTTAAAGGTCAAGGCATACGTGGTGTAACAGTAAAACCAACAACAGCAACACGTTACAATGATGCATTTTTACTTAATGGCCAAACAACTATTGAAGATTTAACAGTTAGTGATTTTTATAGTGGCGGAGCATTCCATGACACAACAGCGGCAAGCGCAGGATCTGCAACTTTAAATGTTGGAACCGCACCATTTGCACACGCATACGTAAGCGGTGGAACAATAACATTTGGCGGCAACGACTATGCAATTAGTAATGCTGTATATACGCACGGAACTGGACAATTAGTAATTACACACGCAGGACCAGATGCAGGTGTAGGAACAACTACATTTATTAAAGATATTGTGTTTAGTTGCAATGGCGGTAATAGAACATTCCCAGACAACGGATATGCTTTCCGCTTTGCTACAGACTTTGAAGTAACTAGTCGTTCACCATACATTAAAAATGTATCAGTAATTACAAAAGGTAGTGTAACTAGTTCAAGTGACCCAAGAGGCTTTGATGCAGGAGATGCAGGTAAGGGTGTATATGTAGACGGTGCATATGCAACTATAAATTCTAAAGAAGCGGCAATGTTATTTCATTCTGCAACGTTTATTACTCCGGGTGTTGATGCACTTACAGCAACAAACGGTGCTAGAATAGAATGGCTAAACTCATTTACATATTTTGCAAATAGATCATTATACGCATTTGATAGTAACGATGGTTTAAAAGGCGAAGGTAAAACACGTATTAGATTAAGTGGTATTTCAGGAACATTTGCTGGCGGCGAAACAATTACATTTACATCTACAGATAATTCAACAGTAGTTACTAAAGTAATTAACAGTGTCGAAAATAGCGACACGCTTGTTATTAATGGAAAAGATACAGGCTTATTAGGATTTGACTTTACTCCGTTAAGCATATCATCAAGTGGTGGCGCATCTGCTACTGCTATTGAAAGTTTAGATTTAAGAGACTTTGGTGCTGAAATACGCATGATTGGTAGTGCTAGTGTTTATGGTAACAATGGTTTAGTAGGTGATGGCCCAGGTGTATTAGTTTATGCTATTGGACACAACCTTGCATATATTGGCAATGGTAAAGCAGTTACTAATGATCCTTCAACTGTAGTACAAGCACAAGAAGTAATTGAAACTAACGATGCACAAATACGTTACAACTCAGTTGACCACAAAGGCGACTTTAGAGTTGGTGATTTATTTTATGTAAACCAAGAAACAGGTAGTGCTTCATTTAGTGTTAGTGATTTTGTAATTAACACAACTAACGGAGTTACATTTAATACAGGTAGTGATACTACTTTTGTTGATGGTTCAAAAATTGAAACTGGCGATTGGCGCATAAGTGGAAATACAATACAGACACTAACACAAGATGCAAACTTTAATGCGGCTAGTGGAACAATTAAATTAAATGACAATGTAGATATTACAGGTAACTTAGATGTAACAGGCAATGTTACAATCGGCGGTAATATTACAATTGGTGACGAAGCAACAGATACAATAGAAATTATTGCAGGAATTGATAGTGATATTATTCCTAAAGTTAATGGTGTATATAGCCTAGGTGAAGCAACTAAACAGTGGAGTAATATTTGGGTCAATCAAGTTAATATTGACAGTATAAAAATACGTGATAACTTTATTGAAACTACAGAGTCAAACGCAGATTTAGAAATAAGAGCAAACGGTACTGGTAACATTTATATACCAAACAATAATGTACAAATTGATAATGCTCTTACAGTTGACGGATTAGTAACACTTGCTAATACAAACATCACAGGTACAGTAACACATGTAGGTACTACTAACCAAACTGGTACTACTAATGTTACAGGTAATGTTACTGTAACACAAAACTTAGATGTAGGAGCCGCGGCACAGTTTGAAGAAATATTAATTGATGATAATTTTATTACTACAACTACAGGAAATACAGATTTAGAATTCCGTACAAGTGGTTCAGGTAATATTATTGTTCCAGATAATAATGTTAACATAACAAATGATTTAACAGTTGCAGGCGATATTAGCGCAAATAACTTAACTGCTAGTGCAAATATAACAAGTGCAACAGCAAACATTGGCGATGTACAAATTAGTGGAACAACTGTAGAAGCAACGGCTTCAAACGCAGATTTAGAACTACGTGCAAATGGTACAGGAGATGTAACTGTTCCTACTAGTGATGTTATAATTTCACAAGCACTTCAAGTTTCGGGTACTACTGACTTACAAAATGTAAACCTAGGTGGTGTTCTTACACACATTGGTAATACTGTACAAACAGGTAACTATACTCTTACTAGTGGTTATTTTACAAACAGCGATATTAGAATTGATGGTAATACAATTGAAACAACTGCTTCAAGTTCAAACTTAGAACTACGTGCAAATGGCAGTGGTATTATTAGTATACCAACTAATAATGTTGAAATTACATTAAATTTAGATGTTGATGGTGATACAGATTTACAAACAACAAATATTACAGGAACACTTACACACTTAGGTGACACTAACCAAACTGGAAGTTATACTTTAACTGGCCAAGCAGACATTGATAGTGTGCAAATTGATAGTAACTTTATTACTACTAATGTTTCTAATACAGATTTAGAATTACGTGCTAATGGCACAGGTAAAGTATTAATACCAAATAACAATGTACAGATTGATAACAATCTTACAGTAAGTGGCGACACAGATCTACAAGCAACAAATGTTACAGGTACAATAACTCATGTAGGTAATACTACGCAAACAGGTAACATTGACTTATCAGGTAACTTTGATATTACTGGTGCTGTTACTGTATCAAGTGTAGCACAGTTTGAAAATGTAAACATTACAAACAACGTTGTAACTACTACAGAATCAAACAGTGATTTAGAATTACGTGCGGCAGGAACAGGCGAAGTAATTGTTCCACAAAATGATGTACACATAACAAATGATTTAATTGTAGACGGAACTATTACAGTAGGTGATATTAATAGTGCAGGCACTATTACAGCAAATCAATTTAGTACAGGCGATATATTAATTGATGATAATTTCATTACTACAACAGCAAGTAATTCAGACTTAGAATTACGAGCAAGTGGTACAGGTGAAGTTGTAGTTCCTAGTAATGACGTTGTACTTTCACAAAACTTAACAGTTGACGGATTAGCAACACTTGCTAATACAAATATTACAGGTACAGTAACACACGTAGGTACTACTAACCAAACTGGTGATTTAAACTTAACAGGTGCATTAGACGTTGACGGTGATATTACTATTGCTGGCGCAGTACAATTTGAAAACATACAAATTGCAGGCAATGTAGTTGAAACAACACATACAAATAGTGATTTAGAATTACGTGCTAATGGAACAGGTAAAGTTGTTATTCCAACTAATGATGTTGAAGTTCTTGGTAACTTAACAGTTGATGGAACACTAACAGTTGGCGACATTGTTAGTACAGGACAAATACAAGCAAACACATTTTATACAGGTGATATACGTGTAGACGATAACTTTATTACTACAACTACAAGTAATTCAGATTTAGAATTAAGAGCAAGTGGTACAGGAAGCATTGTAATTGATACACTTAGTATTAACGATAGCACAATATCAACCACAGGCGATCTTACTTTAACACCAAGTACAGAACAAGTTATTATAGATGCAACAGGATCTGTAAAACTACCAAGTGGTACAACAGCACAACGTCCAACAGGTGTAGCAGGACAGATTAGATTTAACAGTCAATTATCACGCTTTGAAGGATATGACGGAACTAACTGGATTGTATTACACGGTGTAGAAGATTTAGACGGTGATACTAAAGTAACTGCTGAACAAACAACTGGCGCAAATGACGACACTATTAGGTTTGATGTAGCAGGTAACACTATAGTTGATATAACAAATATTAGAATGTCAGCTCCAAAAGTAACCGTTGATGACATCACTATTGACGGTAATGTGATAAGTACTACTACAACTAACACAGATATGATTCTGGGTGCAAATGGCACAGGTAGCGTTAAGATAGATAATATTGCTTTTAGTGATAATACTATTACTAACACTTCGTCAAATGCTGTAACGCTGTTATCAAATACTGATAACGGTTATTTTAAGTTTGGTACAACTTATGGTATGGTTTTACCAGGCGGAACGGCAGCAGAGAGACCACCTGTAACATATACCGAACAAGGTATGATGCGTTATAACTCAGCTGATGGTCGTGTTGAAATATGGGATGGATCAAACTGGGTATCTGTAGCAGGTGCGCAGTCAGGTGTAACAAGAGCTGAAGCGGAAGATATAGCACTCGAAATTGTATTGAGTTTAGGATAAGAAAAAATGGCAACATTATTTAAAAATAAAGTAGTAAAAGAAATAGGTACGTTACCGGTTGACATATATGAAACTGATGCAAGTACGCGAGCAACCGTTATTGGTTTAAGTATTACAAATTTAACAACATCATTTGTTTATGTTGATGTTATTATATTTGATGATACTAGTGTTGCAGGATATTATTTAAAAGATACAGTATTGCCTGCTAATACGGCAATAAGAGTTGTTAACCAAGGTGAGAAACTTATATTAGCGGCTAATAACAAATTACAAGTTCGAGCTAGTGTCGCAGACAGTGTTGACGTAGTATTGAGCTTTGTGGAGATTGTGTAATGACATATTATGTAGGTAATAACCCACAAGACGTTTTAGACGGGTTTATTAAAAGATATTTTTACGGTATGCGTAGAAACGAAGATGGCGAATTATTTTTAATTCGTATTGACCAACTTCAAGGACAAGAAAATGTTGCAGTAATTAACGACATTGGTGTATCAGCAAATAACTTTTTAGACTTTGAAGAAGGCATTGATTATTTAGATGGAGTAGATCAAGATCATAATATAGTTTATGCAAACTTGCGATATCCACAGATTAGGTGGGATGGACGTTCGCTAGTCTACTATATTGATCCCACAGACGGACAATTTATAATGAGAATATCAGAAGGATATGACTACCCTGAGAATATTTCAGGACCAGGGTATTAAGGAGCAACTAAATGGCAGAGTTTAAGTTAGATAGGTTTAAGTACGTTTGGAAAGGTGACTGGGTCACTGGTACTGACTATCGAAGAGACGACATTGTAAGAGTCGGCGGTAAAAGTTATGTGTGTATTGTTACACATACTTCAAGCGGAACGTTCCTTACAGACTTAGAAGCAACGTTACCAAATTCAAATCCACCACAACCATATCCACAGTGGACAGTGATGACAAGTGGTAAAACTTTTATTGGCACTTGGTCACAAGGCGTTGCATATAACTTAGGTGATATAGTACTTTATAACGGCTCCTTATATAAATGTATTGACTCACACAACAGTGGAAACTTTGCTTCAGAATATGCTAACTGGGAAATGTTTGCATACGCACAAGAATTTTTAACAGACTGGGCTCCAACAACAACATACGGTAAAGGTGGCATTGTAAAATATAACGGTATAGTTTATATTTGTCATATACCACATACATCAAGTTCATTATTAGAAAATAATATTAATGACTGGTTAGAATTTGGCAACGGCATTGAATACAAAAGTTCATGGAGTGCTGGTGTTGAATATAGAAAAAATGATTTAATACGCTACGGTGCTAACATATTCCGTTGCACAGATAGTCATACAAGTGCAGGTTTAGTATTTGATCAAACTAAATTCCAAATTGAATTTCCAGGTACACAAGCAAACTTAACTGTTTGGCAAGATGATACATATTACCAAGAAGGTGATGTTGTACGTTATGGTGGATTTATTTACTTTGCAACAGCAAATAGTATTGATGTTGATCCTAGTAGAAGTCAAGACGATAGTACAGTAGCATGGATAGTACTTGCTAAAAACTCAAGTTTTGCAGGTGAATTTGTTTCAGGCACAGCATATAAAACAGGTGAACTAGTTTTACGTGGTGGTTATTTGTACAGAGCATTAACTGATGTTAACATTGTTGATGGTGAAGATAGTACTGTAGATTATTTAGATAATAGTATTTGGGAAAAAGTTGCTGAAGGTAACAAGTGGTCAGAAGTATGGAAAGAAAATACTAATTACGCAGTTGGTGAAGTTGTTTACTTTAAAGGTAGTGCATATGTTTGTACATTTGAACATGATGCTACACAAAGAGACAATCCAGAAAACGGTAGCGGATATAGTTATTGGGATCTACTTATTCAAGCAGGTCGTCCAGCAGGTATGGATACCAAAGGTGACTTACTTACATACAACACACTAGATGACGGCAGTTCACAAGGTGATATTGGATTATCAATTGGCCAGGATCAACAAGCTCTATCAGTTGCTGACGATTATGAAGCATTTTGGAGAGACTTTGCTAATGATGCAGAAGCAGTATATGTTGCACCAAGAGGATTTGACTTACCTGGATATGGTAAAAATTGGAAACAACCTTTTGCAACTATTAGACATGCTTGTGAATATATCGAAGACACATTTCCAGCACTAACTCCTACAAAAATATTTGTTGCGGCAGGTAGATATGAGGAAGTTGGACCAATAGCAGTTCCGGCAGGTTGTGTTGTTATGGGCGACGAATTACGTGCAACAAACATAATTGCAACTCCTGCAATTCCAGAGTATGAAGACAATTATCAATATGTAAAAGAAACTGATACTTACATCAGTGGGT
>Ga0222717_10002678_pt1 | contig 13629 bp, 9 predicted proteins | sample C33_18DmetaG_FD_165053 | JGI IMG/M metagenome (GOLD analysis project Ga0222717, IMG submission 165053) | Estuarine water microbial communities from San Francisco Bay, California, United States - C33_18D | ecosystem: Environmental > Aquatic > Marine > Unclassified | place: USA: California...
ATACATCGGGCGAAAAGTCAAATTTAGAAAGCCTATAAACATTGAGGTTTTTAGTATTTTATAATTTTATAAGAATCTTAAAAATTGTCAATTAGAGTGATTTCATTTAGTTTATAACTTACAATTGATTTTCTTGAATAAAAGTTGATAATTTGGCCAATTCAATCTTGATACGATCTTTTTCTTCCTCTACATGATCTATTTCTTTAGAGAATATATCAATCTTTTTTGAATATCGAATAAAGAAATATCCAAAAAATGTAACGAGGGATGAAATTAAGAATAGATTGTAAAAAAAACTTACACCTAATGATGACATGAAAGCACTGCTGAGAGCTAAACCTCCTATGGTGTAGTACTTTAATTTAGACTTTAGTTTAGTAAACCCATGAATATCATTGGAGTATTCATCAACTAACTGATTAGCTTCAATCAGTTTCATGTTTAATTTATTTAAATTAAACTTCGCTCCTTCTAACTCTTCTAGTGAAACTAAGCCTCTCTCTTGTCTTTTGAGATTCAATTCTAATTTCAATGACTCTAATTTTTCTTCTTCCGAAATTTCAGTTAACTTCTTTTCTAATATTTCTATTTCTGGATTATGTAAATTCTCAGATTCTATTGATGTAGCAAATACATTACCTGCATTTTTAGAAATATTTAAATTCCCAGCAAGTTGTTTTTTGTTATTTTGATATTTTGAATATTTATAAATCCAATAGGATGTTATTAAAAATATTATCATCCCTGCCGCAGTATCACACTCTACTGCTCCCATACCATCCATGTATCTCTCTATATAAATAACTCGTGATGTACCGTCAAAACTACAAGTTCCAGGTCCAAATAGATTAAATGCTGTATTTAGTGAATAGAAAGATAAAAATAAAGATATTAAAAACCACATACACTTATTGAAAATTCTCAATAGACATTAAATCAAATAATGTCATTTGGTATATGATACCTTTTGGAAAATTACTCAAAAAAAATTCACTAGTTTTAGGAACTATTCTATTTTTCAGCATTAGTCACTAAACAACGTCCATACTGTTTCTATTTATAGGGATTAGTCGTAAGTAACCTGCAGTTTCTGTGGACTCAGTTAATGTATGACTATCACTTCTATCATTTTCAAGTATATTAAACCAATCTATTGTTTTTTTTGGTAAAAAAGTTAAAAATCTCCATTGTGTATTCTGTTTATCAAGTAGTTCGATATCATCAGGGCTGATCATTTGCATCGTGATTGTATTTTTACTTGCAAGAATAATTTCCTCGAGGGGCTCTTTTATAATTGAATCATTTTTCCATATTTCTGAACGCAACTCTTCTTTTTTGAGATTAGTTTCTTCATTACTAGAATCATCTAATTCAAGTATTCCCTTAGTTTTTATTATTGAGATATAATTTAGTAATTTTTCTTCAAAGTCGTTAAATACATTTTCCTTGAAAAGTTCTGGATTTCTTCCAAATAGCTTGACTATATTATTTTCAGATGAAATTTTTATAATATCAACTAATTCATCTCTTGAAATACTCACAACCCTATCAAACATCCCCTGGTTTTGTCCTTGGGCTATAGGTGTAACCTTTTGAACATATTTAGGGTTTACAAGTTCACTTGATTTCTCATCTATATCCGAAGAGTCAATTTCTAGACTCATGAAAGTATCCTGTGAATTTTCTACATATACTTGAATTTCCTCAACAAGTTCTTTATAAAGATTTAGTTGCGAAGCTAAATTTTTCCTCAATTGTCCAAACTTAATGTCATTTAGAACTAACTCTTCAACATTAAGCTTTAGTTTTTTAGAGATGTTATCCAACTGCTTAAGACCCAAATTATTGCCCCAAGTTCTTACTAGAGCGTTTGTATAGAAAAGTAACCCTATGCTTACAATCGTAAGTAGAACATACAACAAGAGTGGCACCGAGAGAGTTAAAATTGCATAAAAGAGGTTGTTTGCTGTTGCTACTTTAGAGTTATAGCTTTCCCTTTGGGCATTGTATTCATTTATAAACTCATTGTATTCTTTGGCGGTAATTTCACCGTTAGCTCGAGCTTCTTTATAAATAGGTAAATTTGTTTTGTATTCAGAAAATTCATCATAATCAAAATAAAAGTTGATATCTGCTGTTGGTAATGCTGCTCTACAAATTTTTGCAGGTATATTACTTGCATCGCGATCAAGTATGAGCTCAAGAACAAATTCTACATTGTTATATTCAGACAAATCATACCCTAAAGCCTCAGTGCAGAGATCTCTTGATTGACTAACTTGGACATTAGCAAGAATTAATGCAGCGAACACTATGCCTGTAACAATGTAGTTCCTTACTAAAAGTAACTTTGTCCAAATCCCTCCAAGTAGACTTGAAAGAAATTTTGGTATATGAGCGGATATATCATTTAAATTACTAAATATTGTTGCCTTTTTAACCTCCGATACTTTTTCAATTATCTCTTCATTATCTTTGGGAGTAAGACTAGATATTTCAGTTTCAAGATTGGGGATTAATGCTTCAAATGAATAACCATTTTGCAAGTTTTGTAGCATTTCGCTCCAAACTGAGCTTGCAATCTGGTCTTGTTGATTTTCTATCTCGGATGATTTAGCTGTTATATTAATTCCAATTTCGGATAATTTACTAATATCATCATTACTTAGTCCAGAAAGTGAATCAACACTTGATAGCTTTTCAGCAAGCTCGTCAATCTTTTGAGTGATTTCCTCACTAAGTTCATGTAATTTTTCTTGGAAGGTATCAGTTGAGATTGACACACGATTTAACATATTTTTGTATCGTGACGATTTTTTATCATTAGATATACCAAACATATATAGCAGTTGTCTTTGTGTTCTTAAAATCTGGTCTATATTTTCAGCTAATAAACCTTTATCCTCAATAAAGTCTGCACCTGTAAGATCACTGCCAATAATCAATTCTGAAGGCTTGTTAAAAGTTATAGCAGGAAGATTTGCTGGATTAATGTTTCCTGTTACTGAATTAATTGCTTTAAAAAAAACATCAAAATTATCTTTTTCATCTCCAAAACCGACTCTTAATTTTTTATATCCAGGTATATAAACTTTTTGTCCTTCAGATGTTTCCATTGTGTCGTGAAAAACTTCGGGAATTTTTAGAATTTCTATGAATTCGTTTAAAGCAAGATTCCCAGTTGGATCTCCTTCCCATCTACCAATAGATCTAGGTACAGCCTGTCCATCAATCTCTAGACCTCTTGGGTCTTGTATCCATAAAATTCTTACATTATCTTTTTGTAATTCCTGAGAGAGATGTATTACTGGTCTAGTGTCTGATGGACTCTTGTCGACGAAGACCGTTATGAACTTTAACGGAAAAGGTGTTTCTTGAAATTTATTTAATAACTTCCAAAATTCTGGCTTTCTTTTACGAAATAAGCCATTCATCTTTAAAATTATATAGAAAGGGGATGTAGCTCCTGTTGTCTCCTCTGTCTCTTGTGAAAGTAGGAGATCATGAATGCTACTTGAAGTAATTGTTTTAACATCTTCTTCGTTAGTTAAATCAAAATATAGTGTTTGAAATTCCATTAACTTTTGTGATAGTCAACAAGTGAACCTATTGTATTAAATCCTGTCATTTCATCACCATCGGTTGCATTAACATCCACTACAGGTGACTTAAGAATTGAATCTACTTGCTCTTCCCAGAAAAATAGTCCCTGCTTATACGTATTTTTTACACCAGCAGGTAAATCTGGAGACTCTAATTTTTTTGTTAGTGTTGTAATCTCTTGTTCTTTTAGTTCGTTTATCAGTAACTCAAAAGCTTTTGCAGGTTTTGGTGGCCTTCCTTGAGTGAACCATGTTGGAACTTCTTGATTTTCCACAGCCCCAATGAAATATCTATAACGAGTGACTGACGCATTGTCTGCTTCGAACTGATAATTTAGTAGTGAATCAGAGAAGGAAGGTAAGCACGTGTCAGTTAAACTTTCAATCATATTAATCTTCATTTCTTCAGCATTTTCCGAGTGTTTATAAACAAACGATTCTATTTCCTTAAAGTCGGATAATTGCTTAACTGGGCCATTTTTTGTATGAAATTCACCTTGTCCAGTGTAGAGGCTTAAAAACAAACGTATTAAACCCCTTCTCTCGTCAATTTCATTACCAATTATTCTTGAATGTGTTTTACCAAGCCTTCTTCTCCAAGGTAGTTTATCTACCCCTGCGCCACTTAGCTCACTCTGGTATGCAAGCTTCATAGATTCAAAAGAATCCTCATTTCCTAATATTCCATGTGACATAATCACATATGCAACCACAATTGAGTTACCTTGAGAAACAGACCACTCCCACTCTAAACCTTTTACTGGCCCTAACGCTCCTCCTTGCTTAAGCTGTTTTTCAATCCACTGCTCTATTTCATCGTCACGTGCGTCAGCAGGATAAGTCACCCTCACAACAGGGGTCGCCTCATCAGAAGCTTCGTATTTTGAATTTCGCGGTAAACCACCTGGCCCAATAAGACCTCCAAGTTCTAGTTTCAACTCATCTATCGCAGAACTCATTATTTGGTCATTATTTTCAATATTTTTAACTTTGTATAAAATTGTTTTTAGGTTTGGCACAAGTGGCTTTGATGTTTGTTCGTCATTAAAATATTTCCTAACTCCTACATTTAACATTTCTGCAATAGAGCCTTCAATTGTATCAACAACTTTTAGTCCAATTTTATTCACTTCATTAGATGCTGAATCCCAGATGTCATTCCATGTGTTATTCGATGAGTTAATTATTTTTGTAAGTCTCTCCATATCGTTTAATCCAACTAGCCCAGGTTCATCCTCAAACCCAGCAGTAAGAGACTGAAATATATTAACTAAATTACCAACTTGAGGAATGAATTCTTTCACAAGCTCGCCTTGTTGGTCGAGTTTGACCTTAGCCTGAGCTAAGAGTTGAGCTTGTTCGTTATTCCAGTCTAAAATAGTTTTCCTAATTTTATTTACGTCAACAGTCCACGAACTTAGAACTTGTGTTTGGTATAAAGCATCATTTCGCAAAGCTTTTGCCCATTTATTAGGTAAATGATTTTTTTTGATATCCCTATCGAATTGAGTAAACCATTGTTCAAAATTTTTTCTAGTTAATGTTGGCGGTACACGAAATCTGTCTTTTGGTTCCGGATTGTTAGTGAACGCATTAAGACTGGATAAAACAGAGTTGCCTTGATCTGTTTGGGTACCAACTAGGCTTCTGAATATTTTAAAAATGTCAACTTCATTGTCTTGTCGTGTTACATCATGCAGTATCTTGTTAACTGAGATGCTGGCAAGTCTATTTGAAACTTCTGTTTTTACTCTGGCTTCAACATCAGTAAGCAAATTCTGGTAAGTAGCAATAACCTTTCTTGCAAGTTCTTTTGCTTCTTTTGTAGATCCTGGTTTTTTCGGAGGATTTGGAAACTTCACTCCATCTGGAATAAGATTCTCATTCAATGTAAAGTCTAATTTAGAAGTCTTTAATATTAAATTGATTACATCTGCCCTGTCTTCATTTTGATAAAGTGCTTCATTGGAAGCCGTTTTAATTGAATCTGCTACAAAATATGAAGTTATTAAATTGCTAATGTTTTCGACAGGTATTGAGAGCCTAGCCCCAACGGCTGGCACTAATGGTTTCAATCCAGGTCCAGAAGAATCTGGTTTTGTTAGTTCAGTACGGTTGATTAAATCCGCAAAAAAAGTTAATGGATCCTGTGTGGAGGCATTTTCGTTATCTAAATCCCCTCCAATGTTTGATAGACAGAAGGCAGCAATAGACTTGTACATGTCATTTAAAGTTGCATTTGGACCCTTTGAGAAAAGAAAAGCATTAGAAACTACTCTTTTTTTATCTTGTATTCCTCCAATCCTGACTTTTAAATCTCCAGGATAAGTTTGAATAAAATTATGTTCTATTTCATCACGAGGTGATCCTTGCTGATCAATTAATTGAGCAAGGTCTGATACTGCAAATCCTCCATTTAATTTTGAAAGTCTTACTGCATTTTCTAGCTGAGAATCTTCAAAAGCACTAGGCATAAGAACAAGAGGGAAGATATAAGTCGTTAATGATGGTAGTTCTCTTCTTATTTTTTCTTCTAATAAATGAAGGATGTCATAATATATTCCCGTACCTGTACCTCCAGCAACTGAAAATGCTACATAAATATATAGATCTTGAGAAACACCGCTATCTGGACCTAAGGTGGTAAGACCACCTCCATCTTGGGCAATGCTTTTAATTGCATCATCGAAATTACTTAAAAAAGATTCTGCATTGGGTTGAAGAGCATTGAATAATGCTGCCCTACCAACAAGAGGGTATTGCCCAGCACCGGCAGAAATTGGGGCAACGTTTGGTTCATTATCCGACTTTGGTAGCCATCCCTTGACATCTTCAGGCATTTGAGCACGTAACCCTTCAGCAATTGCGTTGTAAGCCTTATTTACAGATAAATCAGAAATCTGTGTAGTGGTATTGAAATAAATATCATCATTTTTTGACTGAAAAGCATTTCTGTGTTTAGCTATTGATGCTGCATCTGTGTCAACCAAAACAGTTTGAATAAACTTTGGTAACTCAAAAGGTCTTAATTCTAATTGTGGGTATTTTCTTGTAAGAAATGTTCCATCAGGACCACACATTTCTCTTCTAATCATATTTTCTAGTTCAATTGTGGCATTGATTCCTGTACCACCAAGGCCGACAAAAAGTAATCTCTGGTTAACTTCTAAAGCCATAACTTACCGCCCTTCTCAATCAAAACTGAATTCATCAAAGTCATCATCATCTTCTTCGCCATATGAACCATAAAGGTCATCAGTTTCATCAGGTGTAAAGACAAATATAAATTCATCATATATCTCTATTTCAATTTCATCAAATGACTTTACATTTTCATCTTCAAACGTTAATTCAAAATTTCTTGCAGTTTTTGCTTCCCAAAATTTAACACCTCTTCTGTCTGTTGATTCTAGAGTTATGAGTTCTACTGAGTTTTTGTCTCCCTCTTCTACAACTAACCCAGAATCAGTCTTTGCAATTTCAAAATAAGCTTTTGTAGAACCACCATAAAAAACAACATCTGTTTTATCTGAAGAGTTTTTTAATCCGTAGGAAACAGTCCCGGATGGTAAATCTTGTTTTCTCGAGGCGAGATAAGATATAATTGCCATAATTAATAGCCCTATCACTAATAATAGCCAAGGAAATGATTCTTCAGTTTCTACCGGCTCTTCTACTTCATTAACTACTGTGGTATCAGTAACTAATGGTTCTAGTACAAATTCTGCGACATCTGTTTGAACAAATTGGAGCCACTTATAGCCATCCTTCAGTTGAAACTCACTATATATGGGGTTGATTTGTATTGAAACAGAACCCTTCCCAATTGTAAGTCCTCTGAACAACTGAATACTTAAACTATCTTCATAAAATGAACCTCTTTCTTGTACATCAAAACTATTTAAAAGAAAATCAAAAGTGATATTATCAATTGCACTAGGTAAGTCTTTTGCATCAGTTCTTGTAGGAACTAACTCAAACGTACATACCTCAAAACCATTTCTTAATGTGTTTATCTCGCAATTGGTATTTGTAGAAAAAGTACCATACTGTGAAATATCAGCAACAATAATTGAAGCTGTTTGAGCCTCAGAAGAAAATAATTCAGAGGAAAGTTTCCATATTCCGGGTTCCGGATTATCTATTTCATAACACACTATATATGTGTTAACACATTCACCAGAGCTGGTATCTTCTAATGCGCTTCCTAGGATATTTCCTGATGGATCATATACCTCTGCGTCAACACCTGATGTTCCTTTTAAATCAATCTTGATGTTTAACTTTTCAACTAGATCGCTGACGTAATAATCTCTAGGTTCACCAGGTTCTAAAGTTATTAATGCTTTAGCCTCACCACAGGTAACTTGATTCATTGCAGTATTTATACTGATTAATAATGGAAAAATATCTCCATTGGATTTATAAATTCTTTCGGGTGCTTCTTCTTGGCACGAACGGCGCTGAGCACTAAATTCTGACCATTTTGTTAAATCTTCTAAAATTGCATCTCCAAATCCAAAAACAAATAACTGTACATTCCCTTCTTGCATCTCGGGTCTTACTTCTAAGAAGCCCCTGTCGAATTCATTAAATGAATCCTGAGATCTTTCACCACTTCCAGTAGGATCTAAAGCTCCATCTGTAAGTAAAAGAAAAACTGGTATGTAATTTTCTGAATCTAGTGAAGCAATTTCAAGCCCTTTTTGAAAAGCTTTTACTTGGTTTGTGTCAATTCCTACGTTCTCAGCTCTTTTACTAATATTTGGATTGTTTCTTTTACTAGCTTGGATTTTTTCTAGACATGACTCATATCCTTCTGTGTTAAGTTCCAATTCAGCAATTGTTGAGGTTTGGCAAATTTGTTCCGCTTCAGATGCAAAAGCTATAACACTTAATTTGCTTTGTTTAAGTTTCTCATTATCTAAAAAACGAGGTATTCGTGTTATCAATGCCTGTAATTCATTGGTATCTTCTGTATCTAAACTTCCACTGATGTCAGCTAAAATTATCAGATGTAATAACTCTGACTCCTCTGCTCTAGAACTTTCAGGGTTAATTACAAAAAATGATACGAAAACTAAAAAAGAAAGAATTGAGGAACTTATTTTTAGATTCATAATTAGATTATAAAATAAATAAAACTGAAAAACTAAGTTTTTTACTTATTTTGTAATAAGATATAAACAATTTTTATATTTTTTTTTCAGTTTTAATATATATATTATGAAAAGTCTAAGACTTCTTTATATGATGTCCTTATTTTTAGTTTTAAGTTTTTGCAGTAATCAGAGCACTAACAGCAACCTTTCTTTAAATGAATGCACAAATAAAGTTTTAAGTCCCACTGATTATGAAAAATTTGTTAACGAAGAGATAACACTTGAACCGTACCAGGACTTAATTAACAGTTGCTTATCTGGAGAACTAGTTTTCACTGATTCAGCTGTTGTCGAACAAGAAGAGAAAAGTTTAGAAACAACCACTTCAACAACTGAGATCACAGATGTATCAGACCCTATTAAAGGATTTACTTCGGCAGCATTAAACCCTTCAGAGAGATGGCCAATGATCTATGCTTTTAGCAATATAAGTGATTCCTCTGAATCACATAAGGTTGCAAAAACTACCGTATCTATTGAGGCTTCAAGATTAGAGAAAATAAAAATGGTATTTAATTCATGTGAATCGAATGAAATCACCCTAAGTAAAATTGATACATACCAAAATGAAGATATTGAATTTATAAATAAAAACTGTACAAAAGGTACCACAATAAATTCATTCAAATATTTAGAACTTAGTAACCTTAATTTTATTTTGAGATTATTTAAAGAAGGAGATTATGAAAATGTATCTACTGGTGAAAAAGGGTGTTGTCATAATTTAAATCTAAAAGAATTTATGTCCAAGTATTTAGCTTATATAAATACTTTTTTTGCTACAACGACTACAACTACTACTACGACTACAACTACTACAATTCCCTATCCTCCTACAGTTGCAATTGAGAGTTGTCCAGAAACTACAGAAAATAATATTACTTTTTCAATTCCCTTCACTGTAAATGCTCCTTCTTCACAAATAACTTCTATTAGAGTTAAAACTTTTCTAAATGGTGTGGTTGAATCAGAGATATTTTTTGAAAATAACCCAGCTATAGAACTCACCCCTAAAGACTCATCCAGTAGATACGTTTATGATGTTTTTATACCAAACAGAGGTAATCTTACATCTGGTCTGGTTGAATTTTATGCTCGAAATGAGAGAGGACAAGAAACTATTATTCAATGTGATTTTAATATATTTGTACCCGATAGATCTGCTCCAGGGCCATTTGGAACCGTTGTGCTTGCCCCAAGAGAAATGGATGTATATGACGGTTACTATAGGTATTTTTCTGCAACGACTCAATTAAAAAATAGTGACAAGATAAAGAGGTACACATATAAATTAATTTCTAATGAATTTGGTTCAACTATTCATACTTGTGAAGTGGTTTATTCAAATGGTAAACAGCTTGAAACAAATTATGAACTTTTGTGCTCAAATAGAATGCGTTTATTTTCTAGCGGATTTCCATCCTATGTAAATTATAGTGACAAGGATGATCCTGGTCTGAGTGATAAAAATGTCGGCTGGTATCGATTAGAGTTGGAAGTAGAAGATATGGCGGGAAATATTGGGAAATATAAATCATGCAAGGCTTTACGGGTTTACAGTATTTGGAGTTTTTACCCAAGTTCCTCAATGAAAGCATTGAATGAAAGTTATGAAAGTTGTGGATAGTTAGTAATGGGAATAGATGATTTTTTTGATGATGACTATCTAGATTTTGATAGTGATGATGATTTTGAGGAATCATTAAAATCAGAAAGTTTTATTTCTAAGCTTAATAATTTCAAGGATAGTATTACACCAAAACACCTCTTAACAATCACTGGAGTCGTTGCCTCTATTTTTATAGTGTATTTTATTAATTACAGATTTAACTTTAATGAAAATGAACTTACTTCAGAAAACACCAATACATTGCCTTCAACAACTGTTGAAGAATCTAGATCTGAAACGTTGAGTACAACGACAAGTACAACGACAAGTACAACGATCTCAAAATCTGTACCCACAACAATAAAAGATAATCCCTCCACCCCCTTAAATGCTTTACAGTCAACAGTAATGGTTGCTCTTCCAGATTGTGGATACATGGGATCGGGAACAATTATTTCTAAACTTGGATTCATAATGACGAATGAGCATGTGATAAGTGACGATGGAACAAATTGTAATGACTACATAGTAATTTTAATATCAGAATCTGGAGACGCCGACCCTATTCCAAAATACCTTGCAAAAATTGTTACGGAAAATGTTCAACTTGATGTTGCAATTTTAGAAATCACAGGCACTTATGATGGGAGCTCTCTTCCTAGATCCTTTGAGAATATGTGTATAGGTGACTCTGATACAATCTCACTGGGAGACGAATTGTTAATTTGGGGATATCCTGATGTGCGGTTAGATAGTTTTGATTCTTTAGGTAGGATTGACCTCAGTCAGGGATTTGTTTCTGGCTTTGATGCAGAAACAAACTTATCTGAAAAGGCATGGGTCTCTCTTTCATCAAACATTTCATCTGGAAATTCTGGTGGGGGTGCATATAATAGTAAAAATGAGTTAGTAGGAGTTCCTACCGCAGTTTTGGAAGGTAATTTTAGCTCGAGAGGTTTATTAAGACCAATTAATTTAATTCTCAGATACTTTGATTCTTTTTATTTTGAAAACTGTTCTTAAGTATTTTTTATAACCTCATCGAACATCTTCTATATTGATGATGCTGAAAAATATAACTATGTTAAATATATTCAAACTAACGTAGATGATATTTATTTATCAAAGTACAGAGAGTCAACTCCTCAAGAAAAAAGGTTTGAGTAGTGTCTGTTTACGCTGCAGGTTTAATGGTAAAAGCCAAAAGGGAGTGTCAGAAAAATTACAAATTATACGGTATATATGAAACCAATTTTCAAAAATCTAAAAGATTAAAAAAATAATTTTCTATTACCCACAAACACTTCAATCAAAAAGTGTTTTCTTTAGGTGAAAAATGTTCCTTGTGGATAATTTTTTAGAATATACCTACAAAGGTAAAATAATACAATTTCACCTGCAAATAAGAACAGTGTGATTGGATGAATTCCATCAAGTATAAAACTCAACACTCTTGCAAACATTACAAATCCCAACATAACAAAAAACATCCTTACCCAGAAATCATCTTTTGTTCTAAACCAGAGAATTGGTATAGTTCCCACAAGAAACCACAGTCCACCTAAATCAGCTTTTACTTGGTTTAATGCAAAATTTTCACCAATAGTTATTTTTAAAAATTCAAATAATGGTCCTTCAAAAAACAACACCATTATTGCTAGAGAATAAAAAAACAAAGAAATACTAAAAAATTGAAGTTTGATTAATAATTTCATATTTTTATTTTACCTCAGAAGACCTACAGATTTTTTAAACTATATATATTTTCTAAAAGCTTCAGCAAGTCACTATTTTTTAGAGCGCTTCCCTTACAAGGAAGAAGTCACAGGTTCAAATCCTGTAGCGCCCACAAGGGTTTTTCAGAAATCTACCCTATTGAAATACAAAAAACCGCACAAAAACCACACAATTGTATCACTATTTACTGAATTAATTTGAACAACCCCTTCTCTGGTTTATGTACTCTATTAGGATATTTTTGAATTAATTTCCATACACAACCATTAATAGTTTTAGGGTGAAAATCTGGATGTTTTTTCTCCAATGTTTTATTTAATTCAGTCCAGCTAATACCACTATCTAAATGCTCGTGTAAAACCTCAAATATAGATATGTATATCTGACCTGTAACTGTGTTTTCATTGACACCTAGATCGTTCATAAAGCTATTGTATAAGATTTGATTTAACCCTACAAAAACAAGCCGAATTAAAAAAGCATATGTTAAGGTTTTGGTATGTATGAAATACTTTTTAATTAGTAAAAAAGACTATATTATCTCGTTATCTTATCAGGCGTTAAAAGGTGTGTGTCGTTTAGTTTATGTAATCTAAACAATTGATGTAATGTTCTCTAACAGCTCTTGAAAGTTATTTTTTATGTCTTTATAAGTCTTGCTATGCAATAATGACATAATGTTTGATGTTGAATTAAAGATAAAAACTATTCCTAAAGTTATTGAATTAGCTAAACCAGAACTCCTCAAAGTCATTGATGGTTGGTCAGTGTCTTATTTAGCTGGTATGTGGAAGGGCGTTGAAGAAGATAGCGTCGAGATCTCTATTGTCTGTAATGTAGATAAATCTAAAGAAGTTGTTCAGGTAATTTTAAAAGCAGCTACTGAACTGGGTGAAGAGACCGTTATGGTTGGCAACAACTTTATCCAAGTTCCCAAAGTTTAAAATTTTGTAACTGTAAGCAGATAAAACACGTACACTATTGTTATAGTTTAGAAATTCTGGACAGGGTTTCTAAATTTGTAAAAGAGGGGGAGTCAAGCACCCCTCTTTTTTTATACGCTCCTATGCTTTTCTTGAAAAAAAAGTTTAAAAAGTAGTAATAAGAAATCGATTGTTTAGATTACCCCAGATACAGAAAAAGAGAGAATGAAAGGTTCTCTCTTCTACTGTTTGAAGCTTATAGTGTTGCAACACTAATTCTTAAAAAGACAGCTTCTAAATAGATGTTACAGTTGTTCACTTTAAAAGAGTAAGATATTTTTTATTTAATTTACCTTGCACACCGAAGGCAGACAATTCTTAACTGTTAACGACTCCATACTCCCAGTTAAGGATGCCACCAATATCAAATACATTGGTATAGCCAAGATCTACAAGTTTTTTAGCAGCTTGAGCACTCCTGTTACCACTTCTGCAATAGACAAAAATCTTTGCATCTTTATCTGGTATCGCTACTTCAAAGTCAGTTTCAATGGTGCCAAGTGGAATTAACTGTGCACCCTCAATGTAGCCAG
>Ga0222717_10002680_pt1 | contig 13620 bp, 17 predicted proteins | sample C33_18DmetaG_FD_165053 | JGI IMG/M metagenome (GOLD analysis project Ga0222717, IMG submission 165053) | Estuarine water microbial communities from San Francisco Bay, California, United States - C33_18D | ecosystem: Environmental > Aquatic > Marine > Unclassified | place: USA: California...
CTTTTGTTCCGCGCTTCACGCAATGTTCACGTTTCGTTCTGCTGGCGCTGGCAGCACACCCATAGGGTGTGCCGTGGGCAGTGAACTCAATCGAGATCGCAAACCCATTCGTCGTTTGAAAATCTGGCTGTCAATTCAGCGGTGTAGTAATCAAAAGGGTTTGTGATTTTAGCGACTGGCTTGCCCAGTGTATCGACAGTCAGCTCTATCAAATCGGTTTCATATACGCCGTGATCGTTGCCCCAACCGCTATTGATGAAATGTACGTTAAGAGTTTTCATTGTGTGATCCTTTCAAGATCTTGTTTCTATAATCACCCTACGCTATGCGGCGTAGGGTGTCAACCCCTAAAGTGAATTAAAAGTGCTCGGCAAGTGCCCAGCAGAACAGTGTGATGGCGGTGGCGATCACGCCACCGATGGCAAGGCAAGTTAAAAATTCCATCAGAACATTGCCAGAATTAAAGAGCTAATGAAGATGCAAGCGATGATTTCGAGGCCGGTCATTTTAGGATCCTTTCAAGATCTTGTTTCTATAATCACCTTACGCTAGACTCGCAAGACATGCAAGAAAAAAGATGGTTGAATCGAAAGTATTTTTGCAACCTATGCGTGTATGCGGCTGGCGCGCTGGCGCACAACCATAGGTTGTATTCCGCATCTTCAATGCAACCTATAGGTGTGCCCCGGTGGACACACCCTAAGCGGGTGTTACCCCGCTTTCCTCAGCTTAGAGATGTGTTGGCGTAGTTTGCGCCGTCCCTTCTGCCAGTTGTCGCAGTTGGTCAGCCGCGTGCGTGGAGCCATGCGAACACAACCTAGAGTGTCGCCCTTGATGATATTGCAAACCATGCAAAGTAATTGCAGGTTATGTTTCTTATCGGATCCGCCGTTGCATTGTGGATCAACGTGATCGACCTGCATCATGTCACGGTCGCCGCATCCGCATGACGCGCAGGCTGTGCCATAGTAGGCGAAGATTTCGTTGCGAAGTTTGCGGTTCTTGATGTCGGCCATTTCAGTCTCTCCTCTGTTTCTATAATCAACGTATCATCTGTAGCCTAGGGGGTCAACCCCTTATATAAAAAAAAGTAAAATAAATTTTCTGCGGCTGGCCGGCGGGCAGGCTGCGCAGCCGGCAGGGGGTAGGGCGGTAAGCTAGACTAGGCAGCCGCGGCCCGCGGGCCGCCCATCGACAGACGCTTTATCAGGGAAATTTTCGAAAATCAAGGACTGTTCTTGACATCCTTTAAAAGGAGTATTATACTAGACATAAGTTTAGATTCATGCTTAATATGAGTCTTAAAAAAATTTTATGAGGTAAATTATGGAACAATATAAGTACGGACCTTTAACGTATAACACATCGGATTCAGATGATGAAACTGGTAATTTTTACTGGAATGGGCTACCTCCTATAGGCTATGATGGAATGGATATTCCTATTGATGAAAAGGGTCATCAATGTTTAGATATGCTTTGTCCTATTCACCCTAAGTTTGATGCTACTAATTGTGAAAAAGAATCTAATGATTTCTTAGGGCTAGACATTCCAACTTTAGATTCTTTTACGGAATGGTTTGAGGACCAGTTTATGGAACTTGAACCTAGAGATGCTGCTCTTTTTGTTCTACGTTGGATTGACTTACAAAACGAAAGTGAACCACGTTCACAGGTACTATATAGAAAATGTGCCACGATGGATCTCGAAGAGATCTTAGATTCAATCTGGCCTTCTCTGAAGGCTGACTGATGGCAACAAGGCGTACACAAATTGTTGAAGCACTAGTTTCAGATCTTCACACTAACGTAGCACGGCTCCTTTCAGGTAATGTGACACGCCAAATGGTGTTTTTAAACGAAGTGAACGATTTTCCTTTTGTGTGTATGCTAGTCGAGCCTGAAACTCGTTTTCACTATGGGGCAGGACGCAAGCTCGCTACGCTCACACTGGCCCTACGTGGTTATGTGTTTGATGGTGACTCAGGTGAAAACATTGATTTAGCTGAGGATTTAGGAATGGACATTGATTCACTTGTGATTGAACCATTTGCCGAGGCACATCGTGACTTTAAAGTTGAATTTGCGGGAACCCAGTCGTTTCGTACAGATGAGGGACTCATGTCGCCTTATGGCATAGCTGATTTAACCATAACAATAACTTATGAGGTAGAAATCTTTGACTAAAATTACAACCACAGTGGACGCACTCACCAAATCACTTGACGCTCCCCCTCTAGATCCTGTTGTTTTAGCTCTTGCGAATGATTATCTAGCAGGTAAGAGCGTATCAGACATTGCTGAAGAATATGCTATTACACAAGATCGTGTAACTTCAGTTATAGAGCAAAAAGAAGTCAAATCTTACATAGATTCTGTATTCGCTACGCAAGGTTATTTAAATAGGATCAAACGGGTAAACCTAATCAACCAAGTGATAGATCAAAAGATCCAAGAAGCTGTGGAAACAGGCATCTATTCTAAAAAAGATCTTCTCGATTGGATGAAGCATCTGCAAGAGATCGAGGTTGGCATGAAACCTAAAAACACCGGACCAGCGGTAGCGGTACAAATAAACAACTATGATAAACTAATGAAAGATCTCATGGAATGAGATTGTGCTGAAAAAAATCGCAAGCGCTTCGCGCAACGATGGATGACTCGTCCCGCATTTAGGAGATAAAATGAGTAGACAACCCAAAGACGACAATAACAATCCTATACCCATTTTACCTTTTAAAGCTGGTGGTGGTCAATCTGTTGCTATTGGGGCAGGATCATTACGTTCTACTGCTGTTACTACACAAGCTGTAACACTACACGCTACAGCCAACTGCTTTGTTGAAATTGGTGATGCCACTGTGGTAGCTTCCGCTATAACTTCACACTATCTTCCTGAACTACAAACTTATGATGTATCTACTAGCATCTTATTTGGTACTGCAGATACAAGACATGTAGCAGTAATTCGTGCAGATGCTCAAAACGGAACACTGTTTATATCTGAGCGTAACTAATGATTCGTCTTAGGCTTGGTGCTGGAGCTGGCGGACGATTCTTAGTTCGTAGACGAGCTGTACCTATACGCAATCCTGGTGAGTTAACTACTCAGGATGACATATTCCTGTTAACTCAAGATGGTAGAGGCATCTTAGTAGAACAAGAGGTTATAGATCTACTTCAAAATATTACTACCCAAGACAACTTAACACTGCTAACTCAAGATGGTCGTGACATAGTAACCAATCAAAATCTTGTTGATGATCTGCCGGGACTACTAACTCAAGACGGTTTAGAAATGATAACTCAAAATGGTCGCCATATACTTACTAATGTTGCCGATTAACACTTTTGATTTTGACATTGTAGCATATTCATGCAAAAATACATATAAATAATGTGAGGTTTAAAGTAAACCGCAAAGGATATATTCATGGCTAACGTAAAGATTACAGACCTAACAGAACTTGCTGCTGCTGATGTAGCCGGAACTGATGTATTTCCCATTGTAGATATTGATGCCGATGCTACCAAAAAAGTTACAATAGCTTCATTACAAACAGCAGTTGCTGCCGCTAACGATTTTGTAACTTTTACCAATATAACAGCTAATCTAGACATAGTACAAGACAATGTAGCTAGTCAATCTGCTGGTGTAGAAGCTCGTCGTGTAGCCAACATTGCTGGCGCAGTTTCCACTATAACAACTGGTAATCTAACCGCTAGTCGCGCTTTAGTTAGTGATAGTTCGGGCAAGGTTGCCGTATCTCCTGTAACGTCTACAGAAATAGGATATGTTGATGGAGTTACTTCAGCTATTCAGACTCAGATAGATACTAAAATTGCAACCACAGACTCAGCTTCAAATGATTTTATTACTTATACACAACTAGACGCTAATATTGATGTTGTATCTGCAAATGCTACAGCTGTTGAGACAAAACGCGTAGCCAACATTCAAGGTGCTGTTTCTACAATTTTAACTTCTGACCTAGCTACTGGTCGTGCTGTAATAACTACTAGTGATGCAGGTAAAATAGCTGTATCAGCTGTTACCTCTACTGAGTTAGCCTACCTAGATGGAGTAACTTCGGCTGTTCAGACTCAAATAGATACTAAAATTGCGACCACTGATTCCGCTGCTAATGATTTTGTAACTTTTACTATACTAGATGCTAATATTGATGTAGTTTCTGCTAATGCGACAGCTGTAGAGGTTAGACGTGTAGCTAATATAGCGGGTGCTGTGTCTACAATTACTACAGCTGATCTAACAGCATCACGTGCTCTAGTATCTGATGGATCTGGTAAAGTAGCTATATCTCCTGTAACATCAACTGAGTTAGGATATGTAGATGGTGTTACCTCTGCTATACAAACTCAAATAGACACTAAAATTTCAACTGCCGATTCTGCTTCAAATGATTTTATTACCTATTCACAGTTAAATGCTAATATCAACTTAGTACAAGATAATGTTGTAGCTGCGTCAGGAGCGGCTGGTGTAGAAGTTAGACGAGTTGCAAACATTCAAGGTGCTGTTTCAACTATTACTACTGGTAATCTTACAGCTTCTAGAGCAGTAGTCTCAGACGGAAGTGGTAAAGTTGCCATCTCTCCTGTAACGTCAACTGAGATAGGATATCTAGATGGAGTTACCTCTGCTATCCAAACACAGTTAGACACCAAAGGCACTACTACTGAAGACGCAGCTATTGAAGCAAGACGAGTTGCTAATATTGCAGGTGCTGTATCTACAATTACTACTGGTAATCTTACAGCTTCCCGTGCTGTAGTTTCAGATGGGTCTGGTAAAGTTTCAGCCTCTGCTGTTACTTCAACAGAACTAGGGTATGTTGATGGAGTTACCTCAGCTATACAAACACAAATTGACTCTAAACAAGCTACTATAACAGGTGCAGCTACCACTATTGATGATGCTGATCTAACAGCGAGTCGAGCTTTAGTTTCTGATGGATCTGGTAAGGTAGCTGTATCTGCTGTAACTTCTACAGAAATTGGTTATCTTGATGGTGTTAGCTCTGCTATACAAACACAATTAAATACAAAAGCTCCTTTAGCAGGGGCTACCTTTACTGGTCAAGTAAATATGAGTGATGACTTAGTTGTCACAGGTAACTTAACAGTTAATGGCGACACCACAACTGTTAATTCAGAAAATAAAGTAATTCAAGACAGATTTATAATGCTTGCTAATGCTGTATCTGGTGCTCCCAGTGCAGATGTTGGCATATTCTTTAATCGTGGTACTTCTGGTAATGCTGCTCTATACTATGATGAGTCAGTTAAGTTCTTTACACTATCTGAAACTAGAGATCCAGATTCTAATGTTGCTATTAGCCCTACTGGAGCTGCTAACTTAGCTGTAGGACAATTTACTGCTACATCAGTTAAATATAACGGAGCAGATTTAAATACAGCAATTACAGACAACCGTTCAGGAGCAGTATCTACTGTCTATAAAGACAATTTAACTGCGTCTAGAGCTGTAGTATCTGATGGATCAGGTAAGATTGCTATTTCTGCAGTAACTTCTACCGAAGTTGGTTATTTAGACGGTGTTACTTCCACTATCCAGACTCAAATAGACTCTAAACAAGCTACCATTACTGGAGCTGCAACTACTATTGATGACGCAGATCTTACTGCTTCAAGAGCTTTAGTATCCGATGGTTCAGGAAAGGTAGCTGTCTCAGACGTAACTTCTACAGAAATTGGTTATCTAGATGGTGTTAGTTCTGCTATTCAGACTCAGCTATCTGCTGGAGTCACAGAAGCTACTGCTATAGAAGCAAGAAGAGTAGCTAATATTGCTGGGGCTGTTTCAACTATAACTACAGGTAATCTAACAGCTTCCCGTGCTTTAGCTTCTGACAGCTCTGGTAAGGTTGCCGTAGCAAGCACTACTACTACAGAACTTAATCAACTTAATGCTATTACTAGAGGTTCTATTATATATGGTAATGCTTCAGGTGCTACTGCTAGATTAGCTGCTGGAGGCGCAGATAAAGTTTTAACTTCTGACGGCACTGATATTTCTTGGGAAGATGCTAGTGGCGGAGGTATGGGTTATAGTGTTAATACTACTATTATAGATCCACCTGGTAAAATAGACACTGATTTAGGAGATGTTACTAATACTGGTGATGCTTTTGGTCAAAGAATCCATCCGGCATATGATTTAATGGACCCTAATGGTTCTATTGTTAGTACAGATTTAGGAGCCTTATAAATGGGCAGTAAGGAAAGGTTATCATGAGTACAAAAGTTCATTCATACTTAGGCGGCCTAAATATGGACGTCACAAATAAATTTGAAATAACAGCTAATGCTACTGTCACAATAGGTAATGGTACTTCTACAGGTAATGTACATGTAGGAGGAGAAGTTGCTGCAACAACTTTTACAGGAGATGGTAGTGCTTTAACAGGTATTATAGCAGGTATAGGATTTTTTAATTCTTCTATTAATGAAGTGCCTGGTAAGGAAAGTACTGACATGGGAGATTTAACAAGTGGTAAGGATGCTTTTGGTATTAATAATACTCCTCAGTATGATTGTTTAGATCCTACAGGACAATTACTAAGCACCGATCTTGGAGCACTCTAATAAATAAAATATATTGACGTTAAATAATAAATATGATAAAAAGGTTATAATAACCTTGACAAAATAGGCACATTAGATTGTGCGAGTACAAATAAGGAGCAATAAATGGCTACAGCACTACAACTTAGGAGAGGTACAACCGCACAGAATAACTCGTTTACGGGTGCTGCTGGCGAACTCTCATATGATACTCAGACTGAAGGTCTAAGAGTTCATGACGGATCTACCGCAGGGGGTTTTGAAATTTTACCCTCTGGGGCTATTCTACCTTTTGGAGGCGCTTCTGCACCAACAGCTGCATTTTTGTTATGTGATGGGTCTAACGTAAGTAGATCTACTTACGCAAGACTATTTGCAGTAATCGGAACTGCATATGGCACAGGTGATGGGTCTTCTACATTTGGTCTTCCTGATTTAAGGGACAGAGTTCCTTTGGGTAAAGGTTCTAATAATAGTACTTTAGGAACTGAGACAGCTTCTGCCGCTGCTTCTAGTGTAATTACTAATGCAACTTCTAATACAGGATCTGGAACTTCTGGAACAGGAACAACCGGAACAGGCACAACTGGAACAGGAAATACAGGTACAGGAACCTCAGGAACCGGCACTACCGGCACAGGTACCACAGGAACTGGTACTTCTGGGTCTAGCACTTCTACAACAGGAACAGGAACAACAGGTGCTAGCAACACAAATGATGATGCTACTACAGGTGCTACTACTAACTCTCTTAGTGTTACAACAGCTACTTTTGCTACTTCAGCAAAAGACTCATCACAAGCTTCAGCAGCTACTGCAGTAACTAACGCTTCGCATACACATACTATTCCAGCACTAACAGTTCCTGGATTAAGTATTCCTTCACTTTCTGTTGCAGGTCACACACATACTGTTCCAGGACTTGCAGTTCCTGGACTATCAGTTCCAGGACTTACTGTGCCCGCACTTACTGTTCCTGGGCTATCAGTTCCTGGTTTAACAGTCCCAGGACTTACTGTGCCTGCACTAAGTATTCCTGCTTTAACAACAACCTTGCCAAGTAGTGTTGTTAACTATATAATTAAAACATAACTGTTAACGGAGGGGAAAATGTTATCGTTTAAAGTTCAATATAGGTTGCAAGGCCAAACGTTTAAAAAAACTATTACTAAAGTGATTGAAGATGATTTGATGTCGTCAGGTCAGTCACGTTACTTTATGAGAGAAGATGGTTCTAGGATTGAAGTTCCTATTACTGCTGAGTTTTACTTTGGCGCAGATCGTGCAGAGTTTATTAAACAAATGCATGAAGCACATGCTAAAGCTAATGATGATGCCGATAATCCACCTGTTGTATCTGGTAATATACCTGGTATGGCACATCCAGCTAATTTACAATAGGAGTTACAATGTCTAAGCCTCCTATAGAAATTGTAGATGCTTTAAATATAGACACTTGCACTTGGTTGTATAATTTTGCTGATTCTAATCCAGCTGCTTTTATTAATGACAACCAAGTTATAGGTATGTTTAAAGATAAAACAATTCCATTAAAGAATCTACATAGAACTATGCCGGATCCTTTTGGACAATTAGAGAGAGTTTTAAATGTATCAAGATTTATTGCTCAAAAATCAATTTTAGACTACTATGAAGAATATAGTTATCCAGAAAATACAGAATTAGTAAAATGGTTGCCTGGTGATAGTATGAGTGTACACTCAGATAATTCTTGGACAGAAGGTAACGGGTTAGAAGAGAAAAAAGGAATAGATCATCCTACTAAATATAGAACTTATTCTGCTATATTTTATATAAACGATGATTACGATGGTGGAGAGATATATTTTCCTAATTGGGATATTGAAATAAAACCTAAAGCAGGTTCCTTAGTTATTTTTCCCTCAAACGATGAATATGTACATGGCGTGAAAGAAATTAAAAATCTAAATAGATATAGTATAGCAATATGGTATGCAGGACAAGAATATTATGCAGAATAAACCACCTATAGAAATTAAAGGCGTTCTTAATAGGGATACGTGTCTTAAGTTACATAACTTTATTGATACAGATCCTATAGCTTTTAAAGAAGGAGAAAAAACTATATGGTATAATTCTCTACACAAAAAAATGGGGGACCCATTTGCACAAGTTGAGCATGCATTAAATACCGTAAGATTTAGTGGACAAAAATCAGTTTTAGATTATTATGGAGAGTATAGTTATCCAGAGAATACACAATTAGTAAGATGGGAGGTAGGTGAAGATATGGACTGCCATTCAGATTTCTCTCCAACTGCTGATAATAATAAGTCTAATCAAAAATTTTGGAGTAGCTATACTGATACTTATAGAACTTACTCTGGTATTTTTTATATAAACGATGATTATGAAGGAGGAGAAATTTATTTTCCTCAGTGGGACATAGCAATAAAACCTGAAATGGGTTCACAGGTTATTTTTCCCTCTACAGATGATTATTTTCATGGAGTAAAAGAAGTTAGAAATTCAAAAAGATATACTATTACTACATGGTATGCTAGTGACATAAAATATGTAGAGTAAAAAGTATAATGTGGAGTAGTTATGCCGGACAACATAAGAGAGTTAGATCAAGTGCAAGCAGAATTAGATATTTTACACGAACGTTCTCAGAATAACAAAGCGAATATTTCTTCGCATGAAGCTGTTTGTGAAGTAAGGCATAAAATTATAATGGAAAATATGGATGCTATATCTAAAGAACTAAGAGTTATTCATTTAAAGCTGAATGATGTGCAAGAACTTGCAACTAAAGGTAAAACCTCTCTTCACACTTTGCTATGGGCAGGTGGTGTTGTAGCAGGATTAGTAACTCTTTTTTCTGTATTATATAATATGTTACCTAAATGAACACAAAATTTTTTAAGATTAATGTAGATAAGTTATGTAGTAGGCTTCCTCAATCTGTAGTTTTTAACGAATCTCAAAAAGCTATGTTAGCAGGTTTAGAAGAAAATAGATTTTTTGTACATGTAGCTGCGCGTCGTACTGGTAAATCATATTCAGCTGCTATTATTGCTTTTGCAAAGTTATTAGAACCAGGTCAGCAGGTAATGGTTGTTGCTCCTAATTTCTCTCTATCTTCTATTATTTGGGACTATGTTACTGACCTAATTAAAAATTTAGAAATAGAAGTTGATAAATTTAATCAAAAAGATAAGGTAGTTAAACTAATAAATGGCTCTATATTTAGATTACTTTCAGCTAATAATAGAGATTCTCTAGTTGGTCGTGCTGCTAATCTACTAATTGTAGATGAAGCCGCAATTATACCTCATGATGAGTATTTTACTCGTGATTTACGTCCTGCACTATCTACATTTAAAGATTCTAGATGTTTATGGATTTCTACTCCTCGTGGTAAAGGTAACTATTTATACGAATACTTTATGAGAGGTAAAGATGATGAATATGACGAATGGGGATCTTCTATACACACTTGGAGAGCTAATCCTTTACTATCTGAAAAAGATGTTATGGAAGCTAAAAGAACTTCTACAAGAGCACTATTTGCACAAGAGTATGAATGTGAGTGGACTACCACGGAAGCACAGATATATGAATATTTAGATGAAACAAAACATATTGATGATTATGCAGAAAATAGATATTCAGAAATTATTGCAGGACTCGATGTTGGGTATCGAGATGAGAATGTATTTGTTGTTATAGGCTATGATGGTACATCTTACTATATTCTTGATGAATATATATCTAAAGAATCTACTACCTCTGAATTAGCTGGTGCAATACAAGAACAAATAGATCGGTGGAATATAGAAACTATTTATATAGATTCTGCAGCACAACAAGTAAAAGCTGATTTTGCATATGACTATGACATATATTGTGAAAATGCTATTAAGTCTGTTAATGATGGTATAGCTTGTTTACAATCATTAATAGAAAATGATAATCTGTATTTTGATACTATGGGAGGAAAACATACTTATTCTGCTATGAGTTCTTATAGATGGAATCCTAATACTGAAAATCCTAAACCTATTCATGATTGGACTTCTCACCCTAGTGACTCCGTCAGATATGCTATATATACTCATTCTAAAATGAGTGGTGTATCTATTTATGGCTAATGTACGATTAATAGTTTTAAACTATAAAAGACCCGATAATGTATATAAAATTATTAATACATATACTAAATTACTTCCTATAAGTGTAGTAAATAACAATCCTGAAGAACCTTTTCCTTATTTAGGTAATGGAATTGATGTTATAAATAATGAAAAAAATTGGATGTGTATGGAAAGATGGGTAAGATGTTATGATTATGATGAACCTTATAAATTTATTATAGATGATGATTTATTGCCCCATCCTTCTTTACTTAAAAAAATGTATAGTAAACGATCACCTATAGTGGGAGTATACGGAAAATCTGGAGTAGCTACCGCTAATTCTTATGAGGAATTAAAAGATCACTGGAATAAAGATTCTAAAGTAGATTTTTTAGTAGGAGCAGTTAATTTAGTAAAACAATCAGCATTAGATTTGATACAAAAAGACATAGAAAAAATAGGTTATCCCAAACGAGGAGATGATATAATCGTATCTTATTTACTTAAAAAGTATTTAAATTTAAAATATCTTGACACAGTTGGTGGGAAAGTGTTAAACTTACCAGAAGATGATGTAGGATTGAATACTAATATAGAACATTATAATATGAGGTGGCAGGTAGTTGAGCAGTTTAAAAAGATTTCCTATTAAGTATATAAGAGACTATATTAAAAAAGATTATAAAACTAGAGAAGATTGTTATATCTGTGGTAGTAAAACTAAATTAGAGTTACATCATTTATATAGTGTAAGTGAATTGTTTGGTAAGTGGTGTGATAAGAACAGTATAAAAGATGTAACTAGTGTTGAAAAAATTAAAGAATTAAGAGTTATTTTCGCAAAAGAGTGTGAAGATGATTTGAGTCATAAAAATTTATTTACATTATGTTCTAATCATCACAAACAGTTACATAGTATATACGGGCAGACCTATTCTAATCATTTAGCGCCTAAAATTAAAAATTGGTTAGATATACAAAGGACGAAAAATGGCAGATAATAAAATGGGATTTAGAGAATGGATTGCTGAAAAGCTTAATCCAGCACAGCCATCTATTGCTGCTTTATCGCCTTATGCTTCTCCAGAGACAATTGTAGATTTTGAACAAGCCTATAGAGAGATTGAAGTTATTCATCGCTCTGTTGAAATGATCATAAACTCCTGCACTGAAATACCATTTATAGTTGAAGGACAGTCTCCTGCTAAAAAAGTAAATAAACTACTTAATATAAAACCTAACCCTTTTGAAGATAGAGTAAGATTTTTTAGAAGAGCTTTTTTAGACTTTATGCTAGATGGTAATGCTTTCTTTTACTATGATGGTAATGATATTTATATACTTCCTGCTAATGATGTAGAAGTAGTGCCTGATCCTGTTACTTTTGTAAATCACTATAATTATTTGATAGCTAATCAACAAGCATCTGATAATTTTTTTAGCGGTAGAAAACAAACTAGAAAAGCCGATACTATTCAATTTGCTCCTGAAGAGATTATACATGTAATGGCTGAGAATGATGAATCTATTTTTAGAGGCACTTCTAAACTTAAGTCTTTACTTAAGCTAATGGAACTTTATTATTATATGATTAAGTTTCAAAGACAGTTTTTTAAAAATAATGCTCTTCCCGGTTTTGTATTATCTACAGATAATATACTCTCACAAAGAGTGAAACAAAGATTACTTGAATCTTGGCGCTCTACTTATAATACTATTTTTGATGGTGCACGTAATCCAGCTATTTTAGATGGGGGACTTAAGATTGATCCCTTTTCTGCTGTAAGTTTTGATAAACTAGATTTTGAAAATTCTATAGAACGTATACAAATGGATATGGCTAAAGCTTTAGGTGTACCTTATGTACTTTTAAAGTCTGGAAATAATGCTAATATAGATGCTAATCAAAAATTATTTTATTTACAAACTATACTTCCTATGTTAAATCAGTTTGGGAGTGCTTTTTCACATTTCTTTAATAATGGTGTTACTATCCGTCCTAATAGATTAGTAGTTCCTGCTTTACAACCAGACAATAGAACACAAGCTATTTATTATTCTACTCTGGTTAATACAGGAATAATAACCCCAAATGAGGCTCGTGAAGGATTAAAATTTCCAAAATTAGAAGATAATGATACTATAAGAGTACCACAAAATATAACAGGTAGTGCAACAGACGCTACCCAAGGTGGAAGACCTGTTGAAGGGGATTCTACAGTCGAGGAAGAAACAAATGACGAATAAAACATTATATCTAAACAGTTCCTTCGAAACAAAAGCCTTAAAAAAAGGATCAAAATCTCTTAAAATTGCTGGATATGCTAATACCACTGCTAAAGATCGTTCTGGTGACGTTGTCACTGCTGAGGCGTGGGCTAAAGGTGTAGAGAATTTTAGAAGAAATCCTGTAATGCTTTATCAACATAAACATGATACACCTATTGGTCGTATTGATAAAATTCAAGTTGATAAAAAAGGTATATTTGTTGAAGGTTCTGTAAGTGAAGCAGCTGAAAAACTTCACGGAGTACAAACTCTAATTAAAGATGGAGCTTTAAAAAGTTTCTCAGTAGGTTTTAGAGTTAAAGATGGAAAATACAATAGAGAAGACGACTCTATGACTATTACAGATGTAGAACTTTTAGAAATATCTGTAGTTAGTGTTCCATGTAATCAAGACTCACTATTTTCAATACGTAAAAGTTTTGATAATGACCAAGATTATAAAGAATTTGTTACATCAATAGATGCTGATGTATCTCACGATGAACAAAAGATGATGAACGAAGTTACTGCTGGTATTACCAGTGTAGTTGGTGGTCATTATCATACTGTTGAATTAGATGCAAGCGATAATGGGGTGACTACTTATGCCTCTCATATGT
>Ga0222717_10002681_pt1 | contig 13619 bp, 27 predicted proteins | sample C33_18DmetaG_FD_165053 | JGI IMG/M metagenome (GOLD analysis project Ga0222717, IMG submission 165053) | Estuarine water microbial communities from San Francisco Bay, California, United States - C33_18D | ecosystem: Environmental > Aquatic > Marine > Unclassified | place: USA: California...
CAATGGTTTTAAGCCAAGGGGGACAAATGCTGGAACAAACGCTTCTGGTTACACATACATATACATCGCATTTGCTTCGCATCCATTCAAAACGGCACGTGCCCGTTAAACTCACCTTATCGATCAAGAGTCATGCCTTACAAGCTCGGCGACCGCACCCTTCCTCTTGATGTGGCGTGGGAACACAATTCAGTTCAATACCCTGCTAATTGGTTGCGGCTTTCTACAGAAGAAGACCGCACCAACCTTGGCATCACATGGGAAGCCTCAAGCGTCCAGAGCTGGGATCAAAGGTTCTACTGGGGTTACGACGCTGACGGCAATTTAATACCCAAGGATTATGCAGGGCTGAGCACGCTTTGGATCAACCAAACCAAGGACACAGCAAACAAATTGCTGGCTCCATCTGATTGGCGCGTAATCAAAGCAAAGGAACGCGGAACGACGATGAATGCAGATTGGAAGACCTGGCGGCAAACCATCCGTACCGAATGCGGAACCAAGATTGCAGCCATTGAAGCAACAGCAAGCATTGGCGACCTTGCCCCACATGTCGATATAGCAAGAGTTCAGGCTCTAGCCGAATATGTGACAGGATCGGACTATTTTGTTTGGAGTCCTAACCCAGACGCTCCAGATTTTGCAGCCGTTGCAGAAGTTGAAGTATGACTTTTGTCGCTGTCGCAGCCGTTGGAACGTTGCTGCTCATCGGTTATTCACTAATTGCGATCAATGAACCGTCTTGACCCCATAGCGCAATGGACCGCCACTCGTTTGAAAATTGGAAGCGTATCAAAGACGCGCTAGAAAAAGCCAACAAGACCGACTGCCAATTTTACAAACGTGCAGTGGCGATTTTATCTGGTAGGCCAGACCCTTTAGACTCAAAACAACAAGTCTAGGATCCGTGATTGAAATTTACGCTGCAATCCTAGGTGCGTCTTTAGGTATTGCTGGGATGAGCTTTTCTGGGTTTACCAGACGTACCAGCGAAAGTCGTGAAGCGGTTATTCGCCTCACTGCTGGCGTCGAATCCATTGCAACGAAACTTGAAGATTTACATCAGGACATGAAGGCGGAAAAAGTACAGGCCACTGCTGACCGCCGCGAAATATACGAACGTCTCAACGATCACGGAAACCGCATCACCGTTCTGGAGTACAAAAGCCCACAAGGCTAGTATTAGACAAAGTCCTGAACACCATGAACTTCGAGGAAATCATTAGCCACCCCGCTCTGTGGATCGTTGTCGCTGCCGCATCTGAGCTGATCGGCATGAGCAAGCTAAAAGACAACAGCATCATCCAATTTTTGTTTACTGCACTCCGCAGCGTTAAGCCCGGAAAAAAGGGCTAGTCCCACCTGATGGCCGCTGGATCGTTTTGTTCAGCACCCGCTCCATGTGGAGCAGGGTCAACAAGGCTATCCAGCGGCGTAAATTTTACGCAACGCTGCCCAAAAAACTAGACCAAGCTGAAGAGGACTGGCACGCAACACAGCCTGCTGCAGTGCCACCTCCACAGCGCCTTGACGACCTGCACCTTCGCGCACCATGGCATGAGCCCAAACACCCCGGTTCACCTAAATGACCTATTCCGCTACTACCGGAAACTGCCACATCAGAGTGCTGCGCTGGTAGAGCTTGAGGCGGCAATTTTAAAAGTACAACCAAACATTCTTAACCGTGACCAGCCCTGGTACGGGACATGGATTTCAGCTGTAAACGACAAAAGCTATGGTGCGGCGGTAGAGCTGATCAAAGAATTTGAAGGTTGTCATTTAACTTCATATTTGTGTCCTGCTGGCATACCAACGATTGGTTATGGAAACACCCGGTATCCCGAAGGCCGAAGCGTAAAGCTCGGCGAAAAAATCAGCCAGCAAAGGGCAGAAGAAATGTTGAACTTAGAGATACAACGCACCGCAGACATTCTTGAAGTTGACATACCGTTTTGGAAAAGCATGAATTCCAACCAAAAATCAGCTTTGATCAGCTTTGCCTTCAACCTTGGAGCGTATTTTTACGGTTTACCAGGATTTAGCACAATCAGCCGCGTATTAAAGAACCACGAATGGGATCAAGTCCCAGATGCTTTATTGCTTTACCGAAACCCTGGTTCGCATTTTGAGGAAGGGTTACGCCGTCGTCGTATCGAAGAAGGTCGTATTTGGTCAACGCCGTAATTTTTCTGGCGTTACCATATAAACAGCTGCAAGTCAAATAGGTTGTTGCAGTTTATGGCGCGGTGGTAGTGGACCACCAGATCGACGGGACCGAGCTGGTTTCCCGTAAAAAAGCCAAGGTGCGCTTTCGTGACCATATCCTGCAGCAGTGGAATTACTGCTGCGCCTACTGCGCAGAGCCGCTAGGAAAGAACGCAACGCTAGACCATGTAGTCCCGAAATGGAAAGGCGGAATAACAGAACAGCGCAATTTAGTAGGCTGCTGTTTCTCCTGCAATAGCCACAAATCAGGCCATGACTGGCAGAAATGGTACAAAGAACGGGATTACTGGAACGAAGCCCGCGAAGCCCGCATTTCAGAATGGATGGAACAGTGAAGCACGTCTGCAATGGTACGTGCTTTTTGTTCGTTAGTAGTCTCTACGCACAAGCCACCGCCGAGCGTGCATACTACGAACCACTGTTCAGGTAACCCCAGAGTCTTGCTCATACTCTGGTCCGTTAGACGAATTGCGGTATATACGTTCTAACTGGTTTGCCACAGGACTACTACCGCCAATGGGCATTCCATCAAGAGGATCATTAGCGATAAAAAGCAACGGCCCATCCATTTCTTTAACGGCGAGCATACCAATGCGCGGACTGCGCACCAGTATGTGAAGAGCCATACGCTCGACCCAATTCAAAAAGATAACTTTCATAGGTTCAGTGTAGGAAAAACAGCCTGATACACCGTTGGAAAGCACTGCTTAAACACGGCTGCACATTTAAAAGCGACCTGCCGGTGTTCGAGCTGTGTATCGTTATCAGCCCGCAACTGGATGTAATGCACCCAAGACCTTAGTGTCCCCTGCATGTAAAGGGTAGTAGGAGTACAGAGTGGCAGGATGCGTCTAGCCGTCTCCTTGGCAACGCCCCGTTCCAGTAAGGAGTCATAAAACAAAAAGGCATCAGCAATGATGCGACCAGCACCCGCTTGGAAGTTTTCTTGATGCTGTGGGTGCAGATCACTGATGCTGTTCTGTCGATTTTTAAAATCTTGCCGCCGAAAATAGGGTATCTCAGCCGGTTGTGTCTTGCTGTATCGGGTAGAAAATTCCTGGAACGAAAATGACCGATGCCGCAGTATCTGGGCTGCAATGTCACGTTCGGTATCTATTTGAACGCACATGTTTGCCATCTCAAATGGCGACCAGTGCTTGTGCTTAACAAGGTATTTAAGCAGCCCTGGTCCGGTTTCCCAATTGTCTTCATTGCTGGGATTGCTAACACGTGCCATGCGCACGATCAGTTTTTCAGCGTCTGGAGTTGCCCAGACCAATTCAACATTGCTCATGAATAAAGTGCAGAGATCAGACGTTGCACCACACTTTTTTTAGCGTGGTAGTGGGTTTTGCAGTAAACATGTCCCTGATCCACAGGGATTTCCACAGAGTAAGACAGTGCGGAACATGCGCTACATTTTCTAACCCGTGTCATAGCGACTTCATGCGAAACACGGGTACTGATGACTTTGACCACACCTCTACCTGAGGCACCACATTCAGGACATTTCATTAGAGAGGCCCGCAAGTGCCAAGCTTCGCAAGCACATGAAGTTTTCTTAAGGCCTTATGGTATCTTTGCCTTACACGCTCTCTAGATATACCCAAGTCTTTTGAAATTTTTATGTAGGTCTGTGCTTCGCCGCCATCAAAAGCAAAAACACGTTCAACGATGGTGCGATCTACAGGGCTTAAGGACATCAACAACCTGTCCACCGTATCACCGCAAAAGAGGTTGTCAAGTTTGTCCATGGGATGTTCCCCATCACTAATAACCTCAATCAACGAATGTTCAGAATCCAACCCAGTTCTAGGTTTATCTAAGCTAAGGCAATCCTCACTGCGTTCCAGGTACTCCCGCAACCGCTTAGGGGATGTAGCACAGTATTCTGCGCTTTCCTCTAAGGTGGGCGGCCTACCGTGCGACAGCTCAAACTGGGGTGCCCACTGACGCAGTTTTAGTAGTATTTCCCCGGCATGGGACGGTATGCGAATCATCCGGTCGTGGTAACTCAAATAGCGACTGATCGCCTGCCTGATCCACCAATAAACGTAAGTAGACAAGGCGTAGCCACGCTCTGGGTCGAACTTTTTAATGCCGTGAGCAAGCCCGATGTTTCCTTCTTGCACAATGTCAAACATTTCTGTGCGCCTGGAACGTAATGTGTAACGTTTTGCAATAGAAACCACAAGCCTTAGGTTGCAGTTAATGAGCTTTTGGTAGGCGCGCTTACCTACCTTTATTTGTTTTTCGGTCGGGTTTTCAGCTGTAACCCAAACCTGAATCTGTCGCGCCAACAGTATTTCTTGCTCTTTGCTCAAGAGCGGATACCGGACAATGTCCTTCAGGTATTCACTAAAACCGTCCATCAGTAAGAAACTTCCACAATGCTTGGCACGCAGCCCATACTGTCTTCGAGCATACGTGCCACCTGACAAGCTTTATCAATAGTCACATAAGAGCAAGCGTCTTCTGCTATGAGCGTCAAATAAATACCATTGTTTGCAGGAAGTTTTTCGTAGTAGGCCGCAAGGTAAAAAGCTTTACCTTCGTGTGTTGTTTTAAGTGCGTAGCGAGTCATTGGCTGGTAAGTATCAGACCCAGGAAGAGTAGCACAGTACAAATCCTTTTACTCGGAATCTTGAGGAGCTTTACGTGACTTAATACGGCCTTCCACACGTTTACGAACAGAAGCCCGCCAAGCAGCTTCATCCTTAGCCACTGCCTCGTTATAAATTGCAGCCGGGTATTCCCGTTCCAATGCTTTGTACACCGCGCCGCGAATCCAAGCGGTGGGACGTGTGCTAGCCTTTTCAGCTAAGTCAAACAGTAATTTCGCCCTATGCGGATCAAGAAGGATCTGCATATAGGTTTTATTTCCGTGCCGAATCGCCATCAAGTAGTAGCCCAGTAGATTTTAGTCTAGCATTGTGCTACCAAAGAATGGAACTATCGACATGCTTACGCCAGCCAGTCTGCTGATCCTTACGAGCTTTTGTGCGCTGTTTACGGCAGCCTCGCCTTATTTCCCTAGCACCTTCAAGAAAGTTAGCTGCGCGGAGCAAATCTGCAGTGGTGGCACGCGCTATCTCGTACTGCAGGAACTTCATGATTATCTGCCGCCCTGTTTCCGGTGGCATAGGCAGCATCCATCACTTCCGCAAGACTACAGTAATAATCTATTTCCTGAGGGGTACGGAAGGACCATCCGTTGACTGTTCGATAGATGCTGACCATGCTGCGCTACTTATTAATGGATCTCGGACCAACGCTTTCCTATAGAAGGTTCAGCTAGAGGCGGAATGTCTCCCAACCACTTAGCTTCGGCGCTTTCCATTACTTGTTTTAGCTGGTCCGCCCACTGCTGAGCCTTTTCTTCACGAACAAGTAAGAGAATTTCATCGTGGATGCAGCCCGCGATTTTTACTTCCTGTTCACCAGCTTCTAGAAGCTTTGGCCAGAGGTTACCTAGGGCGCACTTAAGGATGGCCGCACCAGCTCCTTGGATTGGAGTGTTGCACCTTACCGTAAGGCGGTTCATGTCACCTGGCAGAAAGCGCCGCATATCAGAGCCTGGAATACGAATTTCGGCCCACCGATTACTTGCTGTCTTTGATGCGTCTGCAGCATTCTGGTTTTGCCACTGCTTTACACCTGCATAAGTATCCAGCCATTGGTTACGAATTGTTGCAGCTGCCTCCACAGTCATGGTGACACCAGAGCTAGCAGCGTAATTCCGCAAGCCTTTAGCACCCGACCCATATAGCAAACCAAAATTGGCGCTTTTCGCGATCTGCCTAGAACAACCAATTGCCTCAGCGGTAACCGTATGAAGGTCTTCACCAGCCTGGAACGCCTTGGTCATTTTTTCATCCTGCGCCACTGCTGCAGCGAGTCGAAGTTCCATCTGACCAAAATCCGCATCCACAAGCAACCAACCATCAGGAGCCTCAACACATTGCCGAAACTCCGTATCACGGGGAATCTGCTGATTATTCGGCTTAATGCAGGACATACGGCCTGACTCCGCTCCAAGCTGCAGGTAGCTGGCACGTACAAAGCCATCCGGGTCCATTTTTTCAAGGATCCCTTCAGCCATTTGACGACGCTTTTCACTTTTCTTCCATGCCAAATAGGTCTGTATGACATGGTGGTCCGCAGCGTAATCCTGAAGTGCTGCCCTACTAGCACTAGGCTTACCTGTTTTATTGTCCTTCGGCACTGTCCCTAGAAGTGCTGTGAACTTTTCTAACAACTGCTTGGGACTACTTAAGTTGAAGCCTGCCTCTAGTTTGGTCCCACGACGAGCATCACCCGTAGCTTTTGGCCTGAGGTTAAACGTTTGGGGCGCAGTCTCAATCTGTTCAATTTCCGCATACCACTTTTCGTAGTCTGAGTCTTCGTGCCCCATTTGCGTGACAAGGTCTCGAAGCTTTGAAAGTCTTTGAGTATTTGCTGTTTCTCTTGGGAGCTTGTGTTCTGCCGGAAGCGCATTATCAAGTTCCCGTAAAAAGTCTCTACCGAGCGCATTAATGTCGTGTTGGTAATCATTACAAAGCTGCTCAAGACTGGAACGGTTCCAAGGAAGCCCGGTACGCCACATTTGGGCCATAGCGGGAAGTGCTCTGCACTCTAATGTGTAAGCTTCGGAAAGCCTTGCGTTTTGTAGTGCTGCTGTAAGTGGATAATCCAGCTGCAGCAGCACCTCAACATCCTTAGCGGCATAGACCAACTGGTCTCGACTTAGGACTGGAACGCTCCAATCAGACCGCTGCTGTTCCTTGTCGAGTTCAATTTTGAGGACACGTTTGGCCACATGGGCTAATCCGTGTCTGAGGTTAGGCGTTCCATTGTGGTGGAGCTTACTGGCAAGCATGGTGCAACCAATTCGGCCCCGCACATAGATGCCATGTTCTTGAAGCCAGCCAAGGTCAAACACTGCGTTATGGGCTAACCAGTAACGGTCTCCATTGGTAAAGAACAGGCGGAGCTTTTCCCAGCCTCCTGCATCTAATTCAAAGCAGTCAATGATGACAATGGTTTTACTAACTTCGCAACCCAGCTGGATCAAGCGAAGTTTGCCGATTTCAGGCTGTAGCTGGAGCGTTTCCGTATCGAAGGCGATAGAAATCGATGTCGAGATCCGGTGTAGATGCTCGACACCAAAAAACAAGTTGTAGTCAGACATGGGTGGTCTTCAAAGAAGTGTGTATTCAGGAAGTGGGCCTGTCCATTCGGACTCGTGCTGGCCGTCAGGACTGTACCAGCCAGTGTCATCAATACGCCAGCCAGCTGTGCAACGCTTTAACGCCTTGTAATTTTCCCAGACAGGTTCCTCAGGAAAAGGATTTCCGTAGTCGTGTTCCCAGTCGTGTTCGCTGATGCCGGTGGGTGTGTACCAGCCACCTTCGTCAGCTTCCCAGCCTTCTGCGCTGCGCATTTTCCAGAGCTTGTCTTGATCAGCCATAGCGGCATCAATTTGAGAGGCGTTAACAGCGTAGTTATCGAACCAAGCAGCAGCCCGAAGATTGTAGGCTGCGGCCTCATTCTGTAAGTAGCTTGGAACGTTCTTGAGTTTTACGCTTGCAAAGGTGCTGGTGTCAAATGGGTGTGTAGACATGATTAAAGAGGAAAGGTTTCGTAAGAGGTTTGCAAGAGGTTTTTGATTATTACCTCTAGTTCTGCAACCCTATCAGTGGAGTCAAGGTCGCAGATAATTGGGACTTCAGCTGTAAACCATTTGTAACCACAGCTGGGGCATTTACGGCCCCGCACAATGCTGCTTTCAAAACGGGGTTTAGTTTGAGTAACCCACCGATCACCTTTTTGCGGTGATCGGTTGCAGTCTGGGCAATTCATCTGAGAGGATCGTCATACGGATTAAGTTCAAATTCTGAAATCAAACGGCGTAAGTACCACTCCGCTTTACGGAGATCTTCAACGCCATTTTTTTGGCGATACCTCCAGGTGTATTTGATGCAATTGCCGCGCAGATACCCAATAAATTCATCGAATGTCATTGCGGCCTTGATTGCTTCAATACACTCCACGCCGTTACTGCTTTGGTAGTGCGCTGGAGCGTTAACAGGATCAGTCATCGTCAAAAGTGATTGGCGGAATAGCGCACCAGTCAGTAATCCAGGGAAGCATACGCTGCACCTGTTCGCGTGTTGGTGCGTTTGTATGGTCTAGTGGTTCGTCCCAGAGGATGACTGCTTCGCAATGCGCGGAGTCAAATTCTGGCGGATCTAAGTGAGTTGCAGGTAAGACCTGAACAGCATCATCGACAATGGCCTGGACATGCAGGAGATCGGATCCTCTGTTGTAGCTGTAGCTGATTAGTTGAGCGTGGGCCATGGTGGGGCTCCGAACTACTTGCTTACAGTAGCACACTACGTCAGAAGCGACGTAATGTTGGGAAAAATTTCATGTGCGTAGGTGCTCAAAACGCTGGCATCGATACCCATAGTCAGCGCAAAATCTACGTCCCGCTCCAAACGGCAGAAATCCTCAGGCGTGTCGTTGTACAAGTCTTCGCGCAGACTGACAGGCCGCATGTCCGTTCCATAGGCCGTGTAACGAACAATCGCTAAATAAGGTGTTGGCCCCTTTAGCTGGTAGTACGTGATGGTGGCCCAGTCTTCCATTGGACCGCAGTATCTAATACCAGTCTGGCTTGAAAGCCATTCAGTAAGCATAATGTGCTAGTGAGCAATTGTGTAATGGACCCGAATCGCGAATTTATCTACGAGCGGTATGCTCGTCAAATTTCCAGCTGCGAAGACACGAAAGAACTGCAAGAATTGGCCTGCAAGTTCCTTCGCCTTTACTTAACGCAACAAGAAGTGGTGGAAGGTCTAATCAAAAGGGGCTGGCTACCCGACGACCCTGTATTGCGTTGACAACCGTTTAGCGGTTTCAAAACGGGCAGTTTTGTTATTACTAACCTGCAAAGCGGTTTCCTTAAAACAGGCCCGCTTTGTTTCCGCGGAAATGCAGTTAAGCATTTTTAAAACCTTGAACTGTAAAAATTCGTCATCTTCGGTCGGGTCTTCGCAGCTATGCCGTGCAGCCTGCGTAGCGTTGCACAGACAGCTAACCGCCCAGTAGCAGAACGACGGTGACTCCAATAAATCCCGAAGCAGAATTTTTTCAGAGGCTATAAGCACGTTTTCAGGCACATCAAATTTAGGCATGGCTTTAAGTAGCAGTGATAGAGTAGTGGACCGTCAGAATCCTACACGAAGTCCTCGTCAAAGTCACCAGCCAAAAATTTATTTATCAATTTCTTCAAAAAGTACGTCCTTTTTACATCTATATCGTCCAACTTTGCATCCATACGCTCCACCAAATCCGCAGGCATGTTGCTCACGGTAAAGGTTTGTTTTTGCGCTGGTCCGGTCTTAAGTAACTTTAATTTTTTACTTTCCGGCTTAAAAATATTGAAAGAACTGATGAGCGTACCAAAAGCCTTGTTGTCATATTTTGTAGAGGGCTGCTGAGCAAGCACCCTAACAGTAGTGCCAGGCTCAATACTGGCGATGGTTTCTTGTTGCTGTTCAAGAGGCATATCGCTGTTGCAGTAACACCGCATACTGGTGGCCGCATTATTTAAACGATCATATATCTGTGTCGAAGGATTAATAATCGTGCCTTCTATAAACGGACGCTTATTGCTATCAGCAGCAGCAAAAGTTACACAAACTTCAACGGGCAGGCTGTCTGCATACCTACCCACCTTGAAATTGAGTTCGGTTTCTTGGGACAGCATGTGAAGGCTAATAATGCCTTCACATACTACACAGACAAACCTAGGTCAGTCGGACCACTTGTCCCAGGCCGCGTTCATCAAAGCATCCGATTCTTCCTTGGTACGATCCATTTCCCTCGCGCGGGGATATTGCCCTGAGTGTCCAGTATGGGCAGAACCCGCACCAGCACTGGGCTCTGAGGCTGGACAGCCCCCTATATCAGCTGCAATGTGTCCAGGCTCGGTATCCGCACCTAAATCTAGGCTGGACACTTCCTCTGTTTTTGAGGTGCTGTCCACCCTGAGATCCGTTCCAGTGGAAGGGTTCTTCTTGGGTGGACACGTATTTGCACCCTCTCCACACGCGAGGACAGCCTGGTACGTCTTTTTTCCGTACCTACCAACCCCTGGAATCTCAGAAATAAGGCCACGCTTTACCAACCGTTGGAGCGACTTCTGGATAGCCGCCGTTTTTCCGCCCACTACTGGATCGGAATTGAGGTCTGTATTGGAAAAGGCGCGGGGATGACCAATACGAAGCCTCTGGAGCACCTTGTCAGTGACGCTGGAAGGCGATGTATTGCTGTCATCGACCTCTGGGGTGAAATCAGCCACAGAGAAGCTCAGGTCTTTCTCCTGGCGCATGATGAGCGCCGTACCGGAGCGACCGAACCGCGATTTTTCAATGGTGATGATTCGGCTGTCCGCTAAAGCGGGACTTTTTTCCACTTCGTCCTTGCTGGGCTTACGAAGTGAAAGTGTGGTATCCACAGCATCCCGAATGGCAGAGGTGCCACGGAAACCGCCCTGCTTATTGGCGTGGTGAATGATCAGGATGGTTGTTGCAGGGAACAGCACCCCGTTATTCCTAGTCAGCCAATACAAGGGAGTTGCAAAGTCACTCTTGTTTTCATCAAATGCCCTACCACCAGAGCAACCGATCAGCGAGTCAATAACAACAAGCTTGGGCTGGACCTTTTCCATCAGCTTGATGAACTGGGCATAACGCTGGAGCGACCAGTCCGTGAGCAGCTTGGTGTTGGAGTCCAACGGGTAATCCACTTCTTCCAGCTGCTCTTTGAGCTGGAGGAGCGGCTGGTCACCATTCAGAAGCAGCACAGAGCCTTGCTGAACTGGAACGTGTCTGCCACGGACCACAAAGGGTGCTCCAGTAGCGATGTGCTTTGCCAGCGTCCAGGCAAACATGGATTTGCCATCACCACCAGCGCCATAAATCAGGGCAACGGAAGGGTGCGGAAGCACATCAGGGATCAGGTATTCACGCTGACCCTCTAGATCCTGGAGCGCAGCCACATCCATAAGCCCCTTAGCGCCTTCAAACTGAATCTGGTCAACAATCAGCTTTTCAAGTGCAAACTGGTCCCGATAACCAGCATCAAGGGCCAAGCTATTCAGCTTGAAATTCATTTCAGCGGGGTTATCCAGCTCCAGATAGGACCGAGCCTTTTCAATTACTTCCTCAAAGGACAGCGAAACCCGCTGATAGAGAACAGGCTTGGCTTCAACTTCATCAACAACTGCGCCGCAGCCATCACGAGTGAAGCGTGCCCGTTCTGGGTCGTAATGATCGGCTAGCCGGATAAGGCTTCCAAAGCCCAGACCACCTTGGGACTTAAAACCATTTTCCCAGCGGCTTTGGCAGGGGTCTTTGCCATTGGCCCAGTCATCTTCGTATTCAGAATCTTGGAGCGACCATTCACGCCACAGGTTGAGACCTTCTTCACCACGCAGGTCGGACTGGAGCATTGCACCGATCTGCCACCAAAGCTGTTCAGAGCCCCGGCCTTGTGGCTGAATAACGGACAAACAGGACTGAGCAATGGCGATCCGTTCTTCGGTGGAACGCATTGACCAGCGGCCATCACGGACCGATTTAGTGACCTTTTTGTCGTTCTTGGCCTTGAACGACTGCTTCATAAGCTCTACAAGCCACCCAGGAGCCTCTGGAACGGCGTTTAGGTCACCTTCAAGCGTATATGTACCACCAGCGGGGTAGGCACCGTTTAGAAGCCCTTGACGGCCCCACAGAACTTCCCAGCCTTCACCGCTAGCAGCAAGGCTGATGTCCGAGACCTCAGTCCAAAGTTCCTGCGGAACAGTGAACAGAAACTTTGCAGCCGCTTTCTTGGGCGACGTGATGCGTGGAGCTTTGGCTAAATCTTTGCCCCACTTGGCCTCAACAGCGCCAAGGTTGGCATCAACGTCAAGGATGACCAGCCCTTCAGAGCGTGGTCCGGTGAAGACACCAACAGCCTGGAACTTTTCAGGTTCACGTTCAATGGCCATCGCTGTGGCTTCGGGCGACATCTTGTCGTGATGCGCCCTACCAAGCGGATTTTTGCCACAGGCTTCACCGCCTTTCGGCATTGGAACGCCTTTTTTGTAAATGGGCGCTGTTGCCCAGTGGTTCGGCAAAGACCGAACAAACGACAGCAGATTCATTTGCTAAACTCCTACAGGGAACTATGGGTATGCGCCCTAGAGTCTTACCGACTCTGGGGCGCTTTTCATTGTAGCGGTGCTGTCCACCCTCATCAGTGTGCTATATTTGCCAAGCACAGGGCATTTCTAGCCCACAGCTAAAGCCATTCAATGGGTTTCCTAAAGAACAAAGAGGCCGTTTCAGGCGGCGCAGGCGGCGGTTATTTGAACCCCAGCAAGATCCAGGCAGGCAGCCAAGTGCGTTTTGCACTGCTTGCCGAAGAGCCACTTGAATTTTATGAGTGCTGGGGCGAAGCTACAGACGGCAGCGTCAGGCCATTCCGTTTTCTTGACGATCCATCACCCGCTGATGTTGAACAGGAGATGGGGCCAGGCTATTCACGCCGCATGAACCGTGAAGGCACTGGACCGGAAGCAGTCAAGTTTGCGATTGCTGTGCCCTGTTACAGCCACGAATCAAGAACCATTCAGGTTCTGAGCATCACCCAGAAGTCGATCATCAAGGAATTTGACAGCCTTTCCCAAATGGAAGACTACGAAAACTTGATGGAATGGGACTTTGTTTTGAGCAAGGAAGGCTCAGGACTGAACACGGAGTACACGTTGCGGCCTGTACCCCGGAAGAGCAGCCAAGCGGTACTGGATAAGGCATGGCAAGCAGCACTAGATGCTGGCTTTGACATCACCAGGCTAATTGCTGGTGGTAATCCATTCAAGGAAGCTGCCTAGCACCTAACAAGTCCCCGTGTTCCTATGGCACGGGGCTTTTTATTGGCTATAGTAAATATGGGAAAGAGTATTTTAATGTCTCCACAGGAACAAGTACAAGCGCAGCGAGAACGGCAGAATAGGCTGGAACGTATGTACATGGACGATGGCCGAGACGACCCAAAACACCCATTCCACAGCTTGTATACCGGACTCGGTGAAGGTGCCGGAAACAAAAATAGTGACTGAACCCGACTCGATGGTACGTATCACGGTCGGCGATAAGGTGGGTTGGGTTAGTTCATACCACCTGATAGTCCCGAAGGAAAATCAGCTTATAAACGCATGGCTAGCCAAACACAGGAAAGACTGAATAACCTAGGTAGAAATACCCTGGTACGTGATGATTCTGGCCCTTTCCGCGTGTATCGGGATGACGCTGGCAGCGTTTTTCACAGTGTTACGCACA
>Ga0222717_10002688_pt1 | contig 13606 bp, 5 predicted proteins | sample C33_18DmetaG_FD_165053 | JGI IMG/M metagenome (GOLD analysis project Ga0222717, IMG submission 165053) | Estuarine water microbial communities from San Francisco Bay, California, United States - C33_18D | ecosystem: Environmental > Aquatic > Marine > Unclassified | place: USA: California...
AAAGTAAAAGAATCAGTCGCTATATGCGACGAAGGACTTTCATGGTTAGATGAAAACTCTGAATCTGAATTAGAAGAGTATAAAGCTAAGAAAACCGAATACGAGGGTAAGTTGGCGCCTGTTATGGCTTCTTTATATTCACAAGAACAACCAACACAAACAGGTCCTGAAACTAATGATACGGGCACATCTCAATCAAATGATGCAGAACCGGTTATTGAAGAAGTAGATTAAACTAATTACATATTCAGATAATTAAAAATTTAATTATCTAAATATATAATAATTATGGATCAAGTTGATATTAAAAATTTACTTTGTAGTAATGATAAAATTTCAGCTGAATTAGCGAAATTTGTGTCAGAAGCTAAACATGATAGTGATGATGAGAATAAAAATTTACATGGATTAGAAAATTTAAATTTAGGAATTACAAGAAGTCATGACTTGCTTAGTTTTATAAATATGTATAAGAAAAAAAATGAAAATAGTTTTAAGGATAGAATAGAACTTGAATCTCATCAAAATATGTTGGCTATTTTACAAGAATCTAAAGATATGTTTACAAACAAAGATAACTATGAAGTTATTGTAGAATGTAAGAAAGATGGAGATGGAAAATGCGTATATGAAGGTGTCGATGAACAAACTAAAAAATTTATAGATAAATATCATAATGAAAAAAAACTTGATAAACCTATAACATTATTATATCAAAAAGGATTAGAGTATCCTATCGTTTATTACGATTCAACTAAGGTAAAATATGCTTATGATACAAAAACTGGAACTGCCAGAAATATGGCAGCAGGTGTGGCTATAGCCGGACTTATGGCAGTGGGTTCACTTTTGTCAAAGTATGCTTCAGGCGGAGCATCATCCGCAGCAGATACTATAGGTGATGCTATTGATCCTGAAGGATTAGGTAAAGTCTATACTATTGATAAAACAGGTAAAAAACCTGTAATGGTTAAGAAGCGAGATGGAGAGTTATTAGGAACAACTGCAGTTGCTTATGTGGGTAAAAAAACTATAAATCAATTTGTATCTATACATGATCAAATGGTTAACCCCTTATCTGAAGATGCCTCTACTTTTTTCAAACTTAGACTACTTTTAGAAAACTGTTCTTGTTCAAAGAATATAAATGATACTACAACTTTAGAACACAATCTTATGAAAGCACGAACAGAAATAAAATATACTATAATTCCTAAACTTATTAAAGTTATATTTATAGGTATTATTTTAGGTGCTATACTATATTTTACTGGCGGTTTTATAGCCCCTATTTTATTAGGTATTGCTAAAAAATTATTTGTCAAAGATATGAATAAAGGAGCTGATAATGTAGGAATGATGGGACTTACATATATTATTAAAACAATAGTTGTTACAATTATTGGTGGTTTATTATATGCTGTTGGAAAATCAATTAGTTATGCTTTATATAAAATATTTCCTAGTGTTGGTCAACGGTTAACAAATATTTATAATAAAGTTACTTATATTTTTAAAAAATTAGCTACTGTTTTAGATAATATTTGGACCCCTAATAAATATAAAATTTTACTCAATTCACTAGATATAAATTCCATTAAAAATGATATATCTAATATAGATATTCCGGATTTGAGTAATAATAAAATTTATAATGAATTTATTATCTCTAAAATTGATGAATGGTCTATAGGAGAAGGCTTTGAACTTGCTATAGATGATGACCATGAAAATATATTGACAAATACTATACAAGCATCATTTGCTGAAAATAATCTTAATCAAATAATTAAAGAAACTAAAGATCAGTTTTTAGAGACACTGTTTGAAGCTATTAATACAGTTGACCTTTCGGAAGATCAACATAGTTATTTAATAGGTGAACTAAATGATACAGATGAATCTAAAATACTCAGTAATATTAAAATCAACTTTAGAGACTGTAACGAGCAAAATCCTACAAAAAGTAAATCACATTTATATCTTAAATTATACAGCACTTTTTATAATATCTTACTTTTTTCTTATACAACTAAATCAATTGTATATACTACACCTGGAAAGGAGAATGATATCACTAATAACATTACAAGTGAGATAAAAAGCCATGTCCAAACTATAGCATTTAAATTAGCAAAAATGTATACAGAAAAAATTCTGGCAATGGCACTATACGATATTTTACATGAAAATAAAGTAAAGCCTCACCCATTTAATGTATTAGAGAAACCTAGTAATAGTCAGAAAGATCAGATAATAGCTGATTATAATGAAGGTATTGCGGGTATTACGTATAATATTGGTAGTGCTGAAAATACTACTCCAAAAACTAAACATTTCGACAAAAAATTATCTAAAGATAAACTTAAAAAGTTTTATCAATCATACATAGCCTATGTGCATAAACTTATATATTATAAACCTTATGACGCGCGTAAGATTTTTGCTAATTTAAATGATTCTTCTAAGAAAAGCATCAATGATGAAATTATGTCCGGAGGTGGTAATAGAGAAGATATGTATGAAAATGGTGATTATATTTTTGAAACTATTAATGGTCATCCATGTATTACACCCAGAAAGGTTTTTGTAGATGAAAGATTATTTACAGGTGTTGATTATGAAGAATTATATAATACGCAATTATTAGATTTTACTCGAAGTATATACGATAAAGATTTAAATACTAAACGTGCCGATTTAATTTCCAAAGGCAAATTACCAGATTCAATTGACGATAGTCTTGATAATTTACGTACAGATTGTGAAACAACACAAACAGATAGTGAAACAACACAAACAGATAGTGAAACAACACAAACAGATAGTAACACTTCTTTTAAAGGATACTCATTACTCACTATAGATAAAGACGGAAACAAAAAACATAAATTCATTAGTTTTTTCGAAATAATAAGGTATTTCATTAAAGATAAAGAACAGTTTACTTGGACTGGAAGTCCAGCCAAATTGAAAAGTGATACAATTTTAAAGGAAGGAGAAATAACAAAAAATGATTTTGTTGTTAAAAATAACGACTCTTTTTATAGAATTAAAGTAAAATTAGAAGATACCTCATCAAAATACTCAATAACAATCAAAAAAAATGATACAATTTTAAAGGAAGGAGAAATAACAAAAAATGATTTTCAACAAAAAGATATATCTCTAGAAGACAGTACTGGAAAAGAGATTATAGATGAATTTATTAAATATGTTAAAGAATCGGAATCAAATCTTAATATTATAGTTATACTTAACAACCGTTACTACTTATATTCTAAATTATTAAGTAATCATAAACAACTCGACGAAGAATCACCTGACATATCTTCCGCATATTCTTCAGGAGAATCGCCATTTAAAAACAGTATTGGAGGTTTATTCAATTCTGATAATATTATGAATGAAATTGAAATATTTGTAGATAGTTATTATACCGAAAATTTTATTGAAATATATACAGATGGATTACTAGATTTAATATATAAAAGAGACAATATGTTTAACAATTATTATCTAAATGATGAATGTATGGAATTTAAAGTAAGAATATTTAAGTATTATGAACTAAGATCAATAAATAATTTTGTTGGAAAATATTTCCCAGAAATCTTAAAACGTTTTGAAACAGCAATAATAGATGGAACAACTGACTGTCATACTAAAGGCATAAAAAAAACACATCAAAGTGCTTATATTGAGGCAAAATGTGAATACCTGGCAACAGATCTAAAAGATTTTAAGACTGTTCATCCTCAATTAAGGAAATCAAATCAAGACTATTATAGAGAAATGCTAGATATTGATAGTATCAATAGAATATATGGTGTAATAATTCTATTTTATAATAGATATGTTGAAACACTTAAATTTTCACAAAAATATTCATCAATTAAGTATTATCTATACAGCACATCATATAATGATGGTTTAGTTTATAATTTTAATCCATACTATCATTTATATTATGATATTTTTACATATTCTAAATATTTATATAATTATACTGGAAGTTCTTCTGGTCAAAATAATAACATCCTAAATCACTTTCATAAAAAAGTTTTTACAATGGTATTTCAACCAGAAATTTTACTACTTAATGAGAGTAAAAATAATATTATTCAACTTGCTTTATTCTACAATAAATTTAATATTAATCATGTTTTCTCATCAAATAATTTAATTATTGATAGCTTTAATAATGATGGTATATTTGGTTCAGGTGAAAGACTATATAGTGAAAGTAAAATAGTAAACCTTAATAGAACCAGTTTTACAAACACAGAATTGTATAATAGACTTAATAACAAATATTGGTTATACTATGATGTTAATAAAGACAGAATTAATATCATTATCAATGGAAAAATAGATGAATTTATAGAACCAATATCACAAGGTAGTAATAATACTCTCGCATACAGATTATCTGTAAAAAATGATGTAATGTCATTCATAGATAATTTCGTGGATATTCATATCAATCAGTTAAAAAAAAATCTGGTATTGAATATTAATGATGAACTATTTCATGCAGATCAACTAAATAATGATCAATATAAATATGCTTTAAAAATATATTTTATGCATAAGATAATAAAAACATATTCTAGTCTGAATACTTCATCAACTGAAACTTTTATTAATAGTAATAAAACAGTATTATTTAGATTCCTAGATATTTCACCTTTTGGGGGAAGAGATACTTTAAATGATATCCATAATGAAGATAAATCGTCTGATTATAGCATGATAATCTTTGCTTTAAAATATTTAATATTTCATTGGTTTTTTATGGATAAAGAGATTGGTTCTGATGTTAGAACATCTAAATTTCAACATTTAAGTCATGTAGTGTTAGGTATGGATATGCATGAACAAATTAAAGATTTTTATTTATTTAAATCAGGAAAATTATTCACAAACCATTTTTATATTGAAAAAAACGGTAATAATGAATATGTTCTGAAAATGGTTGTATCTAAACATTTATCCGTTCTTAATTCAGCGTATGATACATCAAATACATACTACAATAATGCTTTGTATGAAAAACGTGAAATTAATAAAGGAATATTTAAGCATAATTTTGATGGTAGTCCATTAGAACAAAATGTGTTTGATTACATACAAACTAACTTTGAGATCAAACTTAATGATATTCATATTTTAGCATCTGGTATAGGAGAAACTGTTAAATCACGAAATTACTATACTCAATCATGGAAATCATTTAAATTATTTTATCCCAAATATATTACTCAAACAAATAGTAAAATAAATATAACAGAAATTGATAATATCTCAAATAAAATTTTTAAAAAATCAATGAATAAGCTATATTATATATTAAAAAATTATACAATCAATAAAATTCCTACAGACGATATATACTTAAATACATCAGTAAAACTTAGTCATAACATAGATTCTACACATAAAATTGAAATAAGTAGTGAAATCTTTAAATCACCTGATGATATTCAATCTTACTATGAAACTTTATTAACAAAAATTGATACATTTATTGGCTGTAATAAAATTAATGGTGATGTAGGAAGATTACTATATAATACCTTAATTTTAGGTAAAGTAATTGATACTAACTTTAGTTTTGAACCTCAAATAGCTTACTTTTCTAGTATAAATGATTATTATGATCTCAAAGCACTACCACAAAAATTAAATTCAGATGATAATTATTTTATTACAAGATATTCAAAAGCATTAAAAAAATTTAGAGAATTAGTATATGGTAAATCTAAAAATGAACATATAGATATACATATATCTGGACATCAAACTGGAGGTTCTTATAGTATCATGGTATTATATCATCTAATTTATGATATGATTAAAATGAAAAAAGGTGGCAATAAAACTACTCCTAAATATAATCAGTTTATTAGAGAATCTTTGATGATGATATCTAAAATAAAAATATACAGTTTAGGTTCTACAAAAGATTTTAACTATACAGCATCAATACTATTAGATTTTATAGAAGAAATAATTAACTTAGATACATCTTATAATTATACTCCTGGAACTACTGTTCTTAATGTAATAAATTTCCATGATCCTATACCTAAAATTCCAAAGATTAGATTTCATATAGGAAGTTTATACATTATAGATTCTAAGGTTATGAATTTTACATCTAAATATTTAATAGAACTTGAAAAAAATATTTATCCCTATCTTGAAGATAAGAGTAATGTCGCTAAAGGTGACGAAGATAATGCCTACAACTCAATGCTTAATTATGTAGAAGGTGTTGAAGATAAGAGTAATGTCGCTAAAGGTGACGAAGATAATGCCTACAACTCAATGCTTAATTATGTAGAAGGTGTTGAACCTAAATTTAATGTAAAGTTAGATTTTAGTAAACTTGTATCTATATATCTAAAAGACAGTAGATTTAAACACATTTCTAAAATAAAAAAATTAGAATTTCTATTAAAAACTCTTAAAGATATTGTTAATAATTCTCATTGTAAGACAACATCTAGTTTTACCAATATTTTATGTAAACTAGATGATATTTTTAAGAATTCTTATATAACATCTTATGTTTCTAGACCAGATCCAGAGGCTGGAATTACAATACATCTAAAAATAGTTAATGCTCTTTATAATAGTTTTATGACAGGTGAAGAAGCAAGAATTCCTATTGCTAAATTTCGACAGGTCAAAAATATTATATTAGAACCAAAAAAGAAGGAATATTTAGATTTAGTACAAAAATGTAATACACTACGACATTATAAAATAGAATTAACTCAACTCAAAGAGGAAGAATACCCCCCCCAAAGTTTTGAGGATTTATTTGTACCATCAGAACATGATATTCGGTATAAAAATTACATGAAATGGAAAAAGAAGTTCGAGGAGAAAAAGGCTACAGACATTGAAACCAAAACAAAAGATATAGCAAAAATAAAAAAAGAAATAGAAGAATATAATAATTTAGTTATACCAATTTATAAAGATATGCCAATAATTGATAAGAAAAAAAACGAAATTAACGAGCAGATCTATAGATATATTGCACTTTTAATAGAAATATATAATCAAATTAATATAGAAGATAAAGATTGTTTTAAAATAAATATGGATTTATACAAAAATATTAGAAAAAATCCTTTTATTGTTAATCCAGTTATATTAACAGATTTACAAAGTAAACTATTTAATAGAAGACCTGATATATTTATTACTGAACCAACTCAATCATTATTACATCAGATTAAATTTATAACAGAAAAATCTGGATATTTAAATGATACTAAGGTTGCTCCTAAAGATAAAAATTACGAAATATCTCTAGACAATAGAATTGATTTAGATCAAGCATCTGTTTTTAATAAGGATAATGGACTTGAATATACTACTATTGATAGATCACCAGTAAGAACTCCTGACTATATGAATATACTTGAAACTGGAGCTCAACTAAGTGATATGTCAACAATTGCGGACATTCAATATGGTAATGACTATTCATATACACCTTATTTATTATCATCACTTCCAATATATCAGATGTTGATATCAAAACTTTATCATGATGAAAAATTTATAAGAGATCTCAGAAAAATACAGAAAAATATCCATTTTAGTTTTGAATTAAAAGATAATAAATTAAGAAATTTCTCAAACACTAATCAACTGTCTTTAATTATAACCGATGAAAAGAACCGTTTTAATAATTTTATGAAAGTTCTTGCTAATCCAGGTATATTTCTAAAAGAGGATAAAGATAACTTCAAGATGATAAATACTTTTTTTAGTAAAAGAATATATGATACTGTTATTGATAGTAGAATTAATATTTCAGATGACGAACTTCAAAGAATAGTTAGAAAAAAATATACTGGAACAGTTTCATATTATTATCCATCATTAAATAATACAAGAAATCTATTTTGTTTTGACACTAAAAATCTTAAAAATAAATGTTTAACTAAAGTAGAAGAAATTATTGAATTTATACTGTGTTTAGGAAGATATTTAGGTTTATTTTTTGAAGAATTTGAATTTCGTCATAATACGTATACCTCACTTAAAGAACATGTTAATAATGTAAAAAATAATACTAATCTGAGCTATCGCATATTTGATAAAACTAGACTCCATCTTATAAATATAGTAAAAGAATGGGATACCAAAGAAGTGAAGGAAAGGCAGATAAAAGAAAAAGGTGAGAGAAACGATAGATTAAAAGAACTTAAGGATGTGATGGAAAAAAAGAATAAATTAAAAGAACAACTTATGGAAGAAAGAGAAAAAATCGAAAAAGAAGCTAATGTGGCTCGAGTAGTTGGTGCTGATAAACTAGAACAATTAATTAACGAAATAAACCAACTCAAATCTGATTTAAAAAAACTTAAAGAAGACTTAATGAATGACAGATATGGTGAAGCTGAAGCCCAAATAAAACTAAATATTTTAATTACATTTACTAAATACTTAATAAAATTAGGTTATATAGATAATTTTGTTCCTGTAAATGCCTATACATATCAAGAATCATATGAAAAATCTATAGCAAAAATTAAAGCAATGCTTGATGAGTGTGTAAAAGATAAAGACTCTACAGAAGGAGATAAAATATTTAATAAAATTATATCTGAACTAAATGGAATTGATTTATTTAATATTACATGTATGACAGCTGATAATTTTCCATGTAACTACAATATGTTCAACAATAATAATAGTCTATCAAAATCAATATCAATTCATAAATATTATAAAATTACTTTTAATAGAGATAATAATGAGTTTGATAACATAGAAAAACATGAAGCATCTGATTATGGTTACAAGCGAATAATAGGAATTGAGGTTCTAGAAGATACGTTTGATTATAATTGTGGTATAAATCCTTATCATTATGGTATAAATTCTGAAAAAAAAAATATGAATATAAAGTTTCAATCATCCAGATTTGATATTAAAATAAATGATCCTAATTGGACTCCTTATCAAAAGTATATTATAGAATTCAATAAAATTCTAGGCAAATTCGTTTATAACAAGGATACAGAATATGATAAGTATTTTAAAGGTGATATTTTACACACTACATTGTATCATGCTAAACTAAATAATCTTACTGTTTTATCAAATAAAAAGTCACCTAAATTTACTTCTGTCCATGAATCTGAATTAAATCAAGTAGATACAGAAGGTGACAGTGATGAATTAGAAGCCGCTCAAAATATATTATTAGAATTACAGAAAGAACGCACGGCTGTTACTACTGGGACTGCTGCTGTTAATAATTTAAGTGTAATATCAAACACAGGTGTTCCACGTGGAGATGAAGAAAAGGAAGACGTATATACTACAACTTCTGTTGAGAAAGATTTATCTAATCTATCATATCTTGAACTACAAGAGCTATGTATGAATACTAAAGAACAAACCGAAGGTAAATGTAGGTGTAACGTCAAACAGGATACTATCGTGAATTGTTTAAAAGCTTATCAGATTACTCCTGAAGAGGGGGCGACTACTGTATCAAAAGGAGGCGGTGGCTCATTATCTTGTTGTAAAAAAGACTGTGATCAAAATAGAGAAGAAGGTTCATTTTTCTGTATGAACCACAGTATTAACTCTATATCCAATAATAAACAACAGTCTCATGACTTTATATTTAACTAAACATAGGATATAATAAAAAATTTGACTTTAAAAATATCTTATTTTTGAAAGCAAAATTCAGATATGGAAGTTTTAGCATATCCAGAAGCCTACATTAATAACACTAGTAACACAGTTATAAAGAACTCACAAAAAGCCATCCTTTGTCAGGATATCCTCAGGAAATATGAAAAAGAAATATTAGATAACCCTGACGGCTGTATCTTTAAGATTACATACTTCAATCCTACATTTGAATGCACCTCTGTGTCATATGTATCTTGTTTGGAATTTTCAGCCCCAGAAAATAGCTGTTTTCTTCCAAATACTATATTTGAAAATTTACTCATGGATTTTAATCAACCATCTCTTGTATCAATTGAAATATTTAATCCTCCACAAGCCACATTTATTAAATTCGAAGTCATGGATACACTTCTTGACATGATACCTGACCTTAAGACTGGTCTTGAAGAATTACTTACTAAACAGCATAAATTTATTAGTAAAAATCAGGTAATTCCACTCCTAGATCATAGTATTAAAGTCATTCAATTAGAGCCATTCGATATATGTCTTATAAATAATACAGAAGCAGAGGTTGAATTTGATATTCTAAAAAAGGTCCCACTTCCTAAACCAGAACCCATTATTAGACCTAATATTCTAAATGGACCATTCTCCATATCAACTAGAACTATACCATTGGAAGATGATGAAGTTCAAATAAATGATACAGGCGATCTTCAAATAAACGATGACGATTCAACATCTAGTAGTGAAAAACTTACAAGAGAAGAAATTAGACAAAAGCGACTAGCATTTTTCGCAAATAAATAAATTTGACACTTTTTTTATAATCATACACGTTGTCAATATTTTATATTATTATGGATGCCGAAATATTGGATCATTTTAAAAAGTCACGAGATATTGACATCATGGACTACATTGATCAAATTAATAATATATCTATAAACAGTCTAAATATACTATTAGCATCCTTATCTGATATTAAGTCATTAGATTCAATAATATCTAATTATGTTGATTCTTTTTCTCCCTCGACATACGCAATTATTATCAAAAAATATTGTGAGTTTGATAACTATAATAATGCTATTAAATATCTAGAAGATGTGGATTGTATGAAACATTGTTCAAATAGACACATTGAACCAATACTTGAATTAATTTATAAAGAACATAGTAATAATAAACTTGATTTTGTTGAAAAATTGTTCAATCTATATACTGAAAATAATATACAAATGCCATCAAATACATGTATTAAGTTCCTAATATACTATAATAAACATTGCACCTATAATATAATTAGTAACATGAAATATTTTCAACTAAATTTCAATAGTAATAGAATAGATGAAAAATATATCAAATTCACTTCGCTTAATAATGAGTATTTAAAAAATCTAAAACTTATAGACATTTCTATTCAAAATAAAATGAGACTTATAGCGAAATTAAGCAATAATTGTAAGCCATTACATACAATTATCGATTTCTTAGAAAATACTGCGTATGATATAATTATTGACGGAGCTAATTTAGGATATTATGGTAACACATATCCACTGAACCAAAACTATATCAATAATTGCTTGAGATATTATATAAATAATGGTAATAATCCCCTAATTATATTACATAAGAAACACCGTAATAATTTTCATATGATGAAAAATTGGATTTATAATAAACAGATATATTTCACCGACTATGGGCAAAATGACGATAAATATTGGTTTTTAGCAACGCTTATTATAAGTTTAAAATCAGATGTTAAGATAATAACAAATGACGAAATTCGAGATCATGTTCTTAATATTTTGGGAAATACAGGTAATAAATATACCTATTTGGATTTATTTAAAACTAAATATATGCAGAAATATACTATAAATAAAGTAACCAAAAAATATACTCCAATTGAAAAGTCTAGATATAATCACACTTTATATAGGCTAGATAATGATTATTTTGGATTTCCAAGAAATAACAAATTTTATGTATTATAAATTTGATAAAAGAAATAAACTTTTATTTATTTTAAACAAAATGGATTATCATATCAGTTATATCGAAGAAACAATGCATGATGTAAATTATTCAAATTATTGCGTTGAAAGTCAACATCGTAATTCTGTGCTATCAATTAATCACGGTAAAATTCCATCGTATTCTCTATGGAATACAAATAGTATATCAAGTGAAACAGTCATGCAAAGAATAGATTGGTGGTCAAATTATATTAAATCAGAAGATAATATTATTAAAAGTCTAGCACAATTATGGACTGAAATACTTACTAAGAAATCTGATTAAGTTGTTTCTGATTACTAAGTATCATCATTTCTGTATCTTTATGAACTCTTCTATATAAAGATTTACTCCTTTCATCATATTGTTCCTTAAATTTATCCATATATGAATTGGCACCTACTTGATAATGATTATTCAATATATCATATGCTCTATCACTCATATCACTTATAGTAGCTTTTTTATCTCTATATTCCCATGAATCGCCATTAAATATTTGAGCATAATTTTCCTTTTTATTATTAATTTTTATATTGTGATTCTCTTTATGCTCAGGATTAAAATGAATATACTTTAATAATTTAGGGATACTGTTAATTGGTCCAGACTTAATAATATTATTTATATAATCTTTGGAAATATAATCCAGGTTTTCTTTACCAAAAGAATTGATCATTATATTATAATTTGTAGTATGGGTATTATTACTACCTTGATTTTTCAATAATACCTCTATTTGTGATTTTAACTCGCCTATTATGTATTCTGATTTTTCTCTTTCTCTATTTCTTTCAGCTTCTAGTAACTTTTTGACATCTTCATAAGATACCATTTTATCTTGATTAGAACTCGTTAAAAACATAAGTTCATTGAAATTAGTAGCTTTATTAGTTGATACTTCATGATTATTATGATCTATTTTTTCATGACGCTCTTTACAACTTTTTACATGACGCGATAGATTATCTTTTCGAGAATAAGTTTTACCACAATATTTACATTGGTTTCCATCGTCAGAGTCAGTATCATTAGTATTATGATAATAATATTCATTAGGTGTGTAGTTATTTCTTATGTTTCCTCCTAATATGGTCTCAGTGTTTTTTTTATGAAATAAATTATCTATGTTATGATTTAAATCAGGCTCTATTTCATTATAAAATCCCCCAATATGTGTATTTTCTCTTAAACTTTCTCCTAATATGGTCTCAGTGTTTTTTTTTGAGGGATTTCCCTCATTTTGTGAGGGATTTTGAGGGAATTTGAGGGTTTTTGAGTGATTTTGAGGGAAATTGAGTGATTTTGAGGGACTCTTAAGAGTTTTTTTGAGGGAAATTGAGGGTTTTTGAGGGAATTTAAGAGTTTTTTTAATTTCTTCACCTAATACTACAGAAAGACAATTTTCTATACTAATATTTTCAGCAGTAACCCTGCATGGATTCTTCCTCATAAAGTGCTTTCTTATATCTCTTCTCTGTTTGGTATTATATAAACATCTTGGACAGGAGTATAAAACCATATTTTATATATATAAATATATTATTCCTTAAATAAATACTTTTTTTAAGAGTTTTTTTCTCTTATTAAGAGATTTTTAAGAGTTTTTTAAGAGTTTTTTAATAGTTTTTTTTCTCTTAAAAATTCCTTAAATGTCTTAGCTTCATAAAGCTCCTTAAATCGCATGTCTTAAAAACTCTTAATTAGGAGGTTTCTCTTAAATTCCCTCCTCCTCCTCATTAAGAGTTTCTCTTAGGGGGGGGGGGTTTTTTTTTATTTTTGTAAAACTATTTGAGATTTTTTTTTCATAAATACTTTTTAAAATATATCTGGTATATTTATTGATTTTCAATCTTTACTTATAATATCTTTTTATATATTAATATATGTC
>Ga0222717_10002689_pt1 | contig 13604 bp, 10 predicted proteins | sample C33_18DmetaG_FD_165053 | JGI IMG/M metagenome (GOLD analysis project Ga0222717, IMG submission 165053) | Estuarine water microbial communities from San Francisco Bay, California, United States - C33_18D | ecosystem: Environmental > Aquatic > Marine > Unclassified | place: USA: California...
TGCTTGTCGAAGGCGATATTGAGGAGCTGTTGAATGCTCCGGTTAACTAGCTCAAGATCCCGTCAACGATATGTGCTTTTTCTACACCGGTCAGTCTCACATCAAGTCCCTGGTGTTTTACGGAGAGGCGCTCGTGATTGATTCCTAACAGGTGTAAAATTGTTGCGTTGAGATCACGGATGTGAACGGGGTTTTCGACGATGTTGTAGCTGAAATCGTCGGTCGTTCCGTAAACAGTTCCGCCTTTGACTCCGGCTCCGGCCATCCAGACGCTGAAGCAGCGTGGGTGGTGATCGCGCCCGTAGTTTTCTTTGGAGAGCCGCCCCTGGCAGTAGATTGTTCTGCCAAACTCGCCGCCCCAGACGACAAGGGTGTCATCCAGCATTCCTCGCATTTTCAGATCTTGGACAAGGGCCCAACTTGGTTGGTCGACGTCTCCACATTGCAGAGGTAAATCCCCAGGTAAGTTTCCATGCTGGTCCCACCCACGATGGAAAATTTGTGAAAAGCGCACGCCGCGTTCGGCCATGCGACGGGCGAGGATGCAGTTGTAGGCGAAAGTGCCAGGACGGGTAACGTCGGGGCCATACATATCGAGAATATGCTTCGGCTCGTCGGAGAGATCGGTCAGGTCCGGGACAGAAGATTGCATCCGGAAAGCCATCTCGTATTGCGCGATCCGAGCATGCGTTTCTGGATCGCCTACCTCGCTGTAGTGCTTCTGATTGAGCTGCTGGAGCCCATCGAGCATGGTGCGCCGAACGTCTCGATTGACGCCCTTGGGATCGGATAAGTAAAGGACGGGATCACCTTGCGAGCGGAGCGCAACTCCCTGGTGCTTGGATGGCAGAAAGCCGGAACCCCAAAGGCGTTGGTAAAGGGCTTGCGCATCTCGTTTCGCTGACCAGGTAGAGTTGAGGACAACAAACGAAGGAAGGTTTTCGTTTTCACTTCCCAGTCCGTAGCTGAGCCACGCGCCGAGACTCGGATTGCCGGGAATCTGGTTGCCGGTCTGAATGTAAGTGATCGCAGGGTCGTGATTGATCGCCTCGGTCCACATCGAACGGATCACGGCGATGTCGTCGACCATTTTGGCAGTGTGTGGGAGAAGTTCGCTGATTTCCGTTCCTGACTGCCCGTGTTTCTGAAACTCGTAAATTGATGGTGCGATGGGAAAGCGAGCCTGCTTCGACGTCATTGTTGTGAGACGCTGACCGTCGCGGACTTCTTCCGGGAGGTCTTTGTCGAACCACTTGTCCATTTCTGGCTTGCGATCCCAGAGATCGATCTGGGAAGGAGCCCCGGACATGAAAAGATAAATCGCGCGTTTTGCCTTGGGCGCGTGGTGGTAGGGCATCTTGCCAAAAGAAGCATTCGCAGTGATTCCCTTTTCTGTCCCGAGGAGGCAAGCCAATGCGGCACCTCCAAGTCCTGCTGCTGATTTTTGGAAAAACTGGCGACGGGTTTCCAGCATGATGTAATCGTCGATTGGATTCATAGTTCGCTTCGCTTTCCTAATTCTTGTTAATCGCTTCGTCGAGGTTCAGCATCTGGTTCGCTACCATAGTCCAGGCGGCCAGTTCAGGTGCGCGCTGAGGGTCGGGGAGGGGGATGGAAAATTCGGAGTTCACCTCGTCAACGAGCAGAGCGGCCGCAGCCGTCTGGTCACTGCCATAGATGTTCTGAAACTGGTCGAGGGAATTGATAATGATGCGTCGCTCGTCTTCATCGAGAGGACGCCCTCGCACGAGTTCCGCCATAGCGTCGAGTCGCTCATCTCGGTTTTCCGTTTCGCCAATGATGCGCAGAGCAAGCCAGCGGGATGTCCGCACAAACTGCGGGTCATTCATCAGCACGAGCGCCTGTAGAGGGGTATTCGTGCGCTCGCGACGCATGATGCAACTTTCCCGGTTCGGGGCATCGAAGATCGCGAGGTTGGGCGGATGTGCCGTTCGCTTCCAGAATGCATACAGTGAGCGGCGGTGCTCTGCTGAAGGCCCAAAGTCCTGATAGAATGTCTGCGTGTTTGAATTGGTGTATCCAACAGCTTCCCAGATTCCGCCGGGCTGGTATGGCTTTACGCTGGGGCCCCCGACTGACTCATCGAGAAGTCCACTGACGTAGAGCGCCTGATCACGTATGACCTCGGCATCGAGGCGAAAGCGAGGGCCTCGGGCGAGGAGTCGATTTTCAGGATCATGCTTTGCCATCTCCTGCGAGATAGTGGAGTCCTGCCGATAGGTTTCAGAGAGAAGTATGGTTCGGTAGAGTTGCTTCACGTCCCAACCGGATTCGATGAATCCATGTGCCAGCCAATCGAGTAACTGTGGGTGGCTCGGGTTTTCTCCCTGGGTTCCGAAATCTTCGGCGGTCTTGACGAGGCCGACGCCGAAGAGCTCCTGCCAGATGCGATTCACGGTGACGCGGGCGGTAAGAGGATGCTCGGGATTCACGAGCCACTTCGCCAGATCAAGGCGGTTTTGCGGTGGGCTATCGCCGAGGCCGGGAAGAAACCCGGGGAAAGCTGGCGTCACTTCCTCACCGGGTTTGTCGTATTCTCCGCGCTCAAGCATGTTCGCTTTTGCTGGTTCGCCAGGCTTCTCTGCCATCACCAATGTCGTTGGGACATGGGACTCGACTTTCGACAACTCGGACTCGAGCGCAGCCAACTCGAGGATGCCTTCGCGATAAGGACCCTCGCAAAAAACGGCGGCGAAATTCTTCCACTGCGTCTTTTCTTTGTCGTTCCGTTTTTCCAAGGGCTTATTCATCGCAGCCCGGGTCACATACAACTCGCCGTAGGCTTTCATCTCGGCGTCGCTGAGGCGTCGATCGTGAAGGACAAATTCCATGATTGTAGAATTCAGTTTCTTCGTAGAGTCAGGGCCACCGACGAGAAGCCGGGCGTTCTCCGTAGCGAAATCGATCTCGAGAGTATCATGCCACTCGTTGACAAATCGGCTGCTAACCGGCGCACCGTTCTGATAAAGCTGAATGCCGTCAGATGTTCCCGATCCGTCATAACTGAATGCGAAGTGACCGCTTGAACCGGGACGAAACCGGCGAGTCATGCCTCGTTTCAACATTTGGCCTGGAAAGGCCTCGATAAGTTCCACGACCATTCCGTGATCTTCCCAGACCACTCTCCATCCACGATCGCTGTTGTCGGGATCGGTGCGGCCGGCAAGGACGAGCCGGCCGTCCTCCGCCGGCAGTGAGTAGCGGAAGGCAACGGAGAAAGCATCTCCTTTTCCGAAGTTTCCTGACGCCCCACGATCGGAAGCTTTGTCCTGTCGGCCATGGTCAAAAATATCGGGAGCGACCTCTTCGAAAGTCATTTCACCGGGGACAAAAATCTTCAGTGACTCAGCGACTGACTTCTTCACCCCGGCAATTCTCGCTCGCAGATCATCGGCTTTCTTTTTCTGTTCGGGAGAATTCCATACCTTGACCACAGGAGGAGAATCCTTCGCATTGCCGTCCATTCCCGGCTGAGTGGTATTGTTGAAAAATGCGAGAAGGCTGTAGAAATCCCTCATCGTCATCGGATCGAATTTGTGATCGTGACACTGCGCGCACCCGGCCGTTAGTCCCATCCAGACGGTCCCTGTCGTCGCGACCCGGTCGACGGCGTAGCGAACCAGGAATTCTTCTTCAATCGCGCCACCCTCAGAGGTCGTCACGTTGCAGCGATTGAATCCGGTCGCAACCTGTTGAGATTGGGTGGCGTCGGGAAGCAGGTCGCCCGCGATTTGCTCAATCGTGAACTGATCGAAAGGCATGTTCTCGTTGAACGCATTGATGACCCAATCCCGGTAGGGCCACATCTCGCGATAGTTGTCGAGGTGGAGGCCGTGGGTGTCTCCAAATCGGGCCGCGTCGAGCCAGTAGCGAGCGCGGTGTTCTCCAAAAGAGGGCCGGGAAAGCAGCTCATCGATCTTTTTCCCGTAGGCCTCATCAGAGGTGTCGGCGAGAAATGCCTCAATTTCCTCCGGCGTTGGAGGCAGCCCGGTCAGGTCCAGTGTAATGCGGCGAAGCAGTGTGCGGCGGTCTGCCTCGGGTGTACGAGAGAGTCGGTGGCGATCCAGTTTGCGGTCGACGAAATAGTCGATCGCCGATACTTCGAGGTCCTCGGGAGCCGCATTGGCAATGGGGAGAAACGCCCAGTGATCCTCGTATTCCGCTCCTTCTGTGACCCAGCGCGTCAGTAGATCAATTTGCGCAGGATTCAGCTTCTTGTGCGAATCGGGTGGAGGCATGATGTCGTCGACATCGGTCGTCAGGATGCGAGCAATGAGTTCGCTTTCGTCCGGTGACCCGGCGACAACGGCAGCAGTCTCTCCTTCTGCGGCTCCGTCGCGGGTGTCGAGTCGCAAGTTTGCTTTTCGTCCGTGCTCATCGGGACCGTGGCAGGAAAAGCAGTTGTCCGAGAGAATTGGGCGAATGTCGCGATTGTAGGAAAGTTTTTCCCGGTCGGCCGAGGGTTCTGCCGTAAAATTCGTCGGCGGGCGTTGCTGGGAACCCGAGCCGAGCGAGGTAAGAATGGCACGTTCGTATTGAGACTCCGGCTTTTCTTCGTCTGGAAGATATGTTTCCGCTGGAAGGGTATCGCTATCAACGGTCGGGCCATCGAGCGATTTCAACACAGGTTCAACCTGGGCCAACGATGGGGAAGCATCTGATAAGCGGCCTTTCTGCTGTGAAAGAAAGAATCCAAGAGCCAGCGCAGCGGCGAGGCCAAGAGCGATTTTCCACCCGCAACGAGGGTGGGGGATATGCTCTTCCGAAGACTGAGGCGCGGGGACGGGAATGGTTCCCGAGAGAGAAACCACATTTTCTGGCAGTTGATCCTCGAGAAGCGATTTCTGAATCGCAGGTTCCGACTCCAACATGGCGTGGAGTTCAGACAATCTCACGAATTCGGCATGTGCTTCCGGATCGTCGCGGAGCAATTCAGCGAGTCGCGCCAGATCGGCATCAGCGATTTGCCTATCGAGCATGGCGCTCGCCAGTCGGGAAAGTTCTTCCGATTTGTCGGGTGAAGAGTTCATGAGTCAAAAGAGGTGGGAGAGGTAGGTTTCGTGGCTGTCTGTTTGGTGACGCACTTGACTAAGTTAGTCCGGGCACGGTGGAGAAGCTGGGAAGCGGCGTTGGCTTTGAAGCCAAGATCAGAAGCGATGTCCTGAACGGACTCCGATCGTAGATAGCGGCGCTCGATGACCTCGCGCTGCCGATCCGGAAGTTCGCGGATGCATTGGCCTAGCGCCTCAAGCCTGTTTTCGTAGTCCGGGGAAACGCGTTCGACGGTTTCGGCGATGGATTCGACAAGTTCGTCGTTGAAGTGAAGCTTTTCGCGACCCTTCTTGCGTCGGAATGTGAGCACTTCAAAATAGGCGACTCGGAAGGCCCAGGCCGTGAAGCTTGTTCCGGCCTCGAAGTCGCGCGCCTTTTTGAGAAGAGTCACATTGGTTTCCTGAAGAATGTCTTTCGTCGAGTGTTCATCGAGCACCAGCGAACGAATATAAGCGGATAGACGTGGCTGATGATCAGCCATCAGGTTCGGAAAATCGTCGGATGATCGGCGGGAGGAATCTGAAGTGCTCAAAGGGAACGTCATCTCGTTTCAGTGGGTTCAGGTCAAACCCATCCAGAGAGCAAACTCCGTCCGGACAGGAAATCTTACGTATAAAGCGAATTTTCCTTATTTTCCCCTTGAAAACAGGCACGTGAGCGCGCAAATTCGCCGTCCGCTCGGGATACCGCTTTTCTAAAGTCTTTCCCAAGCGTGAAATCAAATTCCTCTGTAGCTCAGCGGTAGAGCGGGTGGCTGTTAACCACTAGGTCGTTGGTTCGAATCCAACCGGAGGAGCCATCTATGCAAGATGTTAAACTGCAACGAGTTGCGACTCGAAAACAAGCCCCAAAATGGGCAACTGTGCATGAAACTGTGCACAGTTGAGACTGCTCCTCCACTGCTCTCGCACTGCTCGGACGTGCTCGTTTGGGCTCTCCTAGCAGTTGGATTTAGGCTGATTTCAGCAGCCAATGAAACCGAAATACCGCCTCTTCAAACGAGGGAACAAATACTACAAGCGAGACACGACAACGAACCAGCGTGCCAGTCTGGGGACGTCATGTCGCAAGGAAGCACAAAAACTCATCGATGCTGAGAACCAGGCTCACGAGTCGCCGGCTCTCGGACAGGAGCTGGCCAAGGCCTACCTGAGCACTAGCGATCCACTCGCGAAGACGCGGACGTGGCAGGAGGTGATGGACGAATACGCGCGGAAGGGCGATTGATAGGAATTTGCTTTTTCAAGGGTTTTTATCGGGGCGCCGGTCCTACCGGGATTGTGGGGGTGCAATAGGGTTGTAGCCGATGGCAGCAAAAACGCCATCCCGTCAGGATTTCCGTGAGGTTGGCGAATTTGGTCGCGCTTGATCAGATCAGAGAGGTAGGGAGCCCGGCCGCTATTTTGATCATGATGAGGACTACGGCCGATAGCCCAAAACCAACTCGAGACGATCCAGCATCGAAATCGCTTCAAGGCGGATCCCGCGCATGTGGTGATTCATGTCATCAAGGCTGGAGTAGTTCGGTATCGAGAGGTCGAAGTCGTCCCACGAGGGGAACGAGGTGATTCCGCGGGATTCGATGGCCGCGATTTCATCTTCGCTCAAGTGGTCGATGGCCTGCCCGATTTCCTCAAATTGTCTCTCCAGAGTGGCGAGTTCCTCGACGTTGGCTTGGACGGCCTCCTCCACGACCCTGGCTGCAGAGCCTTTGGTTCTGCCGCAGGTGCTGCAGTAGGGTGGTTTATTGGTCAGCTCAGCGATGAACCAGATGATGACCCACAGCCCGAAGGTGAACACGGTCATGAGCAGATGAAAGACCGTTGAAGTTCGCGGGACAACGAACGCCCGGGGACCGCAAACGGGACAATGGTCGGGTTTCAGCTGTTGCCTCATTATGATGCCGTTCCCGGTGCCGTCCCTCGAAACACTTCCCACATTCGCACCATTGCCAAAGTATCGAGGCGGCAATAGTCCAGGAGCTCCCGTTCAATCTCCTGTTTCCGCGCTTCAGTCGTTTGATCTGCGAGTGCCTCTCGAAAAGCGGCAGAAGCCATCCCTCCATCGGCCACTCCTTCGAGATCTCCGTAGGAGAGATCCGGAACCACACAGGGAAGCACCGCTTTGATGCTCCAACTGCCGTGTTGGTCTGGGTGATAGTATCGTTTCCGGGCGATGGGAAGCAGATCGACCAGCCTTCGAATGATCTTTTCCAATCCTGAGGCATACTGGGGAAAGCGTTCAGCAATCTTCTGCATCACCCCACGCTCGAAGCTGGCGTTGTAGACATACACGGGCCCGCTGCCTCCGCAGTCCTTCACCAGGGATTCCGCAAAGGCCTCTCGGGGGTCCTTGCCGCTGAGGTCGAGGAACGCTTTGTGGGTCATTTCGCCGGATTCGCCAACTTGATGTAGGCTGTATTGAAAGGGGAGTTGCTCGTAAGGGCGGGTTCCGCTCCAAACCGGAATGGCGAAGTTCACTGTTTCAAAGTCGAGGAACCAGGCCGGAAATCCGTCGCCCTGTAAATCGGCGGCAGCCCCTTTGGAATCAAACCAGGGTTCACCGGACACCGTGACTTCTTTGACCCGTTGCTGAGTCGCGTTCAGGGCTTCATCAGGCACGTCGCGCAAATCAATGATACCCTGAGCCTCGAAGCTCTCTCTTTTAAGGGCACTGAAGCGGGGTAGGGAAGAGAGCGGGAACCGGGCTTTCTTTTTGCCCTTTTCGCAATGGGCAATGAACGGGCAGTCAAAGGGAGTGCTGCAATGCGCCCCCGTTTCGATCGCCGGGGCCGTGTCGCAGGCGGCGATTTGTTGGGCCGCCGCCATCCATTCAGCGGCTTCCGCCTGTCGTCCGAGAGCTTCTTCTGTCAGGTCCGCCTCGTGGAAGAGTCCCTGGTAGTTTCCTCCTCCCGGGTAGACAAAGGAATTGTCGATGTGAGCGAGCGCCACAGATGAGATTTCGACCCCTGCTTTCCCGGCGATCCAGGTCTGAACCGCGACATCATCCCGGTGGTAGTTTTTGACCGAAGTCGAAGATTTCACTTCGATCATGCGCCATTTTAATGAACCATCGGAGGTATCTGGAAGCATGACATCGGCAAGGGCGAGTCCGCCGCCGGCTCGAAAGCCGGCCTCGAAGATTGGCACGGTTCCGTCTTTCAGCAGTGTTTCGCTCCGGGCAAAGACCTCGGAGAATCCAAGCTCGTCGAGATCGAGGAACACTCCGTCGCCGTCCGTGTCATAGACCTCACGGGCAATATCTCCCACTTCATTTCCGATGGCGAAAACCAATTCGGCGCCGGAATCATCGCGAAGCTCAGGACGGTGAACTTCCAGCCAGAGACGTTTTGGACATTGCCGAAAGGCGATGATTTTTGATTTGGATAGAGTCTTCATTTGAACTTCTGAATCGCAGTATACTGGCGGGTATCGCCCTGCGCCTGTCTGATGCCCGTTTGTTATGCTTTCTGATGCACGACCGCCAGTAACTGTTTTGCCCGGCTGGCGCCCATGAAGTAGGTGTATTGCTGGTCGATGTGAGTGAGGTTTTGAAACGGCTTCATCCCCACCAGAATCACGGCGGTGGCGTCGAGGCCTTTGGCTCGATTAATCGAAAGATGTCGGATGACTTTATCCCCGGGCTGGATTGCCTTCCCATATTCAACCACGGGAAATCCCGCGATTTCTTCGCACCCCCCGAGGACGCTGTTCTCCAGGTGAGTCCGGGCATGCAGGATGAGGATATCACCGATCTCGCAATAGCCATCGTGAAGCCAGGTCTTCACCACGCTGGCAACCGACTCGCAGACGGAAGCAGTATCCGGGGAGTCGAGATCGATCACCACGACCTCCGGTCCTTCGGGGAGATCCTCGGGCTCAGAGAGCTGCTCGATGAGTCGTTCAGAGCCGGGGGCGCTCAAGGTTTGAAGAAAGTCGAATAGAGGTTGGGTGTAGCGAAGCGCATGCGGAAGTCGTGCGAAAGCCGGTTGGCTCAGTTGCTTCGAAATCAATTCGGCATCGAACCCGCCCCGCCCCCGGAAGGGAGGGCGCTGGGCCACGTCATAAAAAAGCGCGATGGGAGAGGCGGCTTCTTCTTTGAGCAACGCCAGATAGATCGACCACCATCCGCATTCCGTGTGAGGCCCCGTATCTTTAAAGTCTTCGTGGAAAGCCGTGTCATGGTCCTGCGCCTCATCGACCACCAGCGCGTCAAAGCGGGGGAGAGAGGCGGAAAATTCCTCCTCTCGCACACACTCAAGTAAAAACTCGGGGACCTCGCGCTCATAGAAGTGTTGCTTGGCCTCCACCGACGTATCCTCCGCCGGTGGTTGGTAGCCTATATGGCAGGAATCGAGCACGTGGCGGGCCAGCTCTTCCCACTGGAACACGCTGATTTGCCCCTGGGCCAGCGGGCGCCGCGAAACCAGATCCCTGAGAAAGCGACTCAGGGCGATGTTGTAGCAGAGTAACAGCACATGCTGCCCCGTCCCTGATTCGGCTAACCGCACTGCCTGTTCGACGGCATTCCAGGTCTTGCCGGTGCCGGCCCCTCCTTCGATGAAGAGCTGACGATTCCCCTTCAGGATATCGAGCAGCTGATACTGACGAGTCAGCTGTTTCCGGAAAATGATTTCGTTGTGATCAATGAAGTGCTTGAGGTCTTCCCGCGACAGACCCTTTCCGTAGGTTCGAAGAAAGACATCGCGGTGCTTCTGGATGTGGCTGGGTTTCTCCCCGTCAAAGTAACGTCCAAAGACAGAATCGATGTGGTCGAGATCTTGGGCATCGACGAACACCTCCCGGGGCAATCCCTGGAAGGTCCTTTGCCCTTCCGGGATGAACTCGTTGGGTAGGCAGATCGCCTTCTTCACCGGGCGCCATCCCGGTTCGGTCGCTTCGAGGTCCTTCAGCACGCCGGCGTGCTCCTGGTCCAGTTGAAAGAGCGGGTGGTCAGGATCCTTATCCGGATCGCCCTCCCATCGCCCGGTAGGGGCGAACTGGCGAAAGCGGGTGCCTTTCACCTCAAGCACGAGCAACCCGTGCTGCGGGTCGAAGATGAGGAAATCGCCTTCACGGCGCACCATGTTGTTGTCTTCGTAGTAGAACCCCCAGCGGATCGTCCACCGTTTGCTGAGTCGCCGCAGTTTATTGGCGACTTTAATTTCAGCTGTGTCACAGCATTCGGAAGGGCGATTGTAGAACCAGCGGGCCATGTTAGGATGGTTTTATGACAACGTAAGAGTGATTGCCAGCTATCAGGCGTGTTTTTTGAAGGTGTGCTATTCGTGTCCGCCTCGGTCAGTGGAGTCCTCAAAAATCTTGGGTTGAAGGACCGGATTCCGATCGCCCCCTCTTCACGAACGGGCTACTCCGTTTAGACGAGCAGTCCACGTGTTCACGTTTCACAGTGAAAGTGGTGAACACGTGAAATCAGTTTACTACTAGGAAATTGCTTTTTCAAACCCGACGTCCGGCCACCGCGCATTGTCCCGGTTTGGAGGGGGTGCAGTGACGACGACGCGTTCCCCAACATGGCGCGCGCTCTCGGAAATGAAACGCTCTTGAAGTGTATTGTAGATCGATTTCATCGAGTCATCTGTGAGCTGTTTTTAAAGCCCGGCGGAGTTGATGCCAGGGCTGGCTCGTTCTCGGCTCGAGCGGCATAATATTCGATCAGGATCATGTGGGGAACCGTGAGGACGGCCAGACCAATGAAGGTGATCTGAAGGAGTCGCTCGTCGACTTGTGTGGAGGGCGATAAGACAAAAAATAAGGCACCGAGACCAACGGTTACGAGGGTCAGCCCGGCGGCGGTCGCCGCGGCGGTGGCGGGATTCATTCCCTGCACCGTATCAATGAGATGCCGGGGGCTGTGGAGGCTGCAGAAGTAGAGAAGGAAAAAGACCAGCGGAGGCAGGACAACCGCCGATAAGGCAAGAACAGCCAGTTCCGCGGCGACCGCGGGACGCGTGCGGAGGCATCGGGCGGCTGAAAAAATTGTCCCGACCAGCGCCGGAAACGCGAGCCAGTGCAGCACCCGGACAAGAGAGGTCGCCTCCGCGCCTGTGAGCACGGAAAAGTATTCGGCGACAAGGTCAGGGTAGAGAAGCGAGGGGGCGCAAATGACGGTTGCTCCTGCGCAAAGTCGCCACCCCCGGGGAAGCCAGTCCCGCCAATCACCCGAGAAATGCCAGGCCGAATAGGCGAGGAAAGCGACCAGTGAGAATTTTGGTGCCCACACCCAAAGCAGCCCGGCAACCGCGGCAAGGAGAAGATAAGCTCCCATGAAACCAGCGACCCCGGAGATACTTTTCCACAAGCCTGCTTTTCGCGCCACGAGCGGATCGAGCGCTCCATGGGGCAGGCCGAGGACAGCAACGAGGACAGCAATGATGGCGACAAGCGCCCCCCGGGGAAGTGCGATTCCGGAATAAACGAGGAGGCTTAATCCCAGGGCAGAAAGGAAGAAAGCAACTCGTTGAATTCGACGCGCCCGTGTCATGCGGCACCCTTCTGTAAAGGGAGACGGCGTGCGAGATGATCCCGTTTGAGAAGGTTCCTGAGAAACGGCATTTTGGGGAGTGACCACATCACCGCGAAGAGGTCAAGACCGCTTGCTCGATCCATCATGAACCGCGCCATCGCATCGGGTGTAATTCTACTGGTCAGACGGTAGAAAAGCTCGGGAGCCAACTGTGGTTCGTTGCGCAGCACTTTGAGAAAGAGGAAATCCATTTTCCGCCTCGGCCACGAGTCTTCCGGGTGCCATGAGACTTCACCGGACTCGATGAATTGCCGCGCGCACTCCCGCGACCATCGCTGAATTCGTCGATAAGCATAGCCACTGGCAGCGCGGACCGCCCCACCAGCGGTCCCGGCTTTGACCCAACCCGCGTCGCTTTCCGGCTCCGGATTTCGGTAACCCATTGGAATCATCCCCTTTTCCGTTCGCAGGCAGCGGAAGTCACCGTCCGGGACGAGGCGATTGAGACAGGCCTGGAGCTTTTCCGACAAGCGGCTTCCGCACCCCGGTTCGAACCCGAAGAGGGTCGCTTCGACCAACCATTGCCCCGATCCCAGCGGTAGAATGTAGTCAAACCCGAAGCCGTCCTCATCGGTGTGCATCTGTGTCATCAAGTTCGCAATTTCCAAATCTCCGATTTCATGCGGAGTCTCGATTTCGATTCCTTCAAAGGCTTGATAAAGAACCGCTTCGTTTCCCTTCGGGTAAGTCGGCGGCCGGGTATCGACAACCCGCCGCGCGAGATAGTCGCCGTCCGTGGTCACCACCCTGAATCCATTGGCGCAGGACTCGACGGATTTTACCTGAACCCCGAGCCGAAGGTCAAAGCCGTCGGCGCGCTCAATCGTCGGGATTGCGTCGGCGTAAAAATCAGCCCCCGAGACGAGACAATACCGTGACTGGGAAGAGCGGTGGAGGACCGTCTCGCCGTTTCTGGAAAACTGCCAGGACTTCCAGCGGCAACTTATCAAGGGATCCTCCGTTTCGCCCTGTAGTGACCAGAAACACCAGGTCCGATCGTTTTCATAGTGCGTCCGGGGTTCAAAAACGGTGACCTCGCGCCCATTTTGTTTGCCTTCCAGACCCAGGGCGATGTCACGAGCGAGCGAAAGTCCGGCGCAGCCGCCGCCAATGATGGCTAAATCAATTGTCTTCATGAATTACTTTGGTCATGGGTCGGCGCTTGAGCCCGGGGAAATCCCGCGAGGTGCCGGTGGAGTTTGGGGTCGTGGCGATCGGGCTTTCTTCTGAGCTTACCGTGGAGGTAGAAATGGACTAAGGTCCGGGCTGAAATGAGAATCTTCTTCCGGAGGGAAACCTTCGCCCGACCCTCCCAGACCGCAAAATCCATTGCTCGAATCTCTGTCCCGATGGATTGGTAAAGGCGCGCCGCCACCAAAATGCCGAGCCGGGCGCGCCAAGGTAGGTAGGCGAGACCAGCGATGCCAGAATCGTAGTATCGGTCCGCTTCATCGAGGAGCCATTGCACGGCCTCGCGGATCTCTCCGTGGATCGCGGGATTACCTGCCGCGAGTGCTTCGATCCTGGGGGCCTGCGTAAACAAATCCGCAGGCAGATATCGCCGCCCGTTTCGGGCGTCTTCACTCACATCGCGCGCGATGTTGGTGAGTTGCATCGCCACGCCTAGGTCGATCGCGTGAGGGAATGCGGCCGGACTCTTGACGCCGAGGACGCCGCTCATCATCAGGCCCACCGTTCCTGCGACCCGGTAGGCATACTGCTTGAGTTCGGCTTCGACGCCGAATGCTACGCCCGCGAGGTCACCTTTCACCCCTCGCGCCAGCTCAACCGCCGGATCGACATCGAAGTCGCATTCGCCTGCCAGATCGAGAAAATCGGCGGTGGCAGGGTCACGACGGTTTGCCTCGAGAAGGTCCCTTTCGATCTCCTCGAGTTGCCGTGCGGCCAAGTCTGGATTGGGAGATTCGTCCGCGAGATCGTCCAGAAAACGGCAAAATTTGTACAGCCGAGCGCAACGCTCGAAC
>Ga0222717_10002690_pt1 | contig 13602 bp, 13 predicted proteins | sample C33_18DmetaG_FD_165053 | JGI IMG/M metagenome (GOLD analysis project Ga0222717, IMG submission 165053) | Estuarine water microbial communities from San Francisco Bay, California, United States - C33_18D | ecosystem: Environmental > Aquatic > Marine > Unclassified | place: USA: California...
TACTTGTCACAGTTGGATTACTGGGTCTAGTAGTATTGATTGTTTATTTATTGTTTATAACACTTAGATCATTACAGTATTTGAAAATCTATTATATTAATAAAGAAAGAAAAAATTACAATTTATTATTCATTTTATTAATCAATTTATTTATAATTTTTTTTCCATTTAAAACTTCGGGAAGTTTTTTTACAACTGCTAATATAACTTATACAATGATAATTTTAATTTCGTTAAATTCACGCATTGATAAAAAGTTTTTTAAAAAATTAAATTAAAATTGGTGGGCATGATAAGAATTGAACTTATGACCTCTACGATGTCAACGTAGCGTTCTACCACTGAACTACATGCCCAATTTTACACCAAAAAATTTTAAAAAAAAAAATTTAATTTTTAATTTTAAGTATAATTTTTTAATATCTCTCATGTTGTATTTTTTAAATTTATTTTTATTATTATTCTCTTTAATCCATTTTTTAACCTCTGATAGATATAAATCTAATTTTTTTGAAGATAGGTTGTTTTTATGCACTCTATAAACAGCTAAAGGCTTTTGAATAGATAAAATTTTATTGCTAGAGCTTGCTTTTACAAAAAAATCAAAGTCACCTATGATATTATAAGAGGAATTAAATTTTAATTTCTTAAATATTTTTTTTTTTAATATTACTGTTAAAATCCCAATTTGGTAATCATTTAAAAGACTTTGAGTGATATTTCCAGAAGGTAATCTTCTTTTATACTTCAAATACTTTTTGTTATTATTTTCATTTTTTAAATCATAATTTGAATAAATAATATCTATTTTTTTATTTTTTTGTAAAATTTTTACTTGATCAAAAAGTTTGTTTTTTTTCCATAAATCATCAGTATCAAGAAAGCTAATATATTCTCCTTTCGCTTTTGATATAGCTAAGTTTCTTGCTTTGTACAAAGATATGAATTTTTTTGACTTGTAATACTTAACTCTTTTATCTCTGAATTGGCCCAAAATTTTTTTACTGTCGTCGGTTGATAAATTATCCCAAAAAATCAACTCCCAGTTTTTGTAAGTTTGATTGAAAATGCTCTTTAAACTATATTTTAAATATGGCTGCCCATTATGACAATTCATAATTATGCTTACGAGACTATTTTGTTCCATTATAAATTTTATTTTTAAACAACCCTTTTGCGTAAAAATTATTGGATTTAATGCTAATTAATTCAAAACCATTTTTTAAAAGAAATGTTTTAATTATATCAATTGTCCACTCCTTTTTTTTTCCTCTTTCTGGACTGCCGTCTGCACCAATATACTCAATTCTATTTAATATTTTTTTTGAACCCTCTAAAATTTCAGGCTCATAACCCTCTGCTTCTAATTTTAAAAATTTTATTTTTTTAATATTGTTATTGAATATATAATCCTCTAATTTTATTGTTGATATTTCAATTTTTTTTGTGAACCCTGAAGCTGGTTCTATTATAGATGAGTCTCCGCTACTTGATTGTAAATAAAAATCTGTCTGACCATTTTTATCTGAAAGAGCAATATTATTATTTTTTTTTCCTGCACAATTTAGCTTTACACACTCAAAATCTCTTGGTGATGGTTCAAAAGAAATATAATTAATATTTAAATTTTTGATTAGTGTCCACGCATACAAATCGCCAAAATTAGCTCCACAATCAATTACGACTTCATTATTAAAAATTTCTAATTTATCTAAACTGTAAGTTTCAGCTAATGCAGTTGCTCTTTCTTTAATACCATAGGCGTAGGTATTAAAACCTCTCATTTTGTCACTAAAATACATTGTCGCGTTATCGCTCTTAACTTTATATAGATTTATATTTTTATCATAAAAAAAAACAATATCTCTACCCATAAATTTTTGCCTGAGATTATTTAACCCACATGAAATTTGGGAAGAAGAAATTTTTAGTAAAAATTGAAAGATTTTAAAAAAAAATATTTTCATCTTTTAGAAACTTTTAAAATTTTTTATTAGCTTTACTCTTCTATTAATGGGTTCTTATAAATATCAATTCCTAAACCATGCCCATAGATAAGTATTAACATTACTCTACTTTGATTTATTGGAGAGCAGCCCTTATGTAAACCAAATGTATCTTCTACAATGATATTGCCTTCTTTTCCGTCGAAAACTTTAATATTTTCTTTATCATAAAATTTTGTTATTTCTCTATCATCTATTCTTTCTGCAACAATATGTTTGAAAGTTTTTTTAGTGTTTGTTTTTGCAACAAATGAATGAGGTCCAGCATTATGACTTACATCACTTAGATATATGAATACTTTAAAAAACTTCTTAAAATCATTATCGTAATGAAAATATTGTGCATTATCTTTTTTTTCAGTTTCCGATATTTGCATAGGATGTGAAACATAGCACTGTCCAGATATTGAAATTTTATCCGATTTTATATAGTTTTTTGCAATATTCATTAAAAACTCTGAAGTAGCAAATTCTTTTATATAATTTGTCTTTGACAAATCAATATCTAAAGCAATATGTGAAATTTCATTTTCCTTACTTTTTTTAAATACATCATTAAGTTTATCAGAAAAATTTAAAGTTTTATTAAATTTGTCTGAATTTTTTTTACTCTTAAATGATATTATAGAATTTGTTAGAGAAATTTCACTCTTTAGAAGTTCTAAATAATTTTTTCTTAATTTTAAAGAATTGTTATATCCAAAGTTTTTTAAACCTTCTATAACTTTTGTGCTTTCAATATTTTCTTCAAAATATTTAGAAGATTTTATGTTTTTATAATTATTCTTTTGATTATTAAAAAAGTTCCTTATAAAATCAAAAGCAAAAATAAATCTAATATAAAATATTTCAAAAAATTTTTTAAATCCTTTGTTTTTTGAAAGGTGTCTAGCTGTTGAAAAGCTTATTATAAAGTGTTTAGACAATGTTATCATGTCAAAATTTATTTTTTTTGTATAATCCCTCTTATATAGCAATTGTCTCCTGTATTGTTTACGAACCAATTTAATTTATCATCACTCCTAACTCTAAGAGCTTGTAAATAATCTTGTCGTAAACTGATAATCTTATTAGGAACAAATCTTTTCAAAAACTTTTTAATTTTTGATAAGGACAAAATTGACTTAACTCTTTTATTGTAAGAATGCTGTGATTCTCTTTGATATTTATGGTCTTTTTTAAAAGAATAAGCAGAAAATGAAAAATTTATTAAATCATAACCGTGTTTTTCTGCCAATTTTTCAATGCTTTTTTTTGTGTAGAATAAAAGATGCGGTCCATCATAAGGTCTTCCTTGCCAATATTCTTTAGGACAATTTGGAACTTCAAAAAAAATATATCCTTTCGGATTTAGAATTTCACTAAATTTTTCAAAAATACTATTTATATCAGGTAAATGTTCCATCGAATGAGTAGTAACAATTAAATCAATCTTTTTATTTATATCATCTAAATTTTTGTAATTTGTATAACCTCTATCTGTTAATATCTGGTCGCAGTAAGTATCACCCTCAGTACAGCTTAGATTTAAATGTGGAAATCTTTTTTTTAATGCAAATCCTAAATCACCATCTCCTCCTCCAAAATCATATAAATTTTTAATTTTCCTTACATCAATTAAGGAGGTTAAATACAACAAATAACTTAAATTTTTATCCTCTAAATAATGTTTTTTTTGATCTTCATAATTTTCACTAACTAAATACGGAGGCCTTCCATCAGATCTATAAATGTTTTCATAAAAATAATTTAAATCTTTATTACTGGGCATTGGGGATACAAAACAAAAATCACACTCGTCACATCGATAAATTTTCACATCTTTAAAATATTTTTTGTCCTCCTCAATTTCAAAAAGATAATCTTTATGAAATTTTACATCTTGATTTTTTTTACAAATTAAACAGTTCATCTTTTTATTTATTCATTTTTAAAAAAATTTTTTTAATATCTCTTACTTTAGAATATTTATCATTTTCTCTCATTTTAACATTAACTGATGTTAAATCTTTAATATTATCAATTGAGTGCCAAAAACTTCTAATTTTTATCAATTGACTTTTATTAAGCCTGATTAATCTTGGAAAAAATGCTTGTTCAAAATTCTTTGAATTTTTATAATTTTTATCTTGTTTGATAATTTTATTCTTTATAATTGACATTCCTGTATAGTTATAAGCTATGTAGCTTTTACTTGCCCGAGTTTTAATGGCATCGTAAGAAAGATTCCTTTTAAAATCTTTTACAAGACCTTTTTTTATACCAATAGTTCCATAAGGATAAACTATTTCACCTGACAGGAAGCTCACTACTTTGTCTTTTTTTTCATGTTCTTTAAAAATTTTATCAATGTTTACATTAAATATTGCGTCACCATTTAAAAGTAAAAAGTTTTTAGATAAAATTTTATTTTTTATTTTTGATATCCTATAACCAATATTTGAATTTATACCAGTATCTAGACAATCGACTTTAAGATTAAAATTTTTATTTTTTTTTAAAAATTTTTTTATATAGCTTCCTTTGTAACCGATAGGTAGAATTAAGTGGTTAAATTTGTTTTTTTTAAGAATATTTATAATATACCATAAAATTTCTTTACCTTGCACCTTGAGAAGTGTCTTTGGAGTTTTTTTTCCTAGATTGCCCAGCCTGGTACCTCTACCACCGCATAATATTACAGCTGATCTAATATTTACCATTTTAATAAGTTAGTTATTTCCATAATGAGGTACTATCAGACAAATGATTAAATTTATTTTTTAAGTTTTTTCTAAACAAAAGTTTACCTTTAGCATTATTTTTTTTCCAGTAAAAACGAGCAAAATTTTTTACTAATTGTGGCTTGTTTTCTGAAATATGCCAAATTTGATAAGTTTTGAATTTTTTTTTATTAAAATCTAAAGCGTCGTATAGTTTTTCTGAAACAAATTTTACACTAGTAAAATCTCTTTTTTCAATAGGATTTTTTATAAAATAATTTTTGCCTTTCCTCGCAGCTTTTTTTAATGATGGGAAGAGTCTTTTTTTATTTTCTCCATTTCCGTAAACAGGAAAAACTCTCATGATTCTAGCTTTACATTTAAATTGTTTTGCAAGCTTAATGCATTGATCAGAGAAAATTGCTTTGCTGAGACCATAATCATCGGTCGGTAATCTATTAGTGTTTTTAGTAAATACTGTTTTGTTAACTCTAAATCCATACTCAGATGAAGTGCTAATTATCAACCATTTTTTACAATTATGTTTAATTGAATTTCTAAGCAATTTTATTGATTTAAAAATGTTTGTGTTGAATATTTCCTTTTTATTGTTTTGATTAACTCCTGCTGCTGCAAAATGTACTAATAGGTCCGATTTAGATAATTCTTTACTCCAGTCATCACTAAAATCACCACAAAGCCATTTAATATTTTTTTGTGTATTAATTCTTTTTTTTCTAGATACTGCGTATACAAAATCACCTTTTTTAGCTACTAAATTACAAAAATTTTTACCAATAAAACCTGTTCCGCCTGTTAAAAATATTTTCATGATTTAGAGGTTTTAAAAATTTTTGATAGTTTTCGGAAAATAAAATAAATCAACGACAAATAGACATTAGGGTAAGCTAAATTATTAAATATATGTTTTTTAAAATTAATATAACTTCTACCCATTTTTTCTCCCCCAATTAAAATTTTAAAAATATAATTGGAAAAATTTCTTAAAGCAAAATTCTTACAATAAATGTATTTTTCAAAACTTAAACCCTGTGATCTATAAAAATCCAAAAGTTCTGGGATTCTTACGATTTCTACAAATTCATACATTGTCTGCCATTCTCTAACGCCTACTAAGTTTACACTTAAAGGATCAGCGCAAATATATATTTTAGAGTCTTTAAAAGCTTTTGAGATTACAATAGGATGAAGACATGTATTATCAAAATTTGACCACACCCTTTTATCTTCAATATTTTTTCTATTAATAATATTAAGAGAATTAAGCCATTTTTTTGTTTTAAATATATTTAGATAAATACCTATCAAAAAGTCCCATGAAACTTCTGGATTAATAACATCCCAAAAATAACCTTCTTTATTTTTTTTTATCTTAGATATAGCTTTGAGTTTATCTACGTTTAAATAATTAGTATCAAAAGGGGTTGTAAAATTGTTTATATACGACGAGTCTAAATGATATGAATTAATAAAAAAATAGTCTTTATCTAAATTATTTTTGAAAATTTTTTCTAATTTTACAAAGGTTTCAGGTAAAATTAGATCATCATCTCCAATCATCCAGGAATACTCACCGGATGCCATTTTAACAGTTTTTATACCGTTAATAGCAAATCCTAAATTTTCATTATTTTTATTAAAATTAATTTTGAAATTATCTTTATACTTATCAAGTATTTTACTTAAATTATATTTGGAATTATTATCAGAGATGCAAACTTCAAAATCAAACTTATTAACTTTTTTGCTTGCAATTAAGATTGAATTTAAACAATTGTCTAATTGTTTAGATCTATTATATGTAGGAATACATATTGATAATAGCATGATAAATTTATTTAATATTTATATGACAATTCCTTAAAATTACTTTTCAAATAACTTTTAAAATTATCGACATTTACAATATGAAATCTAGGCAAATGGAAGACTAATTTTCCACCTTTCTTTAAAAAATTTATCTCTTGTTGAATTACTTCTTTTCTAAAAGACCAAATTAAAACCAGTAGGTAGTCTGGCTTAATTTTTCTCATTTCTTGTTTTGAAATTATTTTAATATTTGAACCAGGGGTGTACAAAGATCTTTTTTTTTTACTCCCATCACAAATAAATTTTATTTTGTCATCCTTTATTTTACAGTGATTTAGTACTATATTTCCTTTGGTTGAAGCACCATATCCAAGAATTTTTTTCTTAGAATTTAGTTCCACAAACATATTTATCAAATTTTTTGTATCGTTTATTCTCTTGTTAAAATTTTCATATGACTTATTATTAATTTTACGCTCATCTGATAAAATCTTAGTAATATTTTTTATATTTGGTTTCAGGTCACTACTTTTTTTACTACAAATTATTTCTATACTTCCTCCATTAATTTCATTTAGAGTTGCATCAATAATCTTAAGTTTATTTTTTTTTATAATATTATTAAAAACTGTTAAGGTATAATAGGTAGCGTGTTCATGACAAATCTGGTCATAAGTTAAATTTTTCAGCATTAATGGAAAATAAGATAATTCTAAAATCCAAACGCCATTTTTTTTTAATAAACTACAGATATCTTGGCAAAATAAATTTGGTTCATTTACATCATAAAACATAGCGAAAGAGGATATCAAATCAAATTGTATACTCTTATTTGTTCCAGTAATTACGTTTTTTTTCGAAAAAAAATTATTAATGACATTTATATTTTTTTTATAAAGATTTTTAAATTTTTTAGCTGATGGATCTATGCCATATAGTTTATTGTTTCTTTTAATTTGATTTAAAAAAGTTCCATCATTACTCCCAATATCTAAAATGCAAGAATTATCATTAAGATATTTTTTTTTCTTTAAATAATTGATTTTTTTTTTTAAATGTAAAATCATTAAGTTGCTTAAGGAAGTCTTGTACTCATAGCTTTCTCCAAACAATTTATTTTTATCTGGAGTCTGCAATAATTGAACTAGGTCACATTCTCTACATTTAAAGAGATCTAAAGAATATTTTTTAAGATTAAATTTTTTATTTTTATAAAATGTTCCACTTAATGGCTGTCTTCCAATTTTGACAATTTTTTTTAATTTTTTTAACTTACAATTTCTACATTTCATAATTTTTTAATCTTTTTGAATTCTCTTTCTAAGATGTTTTTATCTCTAATAGTGTCCATGCACTGCCAAAAACCATTATGTTTAAATGCTAATAGTTGTTTTTTCTTGCCTAATTTTTGAAGTGGTTCTCTTTCTAAAAATGTTTTATCGTTCTTTATAAATTTAAAAATTTGTGGTTCAAAAACAAAGAATCCTCCATTAATCCAACCTTCATCTAATTTTGACTTCTCCTTAAAATATGTAACTTTATTACCTTTAATCTTAATTGCTCCAAATCTTGCGGGTGGTCTTACAGACGTTAAGGTCGAAATTTTTTTAAATTTTTTATGAAATTTGATTAATTTGTTTATGTTTACATTACTCAAACCATCACCATATGTAACCATGAAAGTTTCATTATTTAAATATTTTTTAAGTCTTTTTATCCGACCGCCAGTCATAGTATTCTGACCCGTATTTATAATTTGAATTTTCCAGCCTTTTGGCTTCTTATTCTTAAAATATCTTTTAATAATATTTTGTTTATAACCCGCGGCTATTATAAAATCTTTAATACCAAAATCAGAATAATGTTTCATAATATGAAAAATAATAGGTCGACCCATTATTTTAATCATAGGTTTGGGAATTTTTTTTGTAAGTTCTGAAATTCTAGTTCCTTTACCACCAGCTAGTATTACACATTTCATATATTATTTATTTAATCCACTTATAAGGAATTTTAGGGTCGTCGAAAGGAATTCTTAAGATTTCCTCTTTATCGTGAGGAATATCTGAGCAATTTGCTAAAACTGCTAAATTCTCATCTGCAGAGCAAAATCCATTCCAAACCATAGGTGGAATTGATACTAGAATGTGATTATCATTTGATAAAAAAATCTCTTGTACTAAACCTTTAGTTTTACTTTTTTTTCTCTCGTCAAATAAGACTAGTTTAATGTTACCGTAAGCAGAGCAATAGTTTAAAGTCATTTTTTTATGTATATGCCATGCTTTTATCTTATTTGGATTGACATAAGAAAAATAGATTTCTCCAAATTTATTAAAATTTTCGTCATCATTGCGTAACATATGTAATATTTTTCCCCTTTCATCAGTGATAACTTTTTTATTAAAAATTTTAACACCTTGAATAATTTTTTCAGTCATATTTTATTTCTTCAAATACCAATATATTTGTTGATTAGTTAATTTAAATAAATTTTGTTTCTTTTTAAAAGAGGAGTACCAATCGACTGTTAAAGCAATAGCCTTATCAATAGATAGTTTTGGTTTCCATTTTAATTTTTTAAAAGCTTTTTTACTATTTATTTCTAGATATTTTGATTCAAAAATTTTAAATTTTCTATTTTGAAATCTTTTGTCTATTTTTTTTATTATTATTTTTGATTTAGAATTTAGTTGTTTCTTAATTATTTTTGCTAACTTAATTACTTTCATATTTTGTCTAGAGCTTGGACCAAAATTCCACGGTCCTACAAACTCAGTTCCTTTTTGAGAGAGCAGTTTTTCTGCCAACAATAAATACCCTGTTAGAGGTTCTAGCACATGTTGCCATGGTCTTGTGGCGTTAGGATTTCTTAAAACTAAAGGATTATTTTTGAAAAAAGTCTCTAGAGAGTCTTTTACTATTCTATCTGGAGTCCAGTCACCTCCACCAAAACAATTTCCTGCTCGGACACTTGCAATTTTACAATTCTTATTTCGAAAGAATGATTTTCTATAACTATTTATCAAAATTTCGCAACATGCTTTACTACCACTGTAAATGTCATCCCCACCAAGCTCTGAATTTTCATTGAAATATTTTTTATTCTTGTAGTTTTGATAAACTTTATCTGTTGTAATTATCACTATACATTTTACAGACTTAGTGTCTTTTAAAGTTTCAAGAATATTTGCTGTGCCTAATACATTTGATAAAATTGTTTTTTTGGAGTCTTTAAAGCTCTCTATGACACTAGATTGAGCAGCCAAGTGGAAAATAATTTCTGGTTTAGTTTTTTTAATACTTTTTTTGAGTGCATTCAAATCTGTAATATCTTTTCTAAAATCATTAACAAATAAGTTTTTGATTTTAACAGAATTAAAAAAATTATTTTTTCCTTCAGGATCTAAAGCGTATCCAGATATTTTACAGCCATAGTAATATAATAATGTAGATAACCATCCGCCTTTAAAGCCAGTGTGACCGGTTATTAAAACACGTTTATTGTTCCAAAATTTTTTATTAGGTAACATAATATTGATTATATAAAATTATTCCTTTTATAAAAATTGATAGTTTTTATTAAACCTTTTTGTAAACTTATTTGAGGACTCCATTTTAATTTCATTTTTGCTTTATTAATATTAGGAACAATGATCATAGGTTCGTCTTTTCGCATTTTTATTTTATTAAAATCAGGTTTACCTTTTTTTATTATACTTTTTATTTTATTAATCAATTTTTTAAGTTGTATAGCTTTACCTAACCCTATATTAAATATTTTTCCATAAGCATTTTTATTTTCTAAACATTTATCGATTGCATTCACAGCATCGTCAACATATAGAAAATCTCTAAATTGTTTACCTTCGGAACAAGGAAATTTTCTATTATTTAAGCATGAATTTATAATAAAGCTCATAAATCTGTTATTGTCCTGATATGGTCCATAAACTTGATAGAATCTTAAAACAACTGCTGGAAAGCTCATTGTTTTGTTTTTATTTATAAGAAATTTTGTAGCTTGAAATTTAGCCTTTGCATATATCGTTGATGGTTTGCAATTGCAATTTTCAACCTGCGGAGATTTAATATGACCGTACTCAGTGCAACTTCCTATTTGAACTAATGTATCTATTTTTTTATTTTTAAAAATATTATAAATATTTTTACATCCTTTGAAATGTGAATTGAAAGTTTTTATTTTATTGGAGTGGTCTACATAACCACCGCAGTTAATCACATAATTAAAATTTAATTTATTCATAAAAGTTAAATTCTTTTTATTTGAAATATCTGCAATAAAATATTTAATTTTTTTTATTTTCCTTTTTTTTTTAGGTTTGGATATTGAAACACTTGATACCAACATTTTTTTTCTTAAAAAATACTTACAGAGATGAAACCCTAGAAAACCAGTGCCACCTATAATCAATATTTTTTTTTTCATCAAATAAAGTTAAATTAAAAATGTTTCAATGATTTTTTTTGTCTTTAAGATTGTATTAGACTCTATATTATATTCCATAATGTACTCAATGTTATCTTGTATACTTGAAAAATATTCTTTTGAAGATAAAGAAAGTATCTTGCTTAATCTTTCCTCAAAGTCATCATAAGTGCAATCTTTAATTTTACAAATTCCTTCAAGAGGAAATTCGTTTCCTTGAAACTTAGTCATATTACAGGAGAGAATTTTTTCTCCTACAGAAATTTTTTCTTTCAAAAGAGTAGATTGTACTCCGATCGCAACCGAGCTTTCAGCAATTACTTTATAAGACGAAAAATAATTTTCTTTATAGTTAATATTTTTTATTAAATATTGAAAGTTTTCTTTAGAAATAAATTTTTTATAGAAATTTAATTCGTTTCGATGAAGGTCTAATTTGCTATTGATTGTTGAAAAACCTTTTTTATATTTTGATGCAAAAATAAAATTACAATTGAATTTTTTTGAATATTTAATTGTATAATCTAAGATTTTTCCGAAACCTTCCTCAATATTTTTTGACCCAAATTTTTCATTCTCTCCAGTTGCTGGTTCTGATACAAAACAAATATCAAATAAGTTTTTTCGAATTTTTATATTATTATTTTTTTTGAATTCAAAAAAATTTGCCATTGGCAATGAGCCTATTTTATAAAAATTTTTCACATCTATATTATAATATTTATATTGATCTATTTCCATTTGGCTAAAACATAAAAAATTTGGAATATGAACATTTAAATTTGAATTATTTTTTACCAAATTATTTTTATACTTATAATCATTTAAAAAATAATCATTTCTATTAGCATTCTGTATAGCTATAAAATTGATTTTACTTTTTAATAATTTAGCTAAATCAGAAAACGTCTTATGATTATCACAAGAGGTAATTACTATCTTTGGTTTAGCTATATTTAGATATGTGAAGGCGTATATTGTTGCTATACTAAGCTTGCTTTTAAATTTTATCTTTATCATATTAATAAAAAAATTTATTAATAGAAGAGGTGAAAAATTTATTTCTTTTACTCTTTCAAGGCTTAGTTCTAAAAGTTTAAAATCAAAATCTTTGAGAACATATTGCAAAACAATAATAGAATCGTAATTATAAACTACTATTGAGGTTTTTTTTGGATTTTTAAAACTTACAATTATCTCTTTTAAAAAAATCTTTTTTACTAAAATTAATATTTTTTCTAACATTCTAATAGTTATAATTTACTTAATAAACTATCAAATCTTTGACTTGCTTTTTTATCGTATTTATAAAAATATAATTTTTCAATTAATTTAGATTTTTGTTTCATTCTTTTTTTCTCTAAAAATTTTGATACTGTGATTGGGCTAGTAGCTGTTGGAATTTCGTCATCTATATCAAAAGTTGGGATAAATTCTCTGTCATACACTCTAAAAATGCTCTTATTCATTACTGATAGCTCTAAACCAAGAGAAGTATCTCCAAAGATTATATGATCTGAGTGCTCTATTAATTCAGATTTGGTTAAAATTTTCCCATTTACAAAATTATTTTTAAATTTTTTTCTAAAATTACTTATAGTTTCATCAACTTTGTGTGGATGTGGTAATACAACTACATTAAAATTTTCAAGGTTACATTTGTTTAATATTTTTATAAAAGATTGATAATCATGAAGGGAACATAATATCAGTAAAATTTTCTTTTGGTTTTTAAAATGTTTATTTTTGTATTCTTTTGATGTTTTAAACAGTTTTAAAGATTGATCAAATTCATTCTTCAAAGACCCAATTTTAAAAACTTTTTTTTTATAAACTTTTTTAAGTTTGTCGTAGTATTTCTTTCCTTGGCAAAAATAAAAATCAGGTTTTGGAGAAAAAAAACTATCTTTTTTTTTTTTGTTAGAAAAATCATTGAGTTTGAAATTAAAAAAAAAATTATTTTTAGAATAATTTGCATGATTTACATTTATTACATTTTTTACTTTTGAGTTATTTGCAAAATAATACAATACTCGAGATCCAGGATGAAAATCAAAGCAGGTTATAAAATTTTTACACTCATTTTTTTGTAAAAAATTTTGAAGTGATTTTCCTCTTATAAGTTGCTCTTGAATTGGACCTAAAAAGGAACTTATAAGCTTAGGTTCTAGAATTTCTTTGCAGTCTTTTCCATTAATTAAAAAAAAGTTTTTTTTTTTTAAAATTTTAAGTAGAATAAATAAATTAGATACAGTTTTAAAATATATTTTCAATATTTCATTAAATGAGATGTAGTGATTTGCAAAATAATAGTCATAAGGAATTTTTTTAAATTTCTTTTTAATCTCTGAAAAGTTTTTAATCAAATTCAAATTTACTATAACTTCAATAAAATATAATTGATCCTTCTTTCTTTTTAATCCAAACATCCCATACTGTCTATCAAGGTAATTATTTTTAAAGGTTATTAAATTACTTGTAATTGAATGAATACAATTTTTTTTTTTAGCTTGAATATTTTTTTTCTTATCTAAAAAAATCTTTACAAAAACAAAAGTAGCCAAATGTAAAAAAAATTTTTTTAATAATTTATAAATAAAATAAATAAAAAGGG
>Ga0222717_10002691_pt1 | contig 13600 bp, 15 predicted proteins | sample C33_18DmetaG_FD_165053 | JGI IMG/M metagenome (GOLD analysis project Ga0222717, IMG submission 165053) | Estuarine water microbial communities from San Francisco Bay, California, United States - C33_18D | ecosystem: Environmental > Aquatic > Marine > Unclassified | place: USA: California...
TATCATCAGGTATATTTATTATACCACAAAAAGAAGAATTAATAGATGTAACAGCAGAGGATGTAATAGATGAGAAGGAATAGTTCAACAATCCCTTTTGGTTATAGATTAGCAGATGATGATAAGACTTTAGTTCCAGTAGCTAAAGAAATAGAATCATTAAATGAAATGAAAGATGGTGTTAAGTCAGGTGCTTTTAGTTTAAGAGGAGCAGTAGATATATTAGAACATCAAACAGGTCGTAAGCTATCAGCCATGGGGTTAAAGAAGATAATGGATAAAGATATACCAGAACCAATTAAAGAACAATCAAAAGGTTTATTAGCTAGAGATGACAAAGAGACAATATAACTATAGCTTTGAACATAAAGCTAAGATAGCTTCTAGAAAGTTAGTTAAAGAAAAAGAAAAAGAAATAGCAAAATTAAAAAAGAACTTGGAGAATAAGACTAGAAGACTCCGAGATAAAAAGGAAGCATTAAAGGTAGTACAGAATGGCGAGACGAATAAAGAAACGAAGAAAGGTATGGTCATCGAAGAAGACAAGCTTGATAACCTTCCTAACCCTGTTAAAGAACTCCTTCAAGAAGAAAAAGAACGAATAGCATTTAAACCTAATACAGGTCCACAAACACAATTTTTAGCAGCACCAGAACAAGATGTATTGTATGGTGGTGCAGCAGGTGGAGGTAAGTCATACGCAATGTTAGTTGACCCTCTACGATTTATGCACATCAAAGAACATAGAGCATTACTATTAAGAAAGTCAATGCCTGAACTTAGAGAATTAATAGACAAGTCTAGAGAGTTGTACCCTAAAGCATTCCAAGGTGCAAAGTTTAGAGAGGTTGAAAAGATTTGGAAATTTCCTTCAGGAGCTTCATTGGAGTTTGGTTACCTTGATAGAGATGCTGATGTATATAGATACCAAGGTCAATCGTACACCTGGATAGGGATTGACGAGCTAACACAGTATCCTACAGAATTCCCACTTCAATATTTGCAATCACGATTGAGAACAACTAATAATGCAATACAATGCTACATTCGGTGTACTGCAAACCCAGGAGGAGTGGGAGGTAACTGGGTCAAAAAAAGGTATCTAGACCCAGCACCACCAAATGAATCTTTTACTGGTCAGGATAAAATAACTAGAAAGTTTATACCTGCTAGTCTAAGTGATAACCCTTATTTAAATGATGATGGTAAATATGAACAGATGCTTCAATCATTACCACCAACACAAAGAAGACAATTACTAGAAGGGAACTGGGATGTTTCCGAAGGAGCTGCATTTACAGAATTTGAATATGATAAACATACAATAGCTCCATATCAATTACCTAATCATTGGAGTAGAGTAAAAGGTATTGACTATGGTTACGCAGCAGAGTCAGCAGTTATTTGGGGTTGTATAGACCCAACAGATGAAACATTAATTATTTATAGAGAACTATATCAAAAAGGATTAACAGGAGAAGAGTTAGCTAAAAGAATATTTGAGTTTGAAAGAGAAGATAGATTATCGATTCCTGGAGTTTTAGATACAGCAGCATGGGCAAGAACAGGAACAACTGGTCCAACTGTCGGAGAAGTACTAACACAAGCAGGACACAAGCTTAGAAGAGCAGATAAGAATAGAATTCAGGGCAAGATACAAATACACGAAAGATTAAAAATTAACGACAAAGGTCGACCAAAGCTTCAGATATTTCGTACTTGCCCAAACATTATTAGAGAACTACAATCAATACCTATTGATAAAACTAAACCAGAAGATGTAGATACTAAAGCATCAGACCATGCTTATGATGCACTTAGATATTTAATTATGTCTAGACCTAGAAGTATTACTGCATATGAAGATATGCAACATCATAAAAGATGGACACCTTCAGACCCAACCTTTGGATACTAATATGCCTTTATATACATTTAGAAATAAAAAAACAGATGAACAATATGATGAAGTAATGTCATATGAAGAATTACAAGAATACTTAAAACAAGAAGATGTAGAACAAGTATTTAAAATGAATATCTTTAGATACTCAGATAATAATGGAATTAAAGACCAACAACACGCATGGTTAAAAGACCCTAAAGTAGAAGGTAATGGAAGATTTGAGCCTTATGGTAAGGTTAAAACAGCAGATGATAATCATAATCATAAGGTTATAAAACAAAAAAAACACTTTGGGGAAAAAATATGACGAAGAAAAAGATACAATTAAATACTAGAGCTACTAGAGAAATAGATAAATACCCTATGGTTGCTGTATACTGGCTTGATATTTGCTCAGACAGCTCGTGGCAATCTATGGAAGGATGTAAAAAATCAAAGCTGCCAACTTGTGTAACTCATGGTCATTTACTTACACAAGCTAAAGGAGTTACTAGAGTATTTGGAGATTATTCACTATCAGATTCTGAAGATGGTAAGATTGAAGAGATAGGAAATACTACAATCATACCCAATAGTGTTATTATAGAAATCAAGAAAATAGTTGACAAGTCGAAGAAATAAGTGTATTATTATACTTACTAATAAAATTTAAGTAATTAATAGGAATTGTATGGCAGTTGATGAAACTATGAATCCAGCAATGGATGAAGAAGAAAATTTAGAAGAATTAGAAGCTTTAGTAATTGATATTAATTCTAAATTTCAATCTTGTACTGATAAAAGAAGTGACGATGAAGATAGATGGTTACAAGCTTATCATAATTATCGTGGCAAGTATTATAAAAATATTCATTTTACTGAACATGAAAAGTCAAGAGTATTTGTTAAAGTTACTAAAACAAAAGTTCTAGCAGCTTATGGACAAATCATAGATGTATTATTTGGTACAGGAAAATTTCCATTAACAATTGAAGAGACTGTTGTACCTGAAGGTATAGATGAATATGCACACATGAATCCTATGAAGGAGGAAATGGGTGTTGACCAAATAGAACCTCAGATAGAAGGTAACTTAGATTACAACCCTCAATCATCACAAGAAGAAATGGGTGATAATGGTGGATTAGGTTTTCCAGGTGATGGAAATGATTTACCACCAGGAGCAACCTTTAATGATTTAGGTATGGTTAACTTAGGTGGACTACAAGAAGAATTTGAAGAAGCAGATTTATCTTCAGGACCATCTCCAGTTCCTGAAATGCCACAAATCAAACCTGCACAAATTGCAGCAAGAAGATTACATAAATTAATTGAAGACCAACTAGATGAATCAGATGCTAATGTTGCATTACGAAGTGCAATATTTGAATCTTGTTTATTAGGTACAGGAATTATAAAAGGACCTTTTACTTATAATAAAACTTTACATAAATATTCTAATACTGGTAATGGTAGAGAATATCAAGCTGAACAAGTTAAAGTTCCTAAAGTAGAATTTGTTAGCATATGGGATTTCTACCCAGACCCTAATGCTAGAAACATGGAAGAAGCAGAATATGTTATTCAAAGACATAGATTAAATAGACATCAGTTTAAAGATTTATTAAATAGACCTTACTTCAATAAAGAAGCTATTTATAAATGTTTAGAAATGGGTCCAAAGTATGATAAGAAAAGTTGGGAAACATCTATTGATGCAGAAAATAATTCATATGGTGATTTAGAATCTAATAGATATGAAGTATTAGAATACTGGGGAACTATAGATGCAATGTCTGCTAGAGAACAAGGTTTAGATATTGCTGAAGAGATAGAAGATTTTGAAGAAGTTCAAGTTAATATTTGGATGACTAATGGAAAAATAATTAGAATAGTAGAAAATCCTTTTACTCCATTTAGAATACCTTATCAATCTTTTTCTTACGAAACAAATCCATATCAATTCTTTGGTATAGGTGTTCCAGAAAATATGGATGATGCACAAGCTATTATGAATGGTCATGCAAGAATGGCAATTGATAACTTAGCATTAGCAGGTAACTTAGTTTTTGATATTGATGAATCAGCTTTGGTTCAAAATCAAAACATGGAAGTTTACCCAGGAAAGATTTTTAAAAGACAAGCTGGAGTTCCAGGTCAAGCAATTTATGGAATTAAGTTTCCTAATACTGCAAATGAAAATATGCAGATGTTTGATAAGTTTAGACAACTTGCAGATGAATCAACAGGTATACCTTCTTACTCACATGGTCAAACAGGAGTAACAGGTATGACTAGAACAGCATCAGGTATGTCAATGCTTATGGGTGCTGCATCTTTGAATATTAAAACAGTCATTAAAAATATTGATGACAGCTTAATTAAACCTTTAGGAGAATCTATGTTCCAATGGAATATGCAATTCTATGAAGGTGATTTACCAATCATGGGTGATTTTGAAATTAAAGCAACAGGTAGTTCTTCTTTAATGAGAAAAGAAGTTAGGTCTCAAAGACTTACTATGTTCTTACAAACAATTCAAAATCCATCTATTGCTCCATTCGTTAGAATATCAGAAGTTATAAAAGAGTTAGCATACTCTTTAGATTTAGACCCTGATGAAATAATTAATTCTAAAGATGAAGCAGAAATTTATGCTAAAATTATAGGATATCAAAATGCTCAACAAGGAACTAGCCAAGAAGCTCCTATCCCTGGTCAACAGCCAGGAATGGAAACACCTGGAGGAGTACCTGGACAAGGTGCAGAACCAAACGACCCAGGAAATGGCGAGGGGATTGACCCAGCAAACAATCCAGCAATGCCAGGGGAGATGGCTTTTTCTGGACAGGTTGAAGAACCTGCCTAGTCAAGTTAGAGAAATACTAAAAGATAGTGTTGACTAAACACTTTTCTATTGTTATAATAAACAAACAAGGATAAAAATTATGTACTATAAGAAGAAGAAACCTAGAAATATGGCAACAGGTGGACTTATGTCTCAACCTCCATTCATTGCTAAACAGGATGAAGAAGATAATGGTATTAATCCATATGATGTAAATACTCCTGAATCAGCAAGACAAGGTTTACCTTCTAGACTTTTATCTAAAAAAAGAACAAGATTTAATAAAGGTGGCTTTCCAGATTTAGATGGTAGTGGAGATACTACTATGAAAGATATTTTAATTGGCAGAGGTGTTATTAAAAAAGCTAAAGGTGGAATCATGGATAGAGAAAACTATTTTAAAGGTGATGTAGCATTAGCAAAAAGAATAGACCCTAATGATTTTCCAGATGAGGATGATAGAAATCCAGAAGATGGATACCCATTACCAGGTGGTACTCTCGCAAAAGGAATTAAAGACCAATTAATTGATAAACAAATTAATAAATTAGAATTACAAAAAGAAGTTACTGAACCAAGTGAACATAAAAATATAGATAATCAAATTCAAAAATTAGAATCTATGAAAACTAAAGTTAAAGCAGCAACAGGTGGTTATATGGATGAAAACCAAATAGCAGAAGAAACACCATTAGCTTTAAGTATTGGTGGTGCTGTTGAAAAAGAACGAAGAGATTACCAAGCATATGCTGAAGGTGATATAGTTGAAGATGAATCTTTATTAACACCTATGGGTATGGAAGATGAAAATGCAATGGCTGAAACTGATATGGAAATGGAAGCTGAAGATGATATGGATTATGATTCAATATTAGATACATCAGCATTATCAGAAGAAGAAGAAACAGTATTAGATGAAGCTATAGAAATGCATCCAGAGTTAGAAGCAATTTTACCTAAGTTAGTTGCAACAGAATTTACAGAAGATGAATTAGTAGAAGGACCAGGAGATGGAACTTCAGATTCAATTCCAGCACTTTTATCAGATGGAGAATTTGTATTTACAGCCAAAGCAGTTAAAAATATTGGTGTAGACAGATTAAGAAAGATGATGAAATCAGCAGAAGAAAGTTATGATGCTGGACAAGTAAGTCAAGAAGAAAATGCTGCAATGTCAGCAGATGATTCTTTATTGGCATAACAGAATTTTTAGAGTGGTACTCTAAAGATAAACAAGCTACCTTATATTTATATAAGCCCTTGTAGCTTTGTTTTCAATCAATAACCAAAATTTAGCTACCTTCACAGTTAAAGAAGCCCTAAAGGAGGACACATGAAAGAAGACGAAGGACAAACTAAGGAAGTCAAAGCGAATCCTTATAACAGAAATAAGTCATGGCATACAGAAGATATTATGCCTACGAATTTTGTTTCTGCAGATAATGGACCAGCAGATGCCAACACCGACCCTAGAGGTTTAGTTAGAGATGCTACTGACAGCAATGTCAACCCTGATACTAACGAACAAATAGATTCGGCTACTTCGGATAAGTCTTTACAAGAATCAGCACTTAATACTGCTGAGACTCAAGCTTATGCAAAAGTTGACTACAAAAAAAGATACGATGACCTAAAGAAGTATTATGATAGGAAATTAGGTGATTGGAATGCTAAAGAAGGAGACCTTAAAGCACAGCTTCAAGCGAACCGACCAAAGTATACTCCACCAAAATCTGAAGAAGAATTAAAAGTCTTCAAAGAAGAATATCCTGACATATATGGAGTTGTGGAAACTGTATCTCACTTGCAATCTCGTAATGAGATGACAAGTTTACAAGAGGAAGTTGAAGCTCTTAAGAAAAAGAATGATTCTTTGGCAGCTCGTGAAGCTCAATTAGAGTTATCGAAATACCATCCAGACTTTAATGATATTAAAGAATCGGATGATTTTCATAACTGGGCAGATGAACAGCCAATGGAAATTAAATCTTGGATTTATGAGAACAATAACAATGGTAAACTTGCAGCAAGAGCAGTCGACCTGTACAAGAAAGACCGAGGACTTGGATTAGATAAAAAAACTACTACTGAGAATAGGCAACCAAAAGAAGGTGCTGATTTGCTAGTTAAAACTAGAGAACAAGTTGGACAACCTACTGGACAGAAGCCAATTTTCAAAACTTCAGATATTCAAAAGATGTCTGTCGATGAGTTTGAAAGATATGAGAAAGATATTTTGACAGCTCAAGCAGAAGGTAGAGTTATAAAAGATTAACTTTATTTTCATTTTTATCAACAAGTAAACAAATAAGGAAATAATTATGGCACACTTTGCAGGAGGTTCTACTACTAACTTTGGTGGACAGAACCCTTCAGGAACACAGGCAAACTCGTTTTTTGTTCCAGAAATATATAGTAAAAAAGTATGGATTGCTTTAAGAAGAGCATCTACAGTAGAAGCAGTATGTAACACAGATTACATGGGCGAAATCAAATCATTCGGTGATACAGTAAATATCGTGAAAGAACCACAAATGTCTGTGGCAGCTTACACTAGAGGTACAGCTACTTCTGATACTGCTATTACTGACCATGAATTAGTGTTGACTATTGACAAAGCTAATTACTTTAGTTTTGCAATCGATTCTTTAGAGAAAAGATTTAGTCACATTAACTTCGCTGATATTGCTTCAAACAATGCAGCTTACAAACTAAAAGATACAATGGATGCAGAAGTCTTAGAACATATGTATACTGATTCAATCGGTTCAGGTTCACAAGCAGACTCTCTTACTCCTATTGCGACATCAGGTGGTGTAGCAGCATCTCAAGCTATCTTCGGTTCAGTAGCAACTCCTATTGATATAGGACATGGTACTGGTGAAGTTGACCCTCTTAACTTTATGAGTTCAGCAGCTCAAGTTATGGATGAGAAAGCTAACCCTGAAGAAAATAGATGGTTCGTAGCAGCTCCTAAGTTCTACAATGAACTAGCAGATACTTCATCTAAACTTCTATCAATTGACTTTAATGCAGGTAAAGGTTCATTAAGAAATGGACTTGTTGCATCTGGTTTAATTAGAGGTTTCGCTATGTACAAATCAAACAACTTGAAAACACAACAAGTTGGTGGTGGTTCTGGACCTACTGAAGCAGTAGTTCAGTTCGGTCACATGAGAAGTACTTCTTGTGCGAATGCGATGAACACAGTTGAATCTTTCAGAAGTCCAACTACATTCGCTGACCAAGTAAGAGGTCTTCATGTATATGGAAGAAAAGTTCTTGAAAGACTATCTATTGGTGCAGGTATCATCAAAATAGACTAATCAATAATTAAATGTTAGGGGGAGCAATCCCCCTTTCATCTATTAAATATAAAGGAATATTAAAATGAAATTAAAAGAACATATACCCCACATTATAGCAGAACATAAAAAAGCAATAGCAGTAGCTGTTGTAATATTAATTGTTGCAATAATTATATAAGGAAACATTATGCCAGGATATGGAATGAAGAAGAAGCCAATGATGAAAAATGGTGGAAAAGTTAAAAGAAAAAATTATGGACATGGTGGTGGTGCTATGGTTATTACTATTAGTAAAGTAAAAAATAAAGATAAAAAAAATTATAAGAAGAAGTAAGAATTATGGGATTAATGTCATCTCCTGCATGGACAAGGAAAGAAGGCAAAAACCCTAAAGGTGGTTTAAATGCTAAAGGTAGAGCATCTTACAATAAAGGTAAAACCAAAACAGGTAAGAAAAGAAATCTTAAAGCACCTAGTAAAGTTAAGGGAAACAAAAGGAGGGCATCCTTCTGTGCGAGGATGAAAGGGATGAAGAAAAAACTTACATCTAAAAAAACTGCTAGAGACCCTAACTCAAGAATTAACAAATCATTAAGGGCATGGAACTGTTAAATGGCAAAAGATTATAAAACATTAGTAAACGAATTATTAGTAGAATTAAATGAACCAGAAGTTACAACAGTAGCTTCAGCAGTTGGAATACAAAAACAAGTAGCTAATGTAGTTAATAGAGCTTACTTTGATATTGTTGATGCTGTTGATGATTGGTCATGGTTAAGTTCAGATGTACCTGATGACCCTTACTATGGAAATACAATTGTACAAACAGTTGTAGGTCAAAGATTTTATTTATTAAAAGCTGGGTCAAATAATATTGATTCAGATTTTGATTCAGTAAATTGGGATATGTTTACTTTAGTAGATACTAATGCTCCATTTACAATTAATAAATTACCTTTTACAACTCTAACTACTTGGAGAAGTAATTATGCACAATCTGAAGAAGCTTCTGCAAGAACAAGTAATTATGCAACACCATTAAGAGTTATAAGAAGTTCAGATGGTAGAAGATTTGGATTATCTCCTATACCAGATAAAGTTTATAATATTCATTTCTTTGCTTATAATAGACCTACTGCTTTATCAGCAGATACAGATACAGTTTTATTCCCAGAACAATACAAACCAGTTTTACTAGCAAGAGCTAGATATTATTTATATCAGTTTAAAGATAACATTGCACAATCACAATTAGCTTTAGATGAATATAAAAAAGGATTACAAAATATGGCTGATAATTTAAATTCACCACAGCCACAATATATGTCAGATGTAAGGTTTACTTACTTACTACCATAGGATAATAAATTATGCCAACACAAGGAGCTTCAATTACTGTTGCAGGAGGTTTGGATTTAGTATCAAGCTCTCATGCTTTGTTCCGAACTCCAGGTGCTGCAACTATATTAGAAAATTTTGAATCATCTACAACAGGTGGTTATAGAAGAATTAATGGTTATACTAAATGGGGTGGTTCAAATTCAGCAGCTCCTTCAGGAACTCTTACAGATGTTATTACAGGACTAACACCTTATGCAGGTGGTGTTGTAGCTTGTCAAGGTTCAGGAATCTTTTGGTCAGATGATGGTATTACTTGGCTTCAAATTAATAAAGATACTTATGTAGCTAAAACAGGAACAGTAGCAGTTAGTGCTGGTTCAGCAACAGTTACAGGAACTGGTACATCATTTACAACTGAGTTTGCTGTTAATGATAGAATTCAAATTAACTCTATTAATTATAGAGTATTATCAATTACAAGTGATACAGTATTAACATTAGATAGTAATGTACAAACAACAGCTTCAAGTCAAGTTGTAAAAAGAAATGGAGTTATAGGTTCTGCTTTAGCTAGTGCAACTACTATAACAAGAAGTAATCAAACTAATAATCAATTTGCTACTTTTGAATCAGATGGTGCTTATGGTAGTTTATATATTGTTGATGGCACAAACAAAATTGCAGAATTTCAAGTAAGAGTAGTAGGTGGTGTTAATAATTATTATTTTGAAGAACTAGCATCTCCAGCTCCTTCTAATCCAAAGATATGTGAAATATTTTCAGAAAGATTAGTAGTAGCAGGACAAACAACTTCAACAAGTACAGTAGCTTATAGTGCTAGATTAAAGCCATATGACTTTGAAGGTTCTTCAGCAGGTGAAATAGATGTTGGAGATATCATTGTAGGTATTAAAGTATTTAGAAACAGCTTAATTATATTCTGTAAAAATAGTATATTTGAGTTGACAAGTCTTGATTCTACCCCTATAATTAAGTCTATAACCAAAAATATAGGTTGTGTAAATGGTAACTCAATTCAGGAGATAGGTGGAGATTTAATCTTTTTAGCACCTGATGGATTAAGAACAGTTGCTGGTACAGCTAGAATTGATGATGTTGAAATTGGTTCTATTAGTAGAAAAATTTTACCTTTAATAAATAATCTATTAGCAAATATTCAACAGTTTACTATCTCTAGTATGGTTATTAGAGAAAGAAGTCAGTACAGATTATTCTATCATAAAAGTGGTCAAGGACAATCTGGACAATTAGGAATTATAGGAACTTTTAAATTTGATGCAAATGGAGTTCCTGCTTTTGAATGGAGTGAAGCAAAAGGAATGGATTTAAAATTCTGTGCTTCAGAGTTAAATCCTCAAAACGAAGAAGTTAAGTTTGGTGCAAATGAAAATGGTTACATCTATGAAATAGATAAAGGTAACAATTTTGATGGAGCAAATATTAATGCTAGGTTTCAAACACCAGATATGGATTATGGTGATAATGGTTTAAGAAAAAGTCTTTACGCAGTTAAAGCAAATATTAAACCAGAAGGAACTCAACCAGATTTAAAGATGAGAATTAGATATGATTTTGAATCTACAGATGTACCTCAACCAGGTTCAGTTAATGTAGGTTCTTTAGCTGCTACTTCAAATTTTGGAAATGCAGTTTATGGAACAGCTACTTATGGTGCAGTAACATTACCAAGTAAAAGAATGATTGTAACAGGAAGTGGTTTTTCAAATAACTTTAGATTTTTTAGTAATGATACAAATGCTGCATATGCAGTTAATGGTTTATTTGTATCTTTTATAGCAGGAGGAAGAAGATAATATGGCAGGTTATGTAAGACAGAGTGCAGCAGAAATTCAAGATACTTTAACAATTGATGCAGCAGATTTAAATAATGAATTTAATGCTCTTGTATCAGCATTCAATAATGGTTCAGGAAATACAGCAGGACACAAACATGATGGTACTGCAGCTAATGGTCCTGTTCTTAGCATACTTGGTGATTCAGGTTTAGGTACTCCTTTAAATAAAATTATTATAGATACTCCTAACAATCATTTAGAATTTAATGTTAATGTTAGTGGTAGTTCAGTAGAACAACTTAAAATACAAGATGGTAAAATTGTACCAACTACTACTAATGATATTGATTTAGGTACTTCAACTTTACAATTTAAAGATGGTTACTTTGATGGTAATGTAACTTTAGATGGTTTAGTAATAGGAAGTGCTACAGCAATAACAGATGTAGATACAGATTTAAGTGCTGTTTCAGGAAGTGATGATACAGTAGCTTCAGCTAAAGCAATTAAAACTTATGTTGATGCACAAGTTGGTGGTTCAGATTTAGATTTTGAAGGTGATACTGGTGGTAATCAATCAGTTGATTTAACTACACAAGAACTTACTTTTACTGGTGGAACTGGTATTGATACTACTGGCTCTGCACAGACAATGACTTTTGCAATTGATACAGCAGTCGTTGTTGATAAAACTACAGCACAAACTTTAACAAACAAAACTTTAACTACTCCAACAATTGCTTCAATTACAAATGGTGGAACAGTTACAATTCCTTCTGGAGCAGATACTTTAGTTGCAAGAACATCTACAGATACTCTTACAAATAAAACTTTATCAGCTCCAACTTTAACAAGTCCAGTTATTAATACAGCAATTAGTGGTACAGCATTTAAAGATGAAGATAATATGTCATCTAATTCTGCTACATCAGTTGCTTCACAACAATCAATTAAAGCATATGTAGATAATGAAATAGCAACTATACCAACTGGAGATATTACTTCAGTAGTAGCTGGTGCTGGTATGACAGGTGGTGGAACATCTGGTGATGTTACATTAGATGTTGTAGGTGGTACAGGTATTACAGCTAATGCAAATAATATAACTATTGATAATTCAGTTGTTACATTAACTGGCTCACAAGCTTTAAGTAATAAAACTGGTAATATATCACAATGGACAAATGATGCAGGTTATTTAACTGCAGAAACAGATAATCAAACATTAAGTTTTTCAACACCAACTCTAACAATTAGTAATGGTAACAATGTAAACTTAAGTACATTAACAAATGGTTTAATTACTGCAAGTTCAACTGATACATTTACTAATAAAACTATAGATGCAGATGGTACTGGTAACTCAATTACTAATATTGAGAATGCTAATATTAAAGCAGCAGCAGCTATTGATGCTACTAAAATTGCAGATGGTTCAGTTACAAGTACAGAATTTCAGTTTATTAATAGTTTATCTTCTAATGCTCAGACACAGATAAATAGTAAACAAGCAACAATAGATTCAAGTGCTAGATTAAATGCTAATTTAGTAGGAGATGGTTCAGTAGATAATACTGAATTTGGTTACATTAATGGTGTAACTTCAGCAATACAAACACAAATCAATACAGTTAGTTCTGATGTAGCTAGTAAAGCTTCAGCAGGTTTTGCTGTGGCAATGGCAATTGCTTTATAATTTGTGTTGACAATAAGATAAAAAAAAGGTATAATTAGGATAATTCTATGGCACAAGATTTTGAAAGAACTTTACATGACGATATAACTTTAGTTGCATCTCCAACAGTATTAAGAACAGCAGCTAATTCTGATGATGCAATCATTGGTGTTAGATGTGCGAATACTTCTGGAACTGCAGTTAATGTTTCTGTTTATGTTAAAAATGGAAGTGACACATATTTTATTATTAAAGATGCACCTATCCCTACAGGTGGTTCTTTAGAATTAATTGATGGTGGCTCTAAAGTTGTATTACAAACTGGTGATTCAGTTGAAGCTTATGCTTCTGCTGCAAACTCTGTTGATATAATTACAAGTGTTGTAGATACTATCTCAGCATAATAAGGAAATAATATAATATGGCATATGTTGGAAGACCTCCTGCAAACGCAGCTTTAACAGCAGCAGATTTAGAAAATGGTATTGTCTCAGCAGACAAACTAGCTACTAATGCTGTTACTGAAGTTAAAGTAAATGCAGATGCAATAACAAATGCTAAAACAGAATTTACACCTGGACTAACTATTAAAGGTGATGGTTCAAGTGCTGATGGAAAAATTATTCTTAATTGCTCACAAAATTCACATGGAGTTTCAATAGCTGGACCTGCACATTCTGCAGGACAAAGTTATAATTTAGTTTTACCAACAAGTGTTGGAAGTAA
>Ga0222717_10002696_pt1 | contig 13589 bp, 11 predicted proteins | sample C33_18DmetaG_FD_165053 | JGI IMG/M metagenome (GOLD analysis project Ga0222717, IMG submission 165053) | Estuarine water microbial communities from San Francisco Bay, California, United States - C33_18D | ecosystem: Environmental > Aquatic > Marine > Unclassified | place: USA: California...
ATCACAAAGAAGGGAACGATAAAGTCACTTGGACTCAGGCTGTTTTCCTGAACTAGTGCTCTAAGAGTTGCAGAACTTCGAAGTCTTCTATTACGCTGAATGGGATACATGATTCTTTGTTTTAAGGATTATCAGTTTCGTTTTCGCTTAGGGTTTCGTTGTCAATTTCGGAGTAGCTTTCTGGAATTGTATGGGTTTCAACGGGAACGTTTTCAAGTTCATTTTTTATTTCCTCCTCTGGAGAAAGTACCGTTTCATTGGGAGTACTTTTCTTTAACGTTCCTAAAAGCATAATAAACATCGAACTTAAAATAACGATTAAAAGAACCCGTTCGTCAATCGGACTTGTTTCAGTATTGATAAAAGAAACATCTTTAAGTTGGATGAAAAGAAGGATGCTAATTAATCCGCGAGGAGACATATAAACCAGCGAACTGGGTTTTAGTTTAAAAGAGGTCACGCTTAAGTAAACATACCTCAAAATAAGCATAACCAGAAAAATAATTAAACCGTAGATTACTGGAGAGAAGCTATCAAAATCTAAAATTTGGATAGAAAACCCAAAAAACAAGAAAAAGAAAGTACGTACAATAAAGGTGGATTCTGCAGTTAGAATATGAAATTCGTGAAAGCCTTTTTCTGTCTGTTCAATATCCAAATATTTAAGTAAAAACTGAGGGAGTAAACTTTTAACATTACTCAAGAAAATCCCAAAGATAAAGATGGTTACAAGAGCGGGTAGATGAAATAGTTTACCAAAAGCATATACTAAAATGAGTAAAGCCAGGATTAAAAAGAATTTTACATGATGATGAATTTGTTGTAAAAGCCGGAAGAGCACATAAGTGATGGCTAGTGATATAACGATAACCCCCAAGATTTGAAGTCCTAACGAAACCAAGGGGCTTGCTCCAATTAATGGTTGATTGGATTCAAATTGTCGAATGGCATAATTGAAAATCATGATTCCCAAAATATCTGAAAATGTGGATTCATAAATTACAAACTCTCTTTCTTTGCTTATCAGACTTGCAGCTGAAGGGATAGCAACTGCGCTACTAATTATGGATAGTGGGATGGCATATAAAATAGCTTCGTTGGTTTCCATTTGAAAAAGGAAATTAAAGATCCATTTTAAGGCCCAAATATTTGCAACAAGAATAAAAAGGGCTGCTAAGAAACCTTTTAAAATTAAAGGGAGTTTTTCTCTACTGATTTCTAATTCTACCGCTCCTTCAAGGACAATTAGAATCAATCCAATCGTACCTAAAACAGGGATTAGATTGTCCAGAAAACCAAATTCATTATAGCCGTAGGCATTGGTTATTGCTCTTACAATAATACCTGTAATCATGAGTAGAATGACGGCAGGAAATTTTGTTTTTCGAGCAAAGGCGTCAAACAAATATGAAAATATAATAAGTAGTGGGAGGACAAATAAGATGGAAAGGGTATTCATAGAATAGGTTATTTTGAGGTTTTAAGATACAAATTGTTAAAAGATCCCATCATATATTTTACAACCAAGCTTTGGGTTTTTTTAAAACATCGATCAATTTGGATTCCTCACTCCCTTCTTCAGGGTGATAATTGTAGTGCCATTGAACTGCTGGAGGAAGACTCATTAAGATACTTTCTATACGACCATTGGTTTTTAAACCAAAGAGTGTTCCTTTGTCGTGGATTAAATTAAACTCAACATAACGACCTCTTCTAATTTCTTGCCAAGTCCGCTGTTCGGGAGTGTATTTCATGGACTTCCGTTTTTCTAAAATAGGAATGTAAGCCTCAATAAAGGAGTTCCCTACTTCGGTTGTGAAGTCATATCGGTCTTGAATACTATATTCTTCATTCGCTTTTAGATAATCAAAAAACAACCCGCCAATCCCTCTGGCTTCTTCTCGATGTGCATTGTGAAAATAAGTATCACATTTGTCTTTAAAGTCTGGGTAAAAATTTGGATTATGGCGATCACAAGCCTTTTTACATTGTAAATGAAAATGTTTCGCATCTTCTTCAAAAAGATAGTATGGGGTTAGGTCTAGGCCTCCGCCAAACCATTGATCAATACAATTTCCTGAAGCGTCATACATTTCAAAATAGCGCCAGTTTGCATGAACGGTGGGCGCCATTGGGTTTTTTGGGTGAATGACTAAGCTCAAACCACAGGCGAAAAAATCTACTTTTTCTACCTTAAAATAAGCTTGCATGCTTTCCGGTAAAGGACCATGAACAGCCGAAATATTGACTCCTCCTTTTTCGATTACAGCACCATTTTCTATCACACGACTGTGTCCACCGCCGCCCTCTTTTCTTTTCCAGGAATCTTCTTTAAAAGTAGCCGAACCATCTGCTTTTTCAAGCGCTTGTGTAATTTGGTTTTGTAATTTTTGGATGTATTGATAAAACTGGTCTTTCATTTGTTAGGTTTAGTGGGTGTATTCTTTAACAGCATCAACAAAGGCTTTTGCATGATCTACCGGAATATTGGGAAGAATGCCATGGCCTAAATTGACAATGTATTTGTCTTTTCCAAATTCGTTGATCATTTTGTGAACACCTGCTTTGATTTCAGGAATTGGAGAAAGGAGTCGAGAAGGGTCAAAATTTCCTTGCAACGTAATTTGACCTCCGGAAAGATATCTTGCGTTTCGGGCGGTACAGGTCCAGTCTACCCCCAGGGCTGAAGCGCCCGAGCGACTCATTTCGTGTAATGCAAACCAACATCCTTTGCCAAAGACAATAACAGGAATCTCCTCTTTTAAGGCGTCAATGATTTGTTGAATATAAGGCCATGAAAAAATATTATAATCCTCTGGGGAAAGGAGTCCACCCCAAGAATCAAATACTTGGACGGCATGCACTCCTGCTTTCACTTTTTCTTTTAAATAAGCAATGGTGGTATCGGTAATTTTTTGAAGTAAGGCATGTGCAGCTTCGGGTTGACTAAAGCAAAACCCTTTGGCAATATCAAAATTTTTAGATCCTTGACCTTGCACAGCATAACATAAAAGTGTCCAAGGTGAACCTGCAAATCCAATTAAGGGTACGCGTTCATTCAGTGCTTGCTTTGTCATTTTTACCGCATCTAATACGTATCCTAAGTGTTCGTGAATATCAGGAGCAATGACTTGTGAAACCTGTTCAGAAGATCGAATGGGATTCGGAATCCAAGGTCCAACACCATCTTTCATTTCAACAGGAATTTGCATGGCTTGAAGTACCACAAGGATGTCACTAAAAAGAATAGCGGCATCGGGGCCTACTTGGTCTATCGGCATGACCGTAATCTCTGTGGCTAATTCTGGTGTTTGACAGCGGGTAAAGAAATCATATTTGGCTTTTAATTTCATAAAATCTGGGAGGTAACGCCCCGCTTGTCGCATCATCCACACTGGGGGTCGGTTTACTGTTTCTCCTTTTAGTGCTTTTAAGAAAAGATCATTTTTGAGCATAGTCATGAGTGTAATAGTGGTGAATACTTAATAGTAGCTGATTTTCGTTTGGTGATTTAGCTACAGAGTAGTTTTTGGTAAACTTGGATAAACTTGCTGCAGTGGTATTGCCAATGCAAAACCCATGCATTCCGGTCTTCCAAGTATTGGTTTTAAAATAACTTTTTACCGCCGAGGGACTAAAAAAAAGAACGCCATCAAATTCTGTTTCGATTGCTTTAGGGGTGTAAAGCGTATCATAGATTTCATGTAAAATCAAAGGAGTCTCATTCTGTGTCAATACCCTCTCGATTTCTGGTCTTTTTTGCTTTCCACAGAAAAATGAAAAAGATTCATTTTTATGGTTTTTTGAGATAAAATCAGCTAAAATTGATGCATTTTGGCTCATTTTTATCACTTTTCGCCCTTTTTCTTCTAAAATTACTTTTGTTTTTTCACCCACACAAAAATAGTTTTTACCGTCTAATTTAGGTGTTAAATTAGGCTCATTAAGTGCCAATCGAACCGCGTTTTGGCTGGTAAAAATAATATTATCATGGACGCTATCAATTTCAATGGGTAATGGTTTGATTTTGATAAAAGGAAATTCTACCACTGAAAATCCCTGATGAATTAATCGATCTTTAAAATTTGCAGAAAGTAATTTTGTGGAAAGCAAACGCATTAGAGTTGGGATTTAATTTGTTGCATGAGCTCCTCTCCTCCTTTGCTTAAAATTTCATGAGCTTTTTTGATTCCGAAATCTTTGCTTTTATCCATAGAAACTTGCTCTTCATGAACAAGGGCGGTAGTCCCGTCCAAACTAAAAAGCCCCCCTTTGAAGAAAAGGGTCCCCTCATCAAAATAGGCATGGGCTCCAATAGGTGCGGTACAACCTCCTTCTAGCGTGTTTAAGAAGGAGCGTTCAATTTCAGCACAGTGTGCGGTTTCTATACAATTTATTTTTTCTAAAACAGCTCCAATTTGTTTGTTGGTTTTTAAACAGGCAATGGCCACAATTCCTTGGGCAGGTGCGGGTATCATCCAATCAAGTACTTGGTGATTATTGTGGAGTAAATTCAACCGTTCCAATCCTGCTTGGGCAAAGATAGCACCCGACCAATCCGAATGATTTAATTTCTCAAGTCGTTTTTGTACGTTGCCTCTGAGATTTTTAACTTGATGTTTTGGGTATTTTCTCAGCCATTGTGCTTTTCTTCTCAAACTTCCTGTGCCAATGGAAGATTGAGTGTTCCAGCTTTTAAATGAAGAATTATACACCATCACATCCATCGGATTTCCTCTTGAAAGAACGGCTTTTATCTCAATCTCTTCAGGTAATAGGGTGGGTACATCTTTTAAGCTGTGAACGGCGATATCAATTTTATTATTCAGTAATGCAGTGTCTAAACTTTTTGTAAAGATTCCTTGGATACCCATTGTGTATAAAGGCTGGGTAAGGTCTAGATCTCCATTACTTTCAATGAGAACCAATTCAGCGGGATGCCCCTGGGATTGCAATGCGGTTTTTACTTGCTTGGCTTGCCATAGGGCTAATTCGCTTTTTCGAGTGCCGATACGTATCATTCTAATTGTAATTTTCTGGGGTCAGCTGAAAGACTTCATTGAGTAGAGCAACCGTTTTATCGGCTTCTTTAGGATTTGACCTCAAGTAAGCTGCAATTTGTCCGGTTAATTTCTGAGCCATTTGGTCTGGACTCATTTCTGTTTCCCATTGACTATCAAAACCTTCTATTTGAGTCAATTTGTCTTTAAAGGCTTTTAGTGTAGGCACGTATTTACGATGCTCAAGCCAGATGTAAAATTCGTTTTTAACTTCAGATAATATTTGTTCAGCTTGAGGAATAAATTTTTTGCGTTTTTCGAAAGTAGCGTCGGTAATTTGTGAAAGTTCATCCAGATGGATTACTTCAACATTAGGCAGCGTATTGACTTGAGGAGCCACATTTCTTGGAATAGAAAGGTCTAAGATTAGAAGAGGTTTGGTGTTGTGTATTAAATCCGCAGAAACAGTGGGTTTTTGAGCTCCTGTGGCTACAATAAGAACATTGGACTGATGGATTGCGCTAGTCAATTCTCCATAGGGTTTTACCTTAACAGGAAATTTTCCTGCAATTTTCTCTGCCTTTTCCTGTGTCCTGTTAATTAAAACAATATGATCATTTTGGGTGTGTTTCACCAAGTTTTCACAGGTGTTTGCTCCAATTTTACCGGTTCCAAAAAGAAGGATATTTTTTTCAGAAATAGCGGATACATTTTTTAAAATGTATTGCACTGAGGCAAAAGCAACCGAAGTTGCACCGCTTGATATTTCGGTTTCAGTTTTAATCCGCTTGCTTGACTGAATTACGGCATTTATTAAGCGCTCTAAAGGCCCGTGAGCAAGCTGCATTTTTTTTGATCGATAAAAACTTTGTTTGATTTGACCAATGACCTCAAAATCACCTAAAATCTGACTTTCTAGGCCTGTTCCTACTCGAAAAAGATGGTGATAAGCATCTTTGTCAGTGTAGGAATATCCAATTTGATCAAAGGCTTTTTTGTCCCCACCAGAGTGATTACATAGCAAGTCAACTAGTGTTTTATAATGTGAAGTCCAACTGTAAAGCTCTGTCCGATTACACGTATTGATTACTAAAAAGTTTGTAATACCCAATTCTTTTGCTTCAAGAAATAAAGCATGAAGCTGGGTGTCATTCAAACTGAATTGTCCACGCAGGTCAATGTTGGCAGTTTTGTAACTTACCCCTATGGCATGAAAATGTTTGGCTTTAATCAAAAAAGGAAATCGTAAAAATTCGATTACAAAAGTAAGGGAGTAGATAGCTAAAAAATAACGGTAAAAAGGTTTAAAGTACCTCTAAAGGTTTTTTTTATGATTTTTAATCCCTTACTTTGAAAAAGTCCTATTTTTGTGGTACTAAGACTGTTTTATTTAACATTTTGTAGGATTCAAAAATCAAATACTATTTGAATATGGAGGTAAAAAATGACGTTAAAAGTACTTTTGAAGTTAGTGTCCTAGATTCTGGGTTTAAAGTGCTGAGAATTAAAAATGACACACAACAGCCGATTAAAGAGGAATATCCTGTAAATCAAGATTTTATACAATTTCATTTTTGCTTAAAGGGACAAATGAATTTTATTTTTAATCAAGGAAGTTATAGTTTTCCAGTAAATGAAGATCATTCAATGTTACTTTTTAACCCGCAAAAAGCATTGCCTATAGCGGTGGAATTAGCACCAAATGCGTGGTTGGTGAGTGTTCTTATATCAATTACAAAATTTCATTCTTTGTTTTCTGCTGATGCAGATCATATTTCATTCTTAAGCCCTGAAAATAGTGCTAAAAAGTATTATGATAATTTGCCTTTTAGTTCATCAATTGCAGTTGTTTTAAGTCAAATTTTGCACGCTAAAGTTCACGACAGTATGAAGAGTTTGTATTTTAAGGGTAAGGTGTATGAATTGCTTAGTTTGTATTTTAATAAAAGTGAAGATCCCTCATTGGAACAGTGTCCCTTTTTGGTCGATGAAGAAAATGTTAGAAAGATAAGAAGGGCTAAGGATATTATTTTAGAGCACATGTCTGATCCTCCGTCTCTTGAGAATTTGGCAGCCGAAATTGGATTGTCATTAAAAAAATTAAAGGAGGGTTTTAAACAACTTTATGGCGATACGGTCTATGCCTATCTTTTAGATCAAAAAATGGAAGAAGCTAGGCGAATGTTGAATTCACAAAAGTTTAATGTTAATGAAGTAGGTCTCAAATTAGGTTACAGCACAGCAAGTCATTTTATTGCTGCTTTTAAAAAGAAATATGGAACCACTCCCAAGAAATATTTAGGTTCAGTATCTTCGTAAAAAATTATGAATGAAAGGAGTATTACTAGTCAATCTGGGATCGCCAGAGAGTACGGAAACGAATGACGTAAGAGATTATTTAGGTGAATTTTTGATGGATGAGCGGGTAATTGATTTACCCAAATGGTTTCGAACTTTTTTAGTCAAAGGCATCATCCTAAAAACTCGACCTAAAAAATCTGCCAAAGCATACAGGAAGATTTGGTGGAAAGAGGGTTCCCCTCTTATTGTGCTTTCAGAACGTCTTCAGGAAAAAGTTCAGAAAAAGGTTTCTGTACCTGTAGCTTTAGCTATGCGGTATGGTTCCCCTTCAATTCATGATGGATTAAAAGAGTTGGCAGATCAAGGGGTAACGGAAGTTTTTCTGGTTCCCTTGTATCCTCAATTCGCTATGGCCACAACAGAAACTATTTTAGTTTTAGCAGAAGCGCTTAGAAAAAAATATTTTCCTCAGATGGAATTCACTTCCTTGCCAGCGTTTTACAACCACCCAGATTACATTCGAGTGCTTGGAAATTCAATTCAAGAATCTTTACAAGGTAAAAACTGGGAGCATATTTTGTTTTCTTATCATGGGGTTCCTAATCGACATATTAGAAAATCGGATGTGACAAAGTCCCATTGTAAGATGGATGGAAAATGTTGTTTTAGTGATTCTCCTGCTCATGCCTATTGTTATCGACATCAATGTGAAATGACTACTGTTAAAGTGGCGGAGTATTTAGAGCTAAAGGAGGGCTCTTATTCTACAAGTTTTCAATCGCGTGTTTCTATTTTAGGTTCTTGGTTAAAACCGTACACTGATAAAACAGTTGAGGCTTTTGCAAAAGGGGGAACTAAAGAGCTTGCCATTGCTACACCTGCTTTTGTTTCGGATTGTTTAGAAACACTTGAGGAAATTGGAATGGAGGCTGCAGAGGATTTTGAAGATAATGGTGGAAAACATTTACATGTCATTCCTTGTATCAACGACCGAGAGGATTGGGTAAAAGTATTGAGTAGATGGATTGATGAATGGGCACTTAATGAAGGTGTTTCATGAGTAAAAACCTAACGGAATTATTAGGAACAGATTCCATTCCAAAACTATTAGTAAAGCAAGCATTACCCGCTTCTATCGGAATCTTAGTAATGTCGCTCAATATTTTAATTGACACTATTTTTGTAGGGCAATGGATTGGCTCTAATGCCATTGCAGCCATCAATGTTGTATTACCTGTTTCTTTTTTCATTGCTGCCTTGGGAATGTCTATTGGAGTGGGTGGAGCCTCAATTATCTCTAGAGCCTTAGGAGAAAAAAAACATTCAAAAGCAGAAACTACCTTTGGGAATCAAATTACATTGACCTTTTTATTGACCATTACTGTTGTTGTTTTTGGTTTGACATTTGTAGACCCGTTAATCGTACTCTTTGGAGGAAAGGGCTCTCTTTTTTCACTCGCTAAAACCTATTATGTCATAGTGCTCTATGGAGTACCCGTTTTGGCTTTTTGCATGATGGCTAACAATACCATTCGGGCTGAGGGAAAACCAAAAAACGCTATGTATGCAATGCTTTTACCTTCTGTTTCCAATTTGCTTTTGGATTATGTATTCATTAATATTTTTGATTGGGGTATGATGGGTGCGGCATGGGCAACTACTCTTTCCTACGGGGTTTGTGCTTTGTATATCGTATATTTCTTTCTATCCAAAAAGAGTAGTTTACATCCAAGTTGGAGTTCCTTCAAATTAAAATCCGCCTTGATTAAAGAGATTTCTTCTTTAGGGTCTGTTACTTTAGCTCGTCAAGCCATGGTCAGTATCACTGTGCTTTTGGTGAATAATATTTTATTTTCTTTTGGGGGAGAATCTTCAATCGCGGTTTATGCAATTATAAGCCGAATGCTAATGTTTGCAACGTTTCCAATTCTTGGGATTACACAGGGATTTTTACCCATTGCAGGATACAATTACGGGGCGCAAAACGTACAACGCGTTCGAAAAGTGATCAATATTTCCATCCGATATTCTGTAATTTTAGCCACAACAATTTTTCTTTTCATTTTCTTTTTTGCTGAACACATTCCAGGAATTTTTTCAAAAGATAGCGTAGTAGCTACCGAAACTCCTTTGGCCTTACGGTATGTATTTGCAGCACTGCCTATTGTTGGAGTGCAATTAATTGGAGCAGCCTATTTTCAAGCTATTGGTAAAGCCTTACCCGCTTTATTGTTAACCTTAAGTCGTCAGGGTCTTTTTTTCATTCCTTTATTATTTATTCTACCCAATTTTTATGGAGTAATGGGAGTTTGGATGGCTTTTCCTGTGGCAGATGTTTTTTCTACCTTAATGACAGCCTATTTTTTAAATCGAGCAGTTACAAAACAATTAGTAAAATAATTGTTTTTAGGATTGCCTTTGTTTTAATTTTAAAGATCTAATGCCAGGAGCTTCCTTTTTAAGAAATATATTTTATACTTTTAATTTCATCAATTGACATTATGAAAAATAGCAGCTTTTTATTTGTATCCATTTTTATTTCGTTTCTCACCATTCAACCATTTTTTGCTCAGCGAAAAAAGCGAGCAAATCAGTCGAAAATACTGAGTTATCCTGAAAATACTCACGAGTCTCTTTCATACCGATCTATTGGTCCGTTTAGAGGCGGTAGATCTGCAGCAGTGACTGGTGTTCCTGGAAAGCCAGATTTATATTATTTTGGGGCTACAGGAGGCGGTGTATGGAAAACAGCAGATGGGGGTCAAACGTATGAAAATATTTCAGACGGCTTTTTTGGCGGAAGTATAGGAGCTGTAGCCGTTTCAAAAAGTGATCCCAATGTCATTTATATAGGAGGTGGAGAAGTAACGGTTAGAGGAAATGTTTCTTCTGGATACGGAATCTGGAAATCAGTTGACGCTGGAAAAACATGGACTTTTTCTGGCCTGCCAAAATCAAGGCATGTACCAAGAATTGTAATTAATCCAACCAATCCCGATATCGTTTATGCAGCTGTTCTGGGAAACATATACAAACCTACTACTGAGCGAGGGGTTTATAAGAGTATCGATGGAGGCCGGAGTTGGAAAAAAGTTTTATTTTCAAATGCCGACTCAGGCGCATTTGAATTGGTAATGGATCCTTCCAATCCAAGAAACCTATACGCTTCCACTTGGAGATTAAACCGAACACCCTACAGTTTAAACAGTGGAGGTGAAGGCTCCGCTTTATGGAAGAGTTCAGACGAGGGGAAAACTTGGAATGAAATTAGTTTAAATAAAGGTTTTGCAAAAGGAACCCTGGGTGTGATCGGGGTGACTGTATCACCAATAAATTCTCAGCGAGTTTGGGCTATAGTTGAAAATAAAGAAGAAGGGGGTGTTTATCGCTCTGATGACGGTGGAACCACTTGGTCTCATATAAATGACAGCCGTGCTTTACGTCAGCGCGCATGGTATTATTCTAAAATTTACGCTGATACCCAAGATGCCGATATTGTTTATGTGATGAATGTTTCTTATCACAAATCAAAAGATGGAGGGAAGACCTTTCAAAGTAATAACGCACCTCATGGAGATCATCATGATTTATGGATTGCGCCTGAGGACAATCAGCGCATGATCATCGCTGATGACGGAGGCGCTCAAATAAGCTACAATGGTGGAACGACATGGAGTACTTATCACAATCAACCGACAGCACAATTTTATCGTGTGACAACAGACAATGCATTCCCGTATCGAATTTATGTGGCGCAACAAGATAATTCTACGATCCGTATAGCACATCGCTCTAGGGGGAGTGGAATCTCTAGTGCAGATTGGGAGTCAACTGCAGGAGGTGAATCTGCTCACATTGCTGTTGACCCACTGAACAATGATATTGTTTATGGTGGAAGTTATGGAGGCTATTTGACACGTGTAAATCATCAAACAAAAACAGAAAGAGGAATCAATGTTTGGCCCGATAATCCTATGGGATATGGAGCGGAAGGAATGAAGTATCGTTTTCAGTGGAATTTTCCTATCATTTTCAGTAAACACAATCCAAAAAAATTATACACTTTTTCAAACCAAGTTCACGTATCTGAAAATGAGGGACAATCATGGGAAATTATCAGTCCCGACTTGACGCGTAACGATCCTGAGCGATTGAAATCTTCTGGGGGACCTATTACCCAAGACAATACAGGAGTTGAATATTACTGCACCCTTTTTGCGGCAAATGAATCTCCTTTAGAAGAAGGTTTGTTATGGGTTGGTAGTGATGACGGGTTGTTACATCTAACGCGTGATGGAGGTAAAAACTGGACTAATGTAACGCCAGCTCAAATGCCCAAATGGTTAATGATCAACAGTATTGACCCTTCTCCTTTTGATCCTGCAGTTTGTTATGTGGCGGGAACGCTATATAAAACAGGGGATTTTACCCCTTATTTATACAAAACTTCAGACTATGGGCAGTCATGGGTTAAAATAACAAAAGGGATAAATAAAGAGCACTTTACACGTGTGCTCAGAGCCGATCCCTCTAGAAAAGGATTACTCTATGCAGGAACAGAAACGGGAATGTATATTTCCTTTGATGATGGGGCGTCTTGGAATCCTTTTCAATTGAACTTACCCATAGTTCCGATTACTGATTTGACACTCAAGGATAATAGTTTGATTGTTGCTACTCAAGGAAGAAGCTTGTGGATGATCGATGATTTAACAGTTCTTCATCAATTAAATCGGCAAGCAGTTGGTCAAGAGATGACCTTATTTAAACCCAAGGACAGTTATCGAACTCAAGGAAGAACCAGGAGTTCTTTAACACAAGGGACCAACTTACCAAATGGAGTTATCGTACATTTTAATGTTAAAGATTTTAATGCAGCAAAAGACACTATTCAACTGCATGTTAAAGAAAAAAATGGTGAGTTAATCAAAACGTTCAGTACCGCCACTGAAAAGGATAAATTAGACCTTAAAGTGGGTGGAAATCAATTTGTGTGGAATACACGTTATAAAGGGGCAGAACGTCTTGATGGGATGATTTTATGGGGCGCCTCTTTGTCTGGTGCTAAAGCAGTACCCGGAAACTATCTGGTAAGTTTACAGAAAAATGAAATGGTTATTGAACAATCATTTACCATTCTTCCTGACCCGAGAGCTGAGGTAACTGTTGCTGATATGCAAAGGCAATTTGATTTTGTAAATAGCATAAATCAAACACTTGATGAAGCCCATCAAGCGATCAAAAACATAAGAATCATTAATGAAAAATTAGATGCGTTTGAAACAAATTACGGAAGTTTGAATGAAGCAAAAGAAATTCTTAAAATAGCTGCTGACCTTAAAAAAGAATTTTCAGAAATTGAAAAAGCACTCTATCAAACGCAAAATAAGAGCAATCAAGATCCGCTTAATTTTCCAATCCGTTTGACTAATAAGTTAGGACACATAAATAACTTAGTAATGTCTAACGATTTTCCTCCAACAGATCAAGATATTGTAGTGAGTGAGTTGCTTTCAAGTCAAATAAATTTAGAAATGGAACATTACAACAAATTGGTAAATGAAGATTTGGAATTTTTCAATAAAACTTTTGCAGCCTTAAAGCTGGATTATTTAACATTAAAATAGAGCAATTTGTATTATAATTACATCAAAGCATTACATCTTATTTTTGTGATCACTTGGTTTGCAGGTTTGTTTTATGTGCCTCGTCTTTTTATCTATCATATTGAGGCGTCTAAAAAGACAAAAGTTGAAGCAGACATCCTAATTCCTCAGTTTAAATTGATGACCAAGAGATTATGGTATATCATTACATGGCCTTCAGCTATTTTAGCAATTTTATTTGCTGTTTGGCTATTGTTTCTGATGCCTTCATGGTTGATGCAGCCTTGGATGCACTTGAAACTTTCTTTGGTCTTTCTTTTGGCAATGTACCATTTGAAAACCCATCAGTATTTTAAAAGACTACAAAAAGATTTAATTACACACAGTAGTAATTTTATGCGCATCTGGAATGAAGGGGCAACCCTCTTGCTTTTTGCTATTGTATTTCTTGTTGTTTTAAAAGATAGTTTTCATTGGATCACGGGATTACTTGGACTGGTAGGATTGGCACTTCTTCTCTTTTTGGGAATACGATTGTATAAAAAAACAAGAAAAGAGTAATGGCAATACCTTTTAAACTTCCTGAAAAATTTTCATTCAGAACTCGACTTTTTGTAGTCATGATTGTCATGCTTTTAGTTTCTGGAGTATTTATTTTAGGAACCACATCCATTCAGTATGA
>Ga0222717_10002704_pt1 | contig 13571 bp, 13 predicted proteins | sample C33_18DmetaG_FD_165053 | JGI IMG/M metagenome (GOLD analysis project Ga0222717, IMG submission 165053) | Estuarine water microbial communities from San Francisco Bay, California, United States - C33_18D | ecosystem: Environmental > Aquatic > Marine > Unclassified | place: USA: California...
TTCAAAAATATTTTTTTGAAAAATTTTTGTATTTAAATTTAGTTTCTCTGAAACTTCCTCTAAAAAACGGCTTTTATGGTAGCTTTTTTCATAAAGGTGTACATTCATACTATTTTTCATGTTTTTTAGTATAATTGCCACTACAATTCCTGGCATTCCAGCTCCAGAACCTAAATCTGTGGTTGTATTGCAATTAAAGTTAACAAAATCAATAATTTGTGCTGAATCAATGATATGACGCTCAATGATAGACTTTTTTGACGATGTTTTTTGACTTATAATGTTAATTTTTTTATTTTTTTCAATAATCATGGATATATAATTTTCAAAGTCCAGAAATGTTTCACGTGAAACATTTAAGTTATTAAGTTTAGAGTATGAATTTAAAATTTCCTGATCCATTAAGCTATATGCTTAATAGACTTTCTTTTAACGTGTGACAACAAAATATATACAGCAGCCGGGGTAATTCCGTCAATTCTCAGTGCTTGACCCATTGTTTTTGGTTTTATTTCCTTAAATTTAGCTTTTACCTCATTAGACAATCCTGAAAGGTCATCATAATTTATTTTATCGGGTATTATAAGGTTTTCATCTCTTTTAAAGGCTAAAATGTCAGCTTTTTGTTTCTTCAAATAACCTCTATAATGAGCATTAATTTCAACCTGTTCATCAATTTCCTTGCTAAAAAAAGGTATATCAGTCCATATTTCCCTAATTTTGTTCATATCAACCCCTTTTTGAGTTAATATTTCATTTGAAGATCTTAAAACACCGTCTTTGGCTATTTTTATACCAAATTTATCAGCTTTATTAGGTGATATAGTTGATTGACCCATTTTTACGTTAATTCGATTAATTTTTTCAAATTTATCCTGATAAAGAGTTTTTCTGACATCACCAATTAATCCAATTTCTATTCCTTTTAAAGTTAATCTTTGATCTGCATTATCAGATCTCAGGCTTAATCTATATTCGGCTCTTGATGTAAACATTCTGTATGGTTCAGCCACACCTTTAGTGACTAAATCATCAATCATTACCCCAATGTAAGCATCAGATCTATCAAGTATAAAGGGTTCTAATTTTTTTATAGATAAAGCGGCATTTATTCCAGCTATAAGTCCTTGGGCTGCCGCCTCTTCATATCCTGTTGTACCGTTAATCTGTCCAGCAAGGTAAAGGTTGCTAATTTTCTTTGTCTCAAGTGTTAAAAACAGTTCTCTTGGATCTATATAGTCATATTCTATTGCATATCCAGGTCTTATAATAATAACATTTTCTAAACCATTGATATTATTACATATTTCTTGCTGTATATCAGCTGGAAGCGATGTGGAGATACCATTTGGATAAATTGTATGGTCTTTTAGCCCTTCAGGCTCTAAAAAAATCTGGTGCCGACCCTTATCAGCAAATTTTACTATCTTATCCTCAATAGATGGGCAGTATCTAGGCCCAACACCCTTTATGCTACCCGAGTACATAGCACTCTTAGATAAATTTTTTTCGATAATTTTATGAACCTTATCGTTAGTATAGGTCATACGACATGAAACTTGGTTGTTAATATTTTTTTTAGTTAAAAAAGAAAAAAAGTAGGGATCATCATCTGCAAATTGTTCTTCTAAATTATTATAATTAATTGTTCTTGAGTCAAGTCGGGGAGGGGTTCCTGTTTTTAATCTTCCTATTTTAAAATTATATTTTTTTAATTGTTCGCTTAATCCTATTGAAGGTTTTTCATCATACCTCCCAGCTGGTGTTCTTACATCTCCTATATGTATCAAACCATTTAAAAAAGTGCCCGTTGTTAGTATTAACTTAGAACATATAACTTTTTTACCTTTTTTGGTTTCAAAACCAGTTATTGTATTTTTATCAAAAATAAACTTAATAACAGGATCAGAAAAAATTGTTAAATTACAATAGTTTACAAGTTTTTTTTGCATATATTTTCGATATAATGATCTATCAGATTGAGTTCTTGGTCCTCTTACAGCTGGGCCCCTACTTCTGTTTAATAATCTAAATTGTATGCCTGATTTGTCAGCAATTTCACCCATGACACCATCAAGAGCATCTATCTCTCGTACTAAATGACCTTTACCCAAACCACCTATTGCAGGATTACATGACATCTCTCCAATTTTCTCTAACTTATGAGTAAATAAAGCTGTGTTAACACCTAACCGCGCTGATGCAGCTGCAGCTTCACAACCTGCATGCCCACCACCTATTACCACAACATCAAATAATAAATCATTTTTCATAAGCTAAATTTATAACTGATTATTATATTTACAAGGCGCGTATATTTTTGACTAAATAAGCTCTAATTATCAATGTTTTTGGTTAAAAAGAGCTTAAAAATAAGGAAAATAAAGCATTATTTACCTATACAGAAATCATTGAAAATACTGCCTAATATCTCCTCAACATCGACTTTTCCGACAATCATACCGAGATGCCTAATTGCTAGCCTTAAGTCTTCTGCGGCCTTATCAAAATCCTCAACCTCATTTTTTTTATTAAAATTTTTAAGATGCTCTAAGCATTGCTCAAGATGTTGTCTATGTCGCTCTCTTGTAATTAAAATATCATCACTTGTTATAAATTTATTTTTTAAATTATTTTTTATTTTTAAAATTAATTCATCAATATTTAAATTTTCTTTAATTGAAATTAATACATGACTTAACTTTTTGATCTCAGGATTAATATCTTCCTTCAAAAGATCTGATTTATTTATTACTAAAATTGCATTATGATCCAACAAACCCTTCAAAACATCAGTAAAATCAAGGTTTATGGCATCAACAACTACCAACTTTAAATCGGCTTCTTCTGCTCTATTTAAAGATAATTTAATACCTTTCTTTTCGATTTCATTTTTTGATTCTCTAATCCCTGCAGTATCAGAAACAATTACAGGATAACCATTTATGTTAAGATGTGTTTCAATTACATCTCTTGTTGTACCTGCAATCTCAGAAACTATTGCAACATCTCTATTAGATAAATGATTTAAAAGGCTAGACTTTCCCGCATTTGTTGGACCAAGAATTGCAATTTTAAAACCTTCTCTAATTCTTTCTCCAACTTTTTGATCGTTTAAAATTTTTTCAATGTTGATTAAAACTTCATCTATTTTTTTTTTAATTTCATTTAAAATATCATTAGGTAAATCTTCATCCGGAAAATCTATCTTAGCTTCAATATGTGATAATGCTTTTAAAAGTTTTTCTCTTAAAAAATTAAATTGATCAGCAGATTTTCCATTCATGATTTTAATCGCTTGCTGTCTTTGGATTTCAGTTTCAGAAGAAATTAAATCAGCTACACTCTCTGCCTTAAGTAAATTTATTTTACCATTTTCAAATGCAAGTTTAGTGAATTCGCCTGGTTCAGCTAAACGACAATTTTCAATACTTGAGATAGAGTTGTGTATAGCATCAATAACAGCTTTACTTCCATGCACCTGTATTTCGGCCATATCTTCGCCTGTGTAGCTCTGAGGCCCAGGAAACCATAATATTATGCCTTCATCAATTAGCTCTGAAGTGTTGATTTTATTGATTTTTCTGAGAGTTGCCACTCTTGGCTTTGGCAGCTTTTTTTTAGTCAACAATTCAATAACTCTGGATGTTTCATCTCCAGAAATCCTTATAACTGCAATTCCTGAGATTCCAGGACCAGTTGAAAGTGCATAAATTGTCATAATACTAATATAATTTTATATTAATAATTTATCTAGTCTATGAAAGTTTTTATAAAATTATTATTTATTGTAAATTGTTTCTAGTGATTTAAAAAAATCATTTGAAAATGATTTTGTATCAAATAGTGAGCTTGTAGCGGCTTGGTCAAATATTTTTTTCCTAATGTCTAAAAGTTTTTCTTTGTTTTCAGAAAGTTCTTTAGCTTTTACCACATAATCTGCTTTGTTTTCTGCAATTAAATATTCCATATTTAAATTTTTATTAATTGACTCACCACACCTTGAGTTAAAATTATAGCCTTTCATTGTTATAACTGGCACTCCCATCCATATAGCTTCGAAAGAGGTTGTTACTCCATTATAGGGAAATGTATCCAGAGCAATATCAATTTTTTTATAAATGTTCATGTGATCTTCAAAACTTTCAACAGTATTCATAAATTCTACAGATTCAATAACACCTTGATTTTGGAATTGATCAGACAATAATTCAGTGATTCTTGGCGTTGAGGTTTTGAGTACCAGTTTAGAGTTTTTAACTTCTTTGAGTATTTTTGACCAGGTTTCAATTACTGAATGATTAATTTTATTAAAATTATTAAATGATCCAAATGTAATGTTATTATTTTTTAAAAATGGTGACTCACTATAAATTCTTTCAAATCCCATTCCAGAATGACAATTCCAAATATTAGGCAGAGAAATTATTTTTTCTTGATATAAATTTTCTTCAGACTCATAAATTAAGTGAGGATCAGAAATAATATAATCTACTTCTTCAATCCCAGTGGTATTACAAAAACCGCACCAAACAATTTGTATTGGTGCTGCTCTATTTTTTAGAATTTCTACTTTTTGAGATGAAGTTACTCCCATTAAATCAATCAAAATATCTATTTTTTCACTTCTAATTAAATTGATAACATCTATATTTTTTAAACCAAAAATATCATAATTTTTGTTAATACTGCTTTTTATAGATCTGATAGTTTCATCCTCAGATGATTTTCTATTATTTGAAAATAAATAAATCTCAAATTTATTTGTATTATAATTATCTATTACTGTTTTTAAAAAATAAATTATTGAATGTTTGGATTTAATATCAGAGGATAAAAATCCAATTTTAATTTTTTTATTTTTATTTTTATTTATAGGTTTTAGTTTCTCATTTTCAAATACTTTTATATTTTTACTAAGTAGTCTTCCATATTTCATAAAATCTTCTTGGTCCCAAGTATCAACAAAACAATTGTGATAAATATATGCACAAATAATTTCTACTCTATAAAATTTATTTTCTATTAGTTCTTTATAAATTTTTCTGACTTTTTCTAAGTTGTTTAACCTTGTGAAAACTCTCGTTATAGAAACCAGAAAAAATTGATCCTTTGAATAAAAATCTTTATCATGATTATAAATACTTATAATTTCCTTAAATAATTTGTGAACTACTTGATGATTTTCATCAGAATTATCGTAATTATAGAGTTCTACTGAAGTGTTAATATAATTCTTAAATGCTTCTAATGAATGTTGTGTTCTGTTTTCTTTTAAAATTGCTTTTTTAAAATCACGAATTGCGCTGTGAAAATCTTCCTTATTCGGTTTTCCTTTTAAAATTTTGCTAATACCCAAAAGGTTAAGTGCTAAAGAATTCTTTTTATTTTCAGGGACCTTGTTATCAATTAGAAAAATTACTTCTGAGTATTTCTTTTCTTGAAAAAGTTTTATAATGCTAACTTTTTTTTCCATAACAAGAACTATATTAATTCTAAAATGGTTTTATAAAAAGTTAATTAAGCTGGTTTATTCATCGAATTGAAAAATTCAGCATTACTTTTTGTGTCTTTTAATTTAGAATTAATAAATTCAATAGCATCCATCGTTCCCATGGGAGCAATTATTCTTCTAAGCACATTCATCTTTTGAAGATCATTTTTATCAAATAACAACTCTTCTCTTCTAGTGCCTGATTTTGTTATATCAATTGCAGGGTAAATTCTTTTATCTGCAATCTTTCTATCAAGAACTGTTTCGCTATTACCTGTTCCCTTGAATTCCTCAAAAATTACTTCATCCATTCTGCTACCTGTATCAATTAAAGCAGTTGAAATGATTGTTAATGATCCACCTTCTTCAATATTTCTTGCTGCACCAAAAAACCTCTTTGGTCTTTGAAGTGCGTTGGCATCCACACCACCTGTTAGTACTTTACCAGAGCTAGGTATTACTGCATTATAAGCTCTTCCAAGTCTTGTGATCGAGTCTAATAATATGACTACATCTTTTTTATGTTCAGTTAACCTTTTAGCTTTCTCTATAACCATTTCAGCAACAGCTACGTGTCTCTGAGCTGGTTCGTCAAAAGTAGAACTTATAACTTCACCTTTAACTGTTCTTTGCATGTCCGTAACTTCCTCTGGACGCTCATCAATTAATAAAACCATCAAATAACTTTTTGGATAATTTTTAGCAATTGAATTAGCAATGCTTTGTAAAATCATTGTTTTACCAGCCTTTGGTGGTGAAATAATTATAGATCTTTGGCCTTTTCCAATAGGACTAACCAGATCGATTAATCTTGGAGTTAGATCAGGTTTTTTTTCTACTTTAGTTGTTTCAATTTCCATAACCATTTGTTGGTCTGGATAAAGTGGAGTTAAATTGTCAAATGCAATTTTGTGTCTAGCTTTTTCTGGTTCTTCAAAATTAATTTTACTTACCTGCAGTAATGCAAAATATCTTTCCCCTTCTTTTGGTGCTCTTACTGGTCCTTCAACTGTATCCCCCGTTCTTAATCCAAATTTCCTTATTTGACTTGGACTCACATAAATATCGTCAGGGCCTGGTAAATAATTTGACTCCATTGCTCTGAGAAAGCCGAAGCCATCCTGTAATAGCTGCAATACACCAGCACCTGTGATTTCCTCTTTTTCAGCAACTTTTTTTAAAATAGCAAAAAGAATTTCTTGTTTTCTTAATGTGCTAGCATTTTCTATTCCAAGCTCTTCAGCTTGCGTGATAAGTTGCTCTGATGATTTTAATTTTAACTCTTGGATGTTCATGATTTATTTATTTCGGACTTAAAAGATAAGTCTAATATATATACTACAATTGTATTTTCAACCCTAGATTGGCTTAAAAATAACAAGAAAAACAATAAAAATCAGCATTAATGTTGGTATCTCATTTATTATTCTAAAAAATTTTGATGATCTTGTATTAGAATTATTTTTTAAAGATAAAAAACATTTCCCAAGATAATCATTATAAACTGATAATAAAATAACCAACACTATTTTTAACTGCATCCATAGTTGAGAAAAAATTTCTATCCCGTTTAAATAAATTAAAATTAAACCAAAAATCCATGTAAGAATCATTGCTGGCCTCATAATGTAAAGAAAGAGTCTTTTTTCCATTACCTCAAAAATATCTGTAGCTTCTTTTTTATTTTTATTCTCAACATGGTAAACAAAAATTCTTGGAAGATATAAAAGACCAGCCATCCAGGAAACAACAGCTATTAAGTGTAAACTTTTAAATAATAAATAACTATTCATAATTTAAACATGGGCATTTTACAAATTGATTGGGACATTGTATTTTGGGAGGATAAAGTTTTCCATTAAAATTGTAATCTTGTTTTTTAATTATTAAATTAGACATAGCTTTTATATAATTGTTATTAGTTCCTAGTGCTGGTACTCTTGTGTAGTTTTTACACCCATTTTTATCAGCCAATTCCTTATACTCTATGTCTAATTCAACTAAAGTTTCTGAATGTTCTGAAACAAACGCTATAGGAACTAAAACAATATGCTTTCCTAATTTTGAGTTTTCAATAATTATATCATCAGTGGAAGGACCTATCCATTTTAAAGGTCCAACTCGACTTTGGTAACTTAATATCCAATCTAAATTTTTAATATTTAAAGATTTAACTATTTTATTAACTGATTGTTCTACTTGCCACTGATATGGATCTCCTTTTTTTATATTTTTTTCAGGTAAACCATGTGCAGAAAATATCAGTTTGAAATTCACTAAATTTTTAATTTTTTTAACTATTTCTTCTTTATGAGCTAAAACAAAATTCTCATCTGTTGGATAACAGCAGATTGTGCTTGTTTTTATTTTCAGATTATTTTTTTTACAAATATCTTTCCACTCTTGTATTGATGAACCAGATGTTGCTGCGGAATATTGTGGGTATAAAGGCATTAATATAACTTCATCTGGATTAAAATTTTTTACATCATTTACAACATCTTCTGCTCTTGGATGCCAACATCTCATTACAATAAAACATTTATATTCTGAAGCCTGATCGTCATTATTAAGTTTTAATTCAAGAGCTTTTGATTGTTCTTTAGTTAATTTTAAAATAGGGGATGATCCACCGAGCTCTTGATATATTTTTTTAGCAGTTGGTGTTCTTCTATTAGAAATTAACTTTGCTAGAGGGTATCTAAAGAAAGCAGGTAAATTTAGTATTGCCGGATCATTAAATAGATTAAATAAAAATGGCTGAACACTTTCTAGTTTATCGGGTCCACCTAAGTTGAAAAGAATTATAGCTTTTTTCATTAATAACTTTTCACTATATTTACTAAATATTCAAACATATTAGGGTCTGTTTCAGGTAAAACTCCATGGCCTAAATTAAAAATATACGGATGATCTTTAAAAATATCTAAATATTTTGTGGCTTCTTTTTTTAATGTATCTTTATCTGAAAGTAATATCTTTGGGTCAAGACCACCTTGAATTGGAATTTTTACATCATTTAAAATTTTTTTTGGGTCAACATTATAATCAATACTTACTGCATCTGGTTTAACTATATCACAAAATTCTTTGTAGTTTTTAATTTCTCTTGGAAAACAAATTACGGGTGTGTTTAGAGATTTTACATAATTAACCAAATTAAGAGTAGGAGAATAAACATAATTAGGTAGGTCTTTTTCTTCTAATAAACCCGCCCAGCTATCAAATATTTGTATCACATTTGCGCCATTATCAATTTGGTTTCTAATATGTATTTTTAGAAATTTTTCTAAAATTAATAAAATTCTATTTATTAAAAAGTCATTTTTAAAAAAATTTGCCTTTAATTTTTTTTTGGGGGACTGTTGGTTTATTATATAAACCAATAAAGTCCATGGTGCACCGACAAAACCTATTACATTTTTATTTTTTATTATATTATCTGCGCTTACTTGTTTTATTGCTTTATAAACGGGATAAATCTTTTCAACAAAGTCAACCTCATCCAATTTGGACATTTCTTCTATGTTTGCTTTACCTAGTTTGGGCCCGAAACCTTTTTCAAACTCAACTTTTTGGTTTAATCCATATGGCAACATTAAAATATCTGAAAAAATTATTGCAGCATCTAAATTAAATCTTTTCAAAGGTTGCAGAGTTATCTCTGAAGATAAAATATTATTTAGACACAGTTTAATAAAGTTTGGATTTGATTTTCTTATTTCCCTAAATTCAGGTAAATATCTTCCTGCTTGTCTCATTATCCAGATTGGATTTATTTTTGTATTTTTATTTTTTATTACTTCATGAAGAGGGGTCATATTAAAATAATATATATATTTATTGTATTAGTATTATGTGTTGTGAATATTGATGATAAGTATTTTTTAACATTTTATTAACAACTTAATAACAATTATAAACTAATAAAATTGTTTAAATTGAAGCTTTTTAAATTTTTATTTAATATATTGTATAATTTCACTCATATGTTTGTTTGTGTTAATAAAACCCTTATTCTACAACAATTTTTAATCAATATTTAAATTGAGTAATTTAATTATAATAATACAAATTTATTAACGATTTATTCATGAGTAATACATTTCAAATCTATCTAATTTCCGATTCAACAGGCGAAACATTAGATAGAATTTTTTTAGCTTTAAAAGCTCAATTTGTGAATATTGAGTATAAAGTTCACTCATATTCTTTTACTAGAACTGAAAATCAAATTCTTAAAATTTTAGATGATGCAAAAAAAAATGAAAATTCTGTAATACTTTATACAATTGTAGATAATAATTTAGCAAAATATCTGGCAAATGAAAGCGACAAAAAAACAATTCCTTGTTTTGGTGTTCTTGGCAACTTAATACTTAATTTCTCTAAAATTTTAAACCAAAAGGCATCACACGAACCTAGCGGCCAACACGCTCTTAATGATGAATATTATGAGAGAATAGAAGCCATACAATTTACCATGAGCCATGATGATGGAAACCTTGTTTCAGATATTGATAAATCAGACATAGTATTAATAGGAGTTAGTCGAACAAGCAAAACACCTACTTCAATTTATTTAGCAAACAGGGGATTTAAAACTTCAAACATACCCCTTGTAAATGAGAATTCTATCCCAATAAAACTTAGAGAAAACCCTCAATCAACTTGTGTTGTTGGATTAAGCACAGAACCTGAAAGACTTGTTGAAATAAGAAAAAACAGAATGAATTCATTAAAGGAATCAGAAAACACAAAGTATACAAGTATAGAAAATATTAAAAGAGAGGTCGATGAAGCAAAAAGAACTTTTCAAAAGTACAGATGGCCATCAATTGACGTCACAAGAAAATCTGTGGAAGAAACAGCTGCCTCAATAATAAAAATTCATGAAATATATTTAAATAATGTTAAATAAAATTATACTTGCTTCAAAAAGTAAAGTTAGAAAAGATATACTAGATAATAATAACATTTTAAGCGATGTTAGACCATCAAATGTTGACGAAGACATTGTAAAAGAGAGTTTAATTAAAGAAAAGGCTTCACCGGAAATAATATCAAAGAATTTAGCTGAACTTAAAGCAAATAAAGTAAGCTTAATAGAATTAGACCAATTGGTTTTAGGTGCTGATAGTGTAATTGATTTAGAAGGTGAATTAATTTCAAAACCGGAGAATAGAGAAGAAGCGCTATTTATTCTAAAAAAAATGAATGGAAAAAAACATTTTCTAATTAGTTCAGTTTGTATTTCAAAAAATGGATCTATGATTTGGAATCATACAGACAGAGCAACTTTAACAATGAAAAAATTTTTAGATAAAGATTTAAAAAAATATTTATCAAAAATAAGTGATGAAGCATTATATGCTTACAACGTCTATCAAATAGAGGGAGTAGGAAGGAACTTATTTTCGGAAATAGAAGGGGACGAAAATACCATAATGGGTTTACCTATAAAAAAAATTAAGGAATATTTAAATAAAATTTAATGAAAAAATTTTTAGTAATAGGAAATCCAATTGATCATTCACTATCTCCAAAACTCCATAATTATTGGATAAAACAGCATAAAATAAATGCTGTTTATGAAAAACAAAAAATGGAAGATAAAGATTTAAAAAATTTGATTATTCAAGTTAAAGAAAAGAATATTAATGGGATTAATGTAACTGTCCCATTCAAAAAATCAATTATACCTTTTTTGGATAAATTGTCTGACGAGGCACAAAAAACACAGTCTGTAAATACTATTTATTTAGACAACAATAAAGTAATAGGTCACAACACAGATATCGGTGGCTTTGAAATGAGTATTAAAAGATCAAATATTGATCTTTCAAATAAGAAAGTCTTAGTTTTGGGTGCGGGTGGTGTAGTTCCCTCAATAATCTATGCATTAACAAAAATGCATGTAAAAAAAATTATCGTTTCAAATAGAACAAAAGATAAAGTAGATCACTTAAAAACTTTTTTTAAAGATATAGACGTAATAGATTGGGGTAAGCTTTCTGATTTTGACATGATTATAAATGCTACTAGTATAGGTTTAAAAAAAGGGGATAAAATAAATTTAGATTTTGCATTAGTAGGTACAAATAAATATTTTTTCGATGTTATCTACAACCCTAAAGAAACAGACTTTCTTAGAAGTGGAAAAAATCTAGGGCATTCAATAATTAATGGTAAATTTATGTTTATCTATCAAGCTCTTCTAGCTTTCAATATATGGCATAATGTTAAACCTGATATCAATGATGAAGTCACAAAACTTTTAGAAGAATGATAAGAATTGGAATTTTAGGAGATATAGGTGCTGGTAAAAGCTATGTAGCAAAAAATTTTGGTTATCCAATTTTTGATGCAGACCAAGAAGTTTCTAAATTATATAAAAGTGATCAGAAAATTTTTAATAAATTAAAAAAAAAATTACCAAAATTTATCTACTCGACACCAATAGATAAAAAAGAAATTACAAACGCAATTTTGACAAACAAAAAAAATTTAGATATCATTATCAAGATAATTCATTTTGAAATTCGAAAAAAATTAAGCATTTTTTTAAAAAAAAATAGAAAAGAAAAAATTATTATTTTAGATATTCCTCTTTTATTAGAGAATAAAATTAACAGTAAAAAGGATATATTGATATTTGTTGACTCTAAAAAAAGACAAATCTTAAAAAGGCTAAAGAAAAGAAAAAATTTTAATGAAATTCTTTTAAGAAAATTTAAAAGTATTCAATTACCGGCAAGTTATAAAAAAAAGAAATCCCAATTTATTATTAGAAATGATTTTACAAAAAAAACTGTTCTAAATCGTATAAAAAGTATTTTAAAAAAATTACAAAAATGAAAGAAATAGTATTAGATACCGAAACCACTGGCATATCAACAAAAGAAGGTCATAGAATTGTTGAAATTGGTTGTATAGAATTAGAAAATTTAGTTCCAACTAAAAACAAATTTCATTGTTATTTAAATCCAGAAAGAAAAGTTTCAGAAAAAGCATTAGAGGTGCATGGATATACAGATGATTTTTTATCAAAACAAAAAAAATTTAAAGATGTTGGCGAACAATTTTTAGAATTTATTAAAGATAAAAGACTAATAATTCACAATGCTGAATTTGATTTGGGTCATTTAAACAATGAGTTAGCCATATTTGGCAAAAAAAAATTAAATAATGAAATAATAGATACTTTAATCCTAGCGAGAGATAAGTTTCCAGGATCACCTGTCAGTCTAGACGCATTGTGTAAAAGATACAGAGTTGACAATTCTAGAAGAACTCAACATACAGCTTTAATAGATTGTGATTTACTAGCAAAAGTTTATATCAACTTGATAGATCAAAAAGAACCTACTTTAAATTTTCAAAGTCAGGATCAAGATGAAAAGGATAAAAATGATTCAAATGTTGTCTATTATAAAAAAATTATAACACCGAATGATAACGAAATTAAAAAACACAAAGAATATTTAAAATCAAATCTAAAGAAAAATTATTTTAATTAAACCTTTGATTGTAAAGGTTTTCAAAATCTATTTTTTTTTCAAATGTAACTCCAGAATAACCTGAATTATGAAGAAGATCTAAAAGACATTTTTCAAGATCGGGATAAATCTTAATTTGTACATCACATAGAATAATTTTTTGTAATTCTTTTTTTTCTTTAATATCATCATTGACTTTAATAATAGTTGCAAAAACTATTTCAAAATAAGCTTTTTTTTGACTTTCCTCTTTATCCTCAAATTTTAGCTTTGTATTGATTTCTATCATTTTATTTTTAATAGCTGTGGATGTAATATCAATGTCTAGTTGGTATTTAGAAATATTATCCCTCACATGCAAATATGTTTCAATATCTTTTGTCTCACCGGACAAGTCTTTAATATATTTTCCTAAAATTTTATATTTTTCTGTCATCGTCATTTTCTATATCTTCAAATTCACCATCTATAAAATTATTTTTTTTAGATTTTGTAGTTTTAATTTTTTTAAAAAATATTTTCAAAATAAACTTTCTTGAAATGGGTAAAATTATTAAAAATCCAAGAATATCTGTTGC
>Ga0222717_10002707_pt1 | contig 13557 bp, 8 predicted proteins | sample C33_18DmetaG_FD_165053 | JGI IMG/M metagenome (GOLD analysis project Ga0222717, IMG submission 165053) | Estuarine water microbial communities from San Francisco Bay, California, United States - C33_18D | ecosystem: Environmental > Aquatic > Marine > Unclassified | place: USA: California...
GCGGGCGTAGCATTTGCCCCCACGGCCGTCAGAAATCACTGTGTAAAGAATGCGGCGGGGCTAGCATTTGCCCACACGGCCGTCTGAAATCACAGTGTAAAGAATGCGGCGGGGCTGGCATTTGCCACCACAAACGCAAACGATCACAGTGTAAAGAATGCGGCGGGGGTAGCTTTTGCCCCCACCATCGCCGGAAATCAAGGTGTAAAGAATGCGGCGGGGCTAGCATTTGCCCACACGGCCGTCTGAAATCACAGTGTAAAGAATGCGGCGGGGCTGGTATTTGCCCCCACCATCGCCGGAAATCAAGGTGTAAAGAATGCGGCGGGGCTAGCATTTGCCCCCACGGCCGTGAGAAATCACGGTGTAAAGAATGCGGCGGGACTAGCATTTGCCCCCACGGCCGTCAGAAATCACAGTGTAAAGAATGCGGCGGGGGTAGCTTTTGCCCCCACCATCGCCGGAAATCAAGGTGTAAAGCTTGCCTGGTAGACAGTGACGATAGAATTCCCGACATTCAAGAATTTTCGCACGAAGAGTGGGAGGTTGCAAAGTTCATGCAAAATGCAAAAAAGACACTGGGAGCATGCTGAGAGTTCTATTTCTGTTTTCATATTTCTTTATTGATTTCAGTAGATTATAAACACTGTTGTTTTAGATTTCAATAAAACAACGTTTCAGTTTCAGTGCATAAAACTTATTTTCTCGATCATGTCTTCACCTAACGCCCGTAGTCCCGAACATAGCGTATCTTTGGACAGCCATGCCCAAAATAGCGAATCGGGTGTGTAAAGAAGCACGTATCAAAATTTCCAGCAAATGGCAGACATCATAGAACTCTTGCCACCTTACAATGTCAACATGGATAATACGCTTGAATCGACAGTTGGTGTGCTTATTGATGCAGATGACGTCAAAGAATTGCGATTTATGGCAAAACAATATCCGTCGCTGGACTTGTCGCGATATCCAGGTCAATGGGACACCATAGCGGTGCGATGGACTCCAATTGGACAATCAATCGTATCGAAATCACGAGAAGTATTTACATTTTTGATCGGCATAGTGGATCTGGAAGTCCCCATACTATGCAGTGGTATTTCGAGACATGAACAATATATGCTAACCATTTTTGAGGCTTGCGTTCGACACGGTGCAAACCTTTCTTACGCATGTAGGCTGTGTGAAAATTGCAACATTTTTATTCCTGGCAAAGAAATTCACGACCAACCATTCGCGTCTTTAATACGACAGTTGATGGAGTATGCAGGCAAATTGACCGATGTATTGCAAGCAGAGAGTCCTGAATATACTACCGCGCATCATCATTACCGAAACCTTGGTGGTCTGTTGAGGAAGATGATCAAAGTCGAATTAAAGGGGAAAAACCAAGCAAACATCAACATGATGATGCGAATTTTCACCGACGAAACTATTTTTCCACGAACGATCCGCAAAGAGAATGTTGTGGGGTCAACAATTCTGCAAATGTTGATAAGTGATATAGATTTCAACATTGAGCTGCTCGATTTGAGTCATCTATTCTTCAACGATTCGACCAGCCAAATTTATGACATACTAGTCAGCAAACGATCGGAGCGGAATTTAGCAGTGGCATCTGTACTCTACAAGAACAATCAGTCCCCGATGTCAGTGCTTCCCAAACATATCGTAATGAATATTGCATGGCGGAACATTTCACCACACTTACATGACATCCAAGTGGATCAATGCTGTGTATGCCTTGAGTCCAAACATGTACATGTGGTCTGTCGAAACACCACAAACATTGCACATAAACTATGCACGGCGTGTCATTTTCACATGGTTCGCCTAGAAAGGTATGACTGCCCACTTTGCAGGCAGAAAATGCTTGGGACGTAAACTTTGGCCCACATGTCAAATCCACCGTGAGTCGACAGAGGCTTTGTCGTGTATTCCAGTTGAAAAATCTAGTTGTTTACGACGGTCTGATGCATTTCCATTGCCTGCAAGTTTGGCAAAAAAACAATCAGTGTCCATAGATGTATATAAAGTTCTGAAGTAAAAGTACTCTAATGCCAAAACACGCTCCAACCATCGTGTACTTGAATGGTCATGACAACAAAACACACGAAAAGGCCGAGATAAATATTATTGAAATCATCAAAAAAATGTTACAGAGTGAGTCGGATATTTTGCGTTGTCTTGAATTTTATGTCATGTATGTGAAGTTGGCAAAATTTGAAACAAAAGGTGTACATTCTCTCCAAATCACAAACGACGAGGGAAAACTGCAGCGGTTTCTAAGCGAGTCAATTGTGTATTATTTTGCATACGGGTTTGTGGCCTTTCGCCTCGTGCCGTACGATAAAGGAGAACGTGATTTTTTCCCAGTCGTCATTCCGATGCACCAGATTGACTTTGAGTATGACGAGGATGATATCACAAGCATTTTTTCTGTGCCCAGCGTCTGGTATAAGAACTATGACACCCAATCACAAAATGTGCCGCTCATCTTCGTCTACAAGTTTCAAAAATTAAGTGGTATCCACCAAACACTGGGCCCGATGCAGACCCTCGTTGATTCATACCTGGACATGCAAAAAATAAGAGAATACAACGAAATTGTCCTCACAGAGCACAAATACACTCTTCAATACGTGGAACAAGAGCAGGTGACGAGAGTTTCCAACGAAACGATGGCAGCGTTGGAACAAACATACTACGAAATGGATGAAAGGTTTTCTGACGACTGCGGGGGGCAGATACCCTTAACTTCAGGAACGGGGACTGCCCCTTCTGAAGTCACGAAGAGAACCCGGAACATCATTAGTGCCCAGGTGATCGATTTTGAAAACGACGTTTCGAGTGAAATCTCGGGACATATTCGCAAAAATGTCGTCGTCCTGCCACCGGGAGCACGCGTCTCGGCATCGACGGCGCGTCAGCTCTCTTTTCATAGTCACGGGGAGAGCGATTTGTTCTTTTCAAAGCACGTTTCGCGTGTATTTGGCGTTCCAGAACAATGGCGCTCATTAAGTGGGTCCACCACCGGTCATGACTCGGACGCAACAGAGGCACGAAGTAAAAAAGAAAAGATTAAAAAGGACAACAACACTGGCACGGGTTCAAAAAAACCATCTGCTTCCCCAAAACCTGACACTAAATTCACGACACCCATTTGCATACAATCGTATTACAGTGAAATGGAAACCCTGCTCTCGGAAATGTCATCCGCCCTCTGTTCCCCGTCTTTATTTCAACAAAAATACTCACGCGGACGTAAACGCCGCAAAATAAAAGGCAAATACCAGCGGAAACCCAATCAACCTGACAGCATCCCGTTTCAGGAACTTTGCATGCCTACAACAATAGTGTGGAACGTGTTTTGCGAAGAAAAGAAATTGAGCGAATACCACGGCGCGAACATTATTAGCTAAGTCTATCCTGCGTTCAGGCATAAAGGCCCCATTCGCAGTCCTCCCGTATGGATTTGCGATTTGTGGTCCTATGGTGCAGGAGAAGATTTGTCTGGATGCGACCAGCGGGTGGGTTCGATACCTTGCCGTTTTACACGCTGTGGCGACTGTTTTCGCGCAGACTGTGTGCTTTCCATATGTCGACACACGTTGTTTTCGCCCGAAAGCAACTCGATCACAGAATTTTCCGACTCTGGGAACGAGAGATACTGGGCGACACACAACATGCCAGCCAGAAGCGTCCCGAGAAAAACACACTTAAACACCATGCATATTTTGTGCAATAATGTGAGGAAATAACAATCCCAATCCTGGAATGCGCGCATCTGCCCCCCGCGCGGGTGGAGGAAATGAGATTTTGCGACACATATGCGCGTCGCTGCCCACTTTACCAAATTCCTTATTGTATTTGAATATTGGTATTTAAATAAATAGAAAAAAAACAAACACCTATATATGTGGACTCGATCTGGGGTCTAACTCTGGAACCACGTCGGGTTGTTACAGCTCGATGTCGGAAAAAGATGCGATTGACGATGGGAGCTTATCAAGTCAACAGATGTCAAACGCGGAAAGCCCCCCGCACAAACGTGCACGTGTTCACCCCCCATTGTCGCAACCCTCACAAACCTCGCAGGATGTTGATGTGTTAGAGCAAGTGGAAAAATTGTGTGGGCACACCCTGGCGGGTCAGGATGATGGTACGTCTTGTCGTGCATTTACTTGAAACCGTGCCGCGTGTGCATGGACGCTGACAGTCATGTCGAATGTTTGTAAACGCAGAGAATCGCGGGGCGCCCATGGACGTCGAGGACGAGCTCGCGAGCTTTCAAAAATCGGAGATTCAATTCAGAAACAGTCTAGTGCAAGTTGACAATTCCGATGAATTTTCTGACAATATTTCCAAAAATCAAAAACACACGCGAGAATGGTGTTTCGTTGACAAAGTCACGATTGGAAATACGCCAGACATCTTAACCAAAGTCCTACATGCCTTGAATGCAATGCAGGTGTGTTACTGATATGTGTGTGAGCGGTGGCACGTGCGCGTTGTGTGCGAACGAGGCTGACCTAGACGCCGAAAACACAGATCAAGTACGGAGCGGCTAAGCACGTCAGCAGCATGGGGCGGCGCGCGCGCCCACCTGTGTTCAACGTCCACAACGCGAATACGGGAAATTATACGGAAATTCGGCAAAATCTGTGTTTTCACAAGTGTGTGCTAGACGACAACATCGAGAGCTTTCCAATCCTCGATGTGCGCATGTACATTGAACCGGCGACAACGGGCGGCAAGTCACCAGACTTGACGCATTTTGCATTTCTCCACGTGGTGACCCCGATTACATTCTGTCTCATGCGTAACATCATGTACTCTTGTAGCACGTGCACCAGCTTCCGTGACAAGAGTGGTCTTGCCGAGCTCAAGGGTATCTGGATTGATATTGCAAACCACCAGTCAACGTTTGGTGGTACGGACACAAATGAGGGTAATTTGTTTTCTGGACACACTATCGAATTTTCAGACTTGTTCAACATTCACGGTTTCAAGTATCTGCCGCAACACACGACGCCGGCGGCATGCGTAGACAAGGCGCGTAACTATGCGAAGATGCAAACCGCCAAAAAAATGTCTACAATGACCGGATTGTCGCGTCCTGAAATTTTGAAGCGTGTCAATGTCACGTTTCCAAACATTGACGCGGTGGCGGGGTCGGAAATGCTTGTGGAGTTTCACGATGCGATGTGGAAGGAATTTGCACACAAATCGGCCATGGCTTTGTGCGTTCAGATGGACGAGTATGAAACTGCGTGCGGGCAGTGGCAGGAGGCGAAGGAAAAAAGTCGTAAGGACGATTTTTCGCTCGATTTTTCCGCCGAAGCACAGGAGGGCGCAGAAGACGAGCCTGTGCTCCAGTGTCCGTACATCTGCCGACTGCCCACGTACATCAACTGGGAGAATTTGGAACTGGCGAATGCTCTGATTGATTTTTCGGCAACACCCGGAGTCATTCGCATCTCACGCGTGAGTGAACTCGCAGCAATGTTTCCAGACGATATCAAGTTTGAAAGGTTTCCACCAGTGCAGTGGCAAATACACGTCAACATGACGCTGATAAAACCACAGCTCACGGCAGATGCTTCGTACGCGGAGACGATGTATGAGAACATGAATTTTGCGATTCCACAGAACATAATTCTCGAGATGCAAATGCAGAAGAGTCAACCAAACCCTGTGCGCAAGGATTTGTGCAGCAAAATGAACCCAGTGTGCCAGCAGTGGATGCGGTCGATTCACACTGGCAACGAACTCCGCAGGTATGTAGCAGACTCGGCCAAGAACAGACAACGCCATAATCCGCTGTTTGACTTTCGGGCCCAGGAAATTTGGGATACGCACGTGGGAGAGACGTTGCGCACGTCGAAAAGTGTGCGCGAAAAGGTGCAACATATACAGCGGTATTTTCACACGACCGGGGTGCCGTATTGCAAAACCATTGCCACGGTAGACACTGGCGAACTTGGCGGCGCAAATCGGCGCGTCGCCTCTACCTTTGTCATCGGGGAGCTCGCGGGGACAAACGGATACCGCACACACCGAAAACAAACGTGCGACAAGTGGGCGGACAAAGCGAGACGGATGTATGCTGGATCAAGCAATGAAATGGACAATGTCGGGGGCGCCTTATACAATGCACACAAACATCTCAACGGGATCTGGTCCATGTACAGTGTCCTTGTGCCCACCAAACCCGACAACACGTACATCATTCTCTCCATTTTACTGGGCGACATTGCGTCTTCGCTTTCGGGGTGGCTCGGGTGCATCGGCATGTGCAGTAACAAGATCGGCCATGTAATGTGGGTGTGCGATTTCGGTGGTAATCTATATCAATACGAAAGTTCAAAGGGTGGTAAAATTGATATTGATAGTGTAGCGCGAATCTATGAAAAGTCGATGGGCGTGGGCATTGATTGGGCGTTGACACAGTATTTCAAAAATAACAATCCAAACAACTTTACACAGCCGCAGTCGAAAAAGGTGCCCCACCCCGACATCAATGACATCCGCGGACTCTCGGAACAGGCCTTTTCCTACCTGCTGTGCTCGATTGTGCAGCAAAACGGCAAAGTGATCTCGCAGCCCACGGAAATTCCAGCTCCCTGCTACGCAACGGAACTCGGCGAGTACAAGGACGGAAACTCTGGTGGTGTGAACATCATTGACAAGATCAACAATGCCACCATAAGAAACACGGAAACCATGGGTGGGATGGTGCGCCAAGTCGTCGGCTCGCGCGACGACAGTAAAAAGGGGTTTCAAGAATGCTTCACACAGGCGCAATGCACGGGGCTGCACTGTCTGATTGTCAGCGCGAACAAAATTGGTCCAAATTACGCCGCGAAGCAATTTGCCGAAGTTACCTACCGCGTCGCTTCGGGTGCGGACCTGTCCACTAATAACGAGGCGGAAGATGCTCCCACGGCGCGAGCGGCCTCGCGCATGGGTGCAGAAAGTAAATACACCAGTGGGAAGAAAGATCCAGAGCTTGTCGGATGCGAGCGTGTCATTTTTCTCGACTTTATGAGTCTGGCCTTGGCCGTTGCTGATCTGCAACATCACGGACTGATGAGCACGATTGCCTCTGGGTTTGAGCTCGAGGTATTCAAAGTTGCAGCAAACACTGTGTTGCAACTGCAGGATTACCTCGCCAGGGATACAAACATTGCTCGGTGGAATCGCATGCTTGCAATCATCCAGACACGGAGTACCGCCTTCGGCCTTTTTCTGCACTCGATACGTGCAATCACCGCACCCGGGCGTGAGGGGTGGTCCTTTGAGAGCTTTGTCGCGGATACAGCGTTTGCGTGGCGGTGCGACCCCTGGCCTGTGGAGTGCATACCCGCGTCCATCCGAATGTTGATTGAACAGGCATTTGACTGGGGGTATTGGCTCATGCTTGGCGTATTTTGCGACTATTTCAAGGTTCCGATTGTCGATTCCAAGACCATCCAAGAACTATTTGATGATCGCGACGGAAGTTACGAGGTCGAACCCAACGCACAAAAAATTGCGGTGCAAAAGTGGCTCGCCGGCTTCGGTTTGTGTAGCCTGCACACGGTGCGCAAAAATGGCAGTGTGATTTTTGCCCCCGAAAGGGATTCCAACGTGACCTTACAGTCCGGAGTTTACCTCACGAGCTGCATGGAAAATGACTCTGTCGAGGGTTCCGACCTTTCGTTTTTGGTGAAAGAAGAGGCCACGGGCGGCGCAAATTCCTCTGAAAACTCGCCCGCAGTCTTAACCCGCACCGTGGCCAGCATCGTGTCAAAATTTATGATTCATCACTATGGGCCCAAACTCGCTGCATGGTGCAATGCAAAGCGGCGCGAGAGCCTGGAAATCATTATTGCACGTTATTTGAACAGACCTATGGGAGCCCTGTGCATTGGACGGGCTGATGGCGGAAGGGGCTACGAGTCGGTCGATAACATTTTGCGAGCTTTCGATTGCCCCAATGCAGTCAACCAGTGTGGAATTGAAAATAGCGACATCTACATTGATGGTGGAGCTCCACGCGTGCAGTCGCTGCTCAACAGTTCCAAACTGAATTACAAGGTGCCATCCATTGTTCATGTACGACATGGTGGCAATCTTGTTCGCTTTGGCCTTGAAATCCGGAGTTTGCTGCTGGCGCAAAGCCTGATGGAGGGCAACTTTACGCAAACGAACGTGCGCATGGCGTTTCTCCGCATGACAAAAAACTACATTGAAGCACGTGTCCCCGAGACGATTTATCCTCACGCTCGCATTTACACCAATACTCCGGGCATGGACTCTTCTGTGTTTGCCTTTAAATCGCTTGCCGTGGGCACAGCGTCCAACCGTCCTGAAACGCTATGTCGCTCCCTGCCAATCATTCCAGTCCAAAACATGTGCGCCAACATGCTGCAGGGCTGTTGTTACGGCATGCTTGCCGAAGAGGGCAGCATTGTGCAGCCGTACCTGCGGCTTGTCTTTGAGGTATCCGCGGATTCTGACGAAGTGAGCAAGCAAATGCAAATATTCGAGTTTCATTTGAACTGCCCCCCACCAGGTTTGCCAGCAGACATGAATGTGCCGGTGCGCATTTCAAGGGACGCTGAAAATCCACAAGATTTTTGCTGGGGTATGGTTTTGTTCCAAGACAACAAATACACTCTTTTTGTGTCAGCTACAACAACGTACTCTAATTCAAAGGTGTTGGCACACGCGTCTGCCACGGAAGCAGGTGTACGTGGAAATTTGGATTTAACGTTAAATCAAAATTACGTGTTTGAAACCCTGGATGAAATTGTGGGAAATGACTTGGGTCTGTTTATTGATTGGACGTTTTTGTGGGCACGTCCTGGCATCCTCGTAAAAATCGAAATTTTACCCGGTGTTTTTTTTTATGCCACGATGGACAAGTGGGATGACGCTCAGTGGTACAGTGGCGATTCATTCACATACAAGCTCGTGTCTGGTCTGGAGGCAGATGAAAATGAGGATTCACCAGTGCCACTGGCAATTGCAGAACTTCTCAGACAGTATTCAGCGGACAGCAGCTGTCCCGCTGCCCGGAAACTGCAGGCCGCCGTGCAGGAGACTGCAGAGGAAGAAATTTGCATGCGAATGAAAATTTTCGAAGCACATGGTTTCGGGGTCACATGCGGCACAAATGATGTTCTTGCGCAATGTTTCGTACCAGTCGGCTCGTTTGTGCACCTTGATGTCTCGCATTCAAGTCTATGGGACGAATTCAAGGATTTGTTGTATCTGGAGACTGACGATAAAAATACGATGGTTCGAGTTTCCGAGCGGCCTTGCGCCGGCACAGTGCTTGTAGTCACAGGGATGGTACTGTATGAACTACCGGATGACGTGACTCGTAATTGTACGAATGGGGGCGACATTGTCTGGGTAGGGGTGAAAATGGTGAATATGCGAAAAAAACCAACCTCTGCGCGTTTTTACGCCGTTCCGACGCAGGCTATTTGCGATTTGTCGTTCATAGATTTCTTAGATCTCAATCCTCTGCACTGCGTTTGCGTCAAGCCAACGCAGGCAGACGCCTGCTCCTGATTTGGCCATTTGCGCTTGACTTTGTAGTATATGTATTTGAGAAAACGCAGGCAGACCTCTGTGCGCGTGATTTGGGTATTTTCTGTTGAGTTTTTTAATACATGTATTGGAGACAACAGTGGCGGACTGAATTTGCAGCGCTGAGAGTTTTGTCACGTTCGAGCGCGAGGCCGAGAAGTGGCTGCAGATCGTCCTCGACTTTGGTTATAAGATTGCGCGCTTGCACCTCGCACGCCTCGCCTTTTATGCCGGTGATGAGCACAAGGCGCTGGCGTATCTTTGTGGAGTTGAGACTGGCCGAAGATTGGCAGCCCGATGTATGCCTTTTTATGGAATCATTGTGCCGACGAATTTGTGGAAACTATATTACTGGGAACCGTGCACAGGCTAGCCAGACACTCTCCACTCAGGGAGTTCAGCGAAGATCTCTTCATGATCGAGTTTGAGATCTTGTTAGAAAGCGTTGACCGGACTAGACTGAATTTGCAGCGCTAAGAGGTTTGTCACGTTCGAGTTTAATAAAACGACCATAGGCGCTGACTCTTAACCTGCGTTCTTACTGGCACAAAAATCCACAGCCGGTGGATGTCCAAGCATCCCTTTACACGCTGCACATGCAGGTACGCCGAATCCGGGGCGTGCAGGATTTTATCGCAGCCTACTAACCCTGCCAGCGGTTTATCTTTTGCAAATTTACGTTCTGGTCGGGAACGTGATCAAATCGTGCAATTCAAGGTGCAGGGTCCATTCCACAGTTTGCAACGAAATCAAGTCGTTTTGCGCAAAACAGAGCATAGCACGATTTTCGGCATGCACTGTTTTCAATTTTTGTTGCTGTAAATAGGCAACTTCATATTTCCGACACATGACGTCGAGATTTTCCGCAACATCAGCACTTGACCAGCCCCAATCCATCATAAAAAAATGGTCTTGCCTAATCTTTACCTTGTATTCTAAAATTTGTATTTCATGCCATAATTTGCGGATGTTGTCTTCGTAATAATCGATCAGGTACATTTGAGCTGTGATTGATGTTTGGCACTCACGAATGCGAGTTAAAATGTCGTTTTCCTTCACCAATACTTGACTGCGACTACACATTGCCCACACGAGCCGTGGCGTCAGGAGCTCACAAATGTATTCTATGTCCTTTCCTTGTTTTGTATTTTATTTACGAAAGCACACCAATATTTATACATGGAAAATTAAAAATTTATGTGAAATGCTTACACCACTTATCGACGAAATACTGGATGCGGGGCGTGCTAACAACGAAAGCATTGTGCGTCGGGCTTGTCGGCAGTACCCGAAACTCTTTTCCAGACTAATACCTGCATCCCCGAATACACTGCTCCATTTCTTTTCCCTGCGTGGGTATCATGAGTGTTTACGAGCAGCGCTCAAGTTGGACTTGATTGATGTGAATGTGCAAAATGAGGACGGTTTTAGTGCGGTCGCGTTGGCAGCCCAGTACGGTAACGAGGAAACAATCCGAATGCTGGCACGTGAATTTCACGCTTCTGTGCACACACCCGTTGATGATTTTTCACGGACGCAAAAAACGCCTCTTTCTCTTGCAATCGAACAAGGACATGTCGATGCAGTTCGCGTTCTTGTCAATGAGTGCAACATCAATGTCTCGAATTTATGTTCCAGGTGTTTGAATCCTCTCGAAACCGCCTGTAAAGTTGGTCATCTTGACATTGCAAAAATTCTAGTGCATGAATGTGGTGCTTCCGTGAATGCAATCGGGCACACCGGGCGATCACCCCTAACATATGCCACTGAAAATGACCATTTGAAGCTTGTTCGACTCCTGATCTTTGAACTCGGGGCTCACTACGACAGTCACCTGCTTTTTGTCGCCCTCGAATATAATGCCCGGAAAACTGTGCAATTTTTGTTTGGATTGGTAGGTATAGATCCCACCTTCCGGAACCTCAGCGGTGACAATGCACTGCACGTGGCTGCCCGGTGGAATCATGACGAAATTGCAATACAAGCACTTATCGACCATAAGCACATGCAGGTCAATTCCGTGAATCACAAGGGTCAAAGTGCGCTGTTCATTGCATGTATCCGAAGCAATGCAATTGCTGTATGCGTTTTACTGAAGGCGCGCGGCGTGGATCGTACATTAGTACCCAAGACAAGCACAGGGAACACGTTGGTGCATGTGGCGGCTGCCAAAAAATCAATTCGTGTTTTAGAAGCGCTCATTGTTGACCCAGACATCGACGTGAATGTGCAGAACAACGATGGAGAAACCGCTTTAATGAAATGCATGACGACAAACAGTGACCATATTGTGGGATATCTCGTGTGGAAGCGAAAATGCAATATCTTTTTGAAAGACAAAGATGGCAATACCGCGCACGACAAGCGATTGCAGTGCAGTGAAAAAATACAGCGGATTATTGAAAACGCTGTAAAACATCACCTCGTAAAAACTGCACGAGCATTGTTTCGGCTCAATTATAAAATACCGAATGAAATTGTGGATTATATTTTGCGGCATTACGCCATGTTGTAGGCACAGAACGGGGCGACCTTTGATCACCGGTCCCTTTTTACGTTGTGGCCAGTCGTCAACAAGGCGTCGTTCCGACTATGCAATATGCCGAGCGGTGGTGGTTCAGAACAAAAAAAACAAAGGTGTAAAAAATAGTTGGATCGATTCGCACATTGCAAAATGCACGCTCGGAAGATGATTGACCTTATCCTGACTCTGGCAGCAGATAACAAAAAGTTGACACTCCAGGTTCGACAACTCGATGCAGTCATTTTACATTACCAACGGAATTGCGGATGTCAATGCCGAATGCAAAAAAAAAATAAATGTTTGCTACAGAACTATCTGCATTTTCCCCAAAAATAGAATGATATGGCCTCTCCCTATAAATATTCAGACTGAAGCTGGTGCCTGCAACCATGAATCCGAAACACGATGAGAATATAGAGAAGGAGCTCGAACTCGGTTTGAAAAACCTCCGTAACCACTCTGCAACTCGGTACTCACGGCACGACGAGTTGCAGGATTGTGTACGACACATGAGGCAATTAATTGCAACCGTCAATGCAGATCCAGAGTTACAGAGCAAATACAGAAAACTGATGATTACATGCTGTATCGAAATGTTTAAGCTGTGTGAAAGACACAAAACATCGAGAGTACTTTCAAGGCGTCACACTTGATGGTTGTCCCGTTTGCTCGTCGTATGACGATATGCGTGGCTCTGACAAGTCAGAAAATGAAATGTCTCCAGTTTCGAGACTGTCCGAAAGATAGCTCACAGACACTGGGAAAAATCCGTCGAAAAAATTTCGTAGCCCCATCCACACACAGGTGCAAAAAATAAAAGTAAGTACACTTAATAAAGTAAACATAATGGACTTTGGAAAGAATACATCCAGCGTTTCGATTTCAGTTATGTTTGCAATGGCGTTTTGGGCCACAAGATTTAAAACATTGAAATCAAAGGGGGTGGGCGTTGTGATTGGCGTAAGTCCTGACACCAGAGTAGCATTTTGTTAGTAATTCCAAAATAAAGTGCAAATTACACGACGCAATAAAACCATACCCAAGGAAGAGTCTTGTCCATGTGGCGTGGTTTGAGGCACACTTGTCTCTGGGGCTTCTGTAGGTCTGTCTGGGTCTGAAGACAAACTTGCCATGGTCAGGTTTGCCTTGGTCAAGTTTGCCTCGGTCAGGTTTGCCTTGGTCAGGTTTGCCTCGGTCAGGTTTGCCTTGGTCAAGTTTGCCTCGGTCAGGTTTGCCTTGGTCAGATTTGCCTTGGTCAAGTTTGCCTCGGTCAGGTTTGCCTCGGTCAGGTTTGCCTTGGTCAGATTTGCCTTGGTCAAGTTTGCCTCGGTCAGGTTTGCCTTGGTCAGGTTTGCCTTGGTCAGGTTTGCCTTGGTCAAGTTTGCCTCGGTCAGATTTGCCTTGGTCAAGTTTGCCTTGGTCAGATTTGCCTTGGTCAAGTTTGCCTC
>Ga0222717_10002711_pt1 | contig 13550 bp, 11 predicted proteins | sample C33_18DmetaG_FD_165053 | JGI IMG/M metagenome (GOLD analysis project Ga0222717, IMG submission 165053) | Estuarine water microbial communities from San Francisco Bay, California, United States - C33_18D | ecosystem: Environmental > Aquatic > Marine > Unclassified | place: USA: California...
TATACAGTAATTCTAGAGAAACTAAATCGCAAGTAAAAAGTCTAATAGGAGAATTAAAACCTCTTATAGAAAATATAGGAGATGCTACTCTACTAGTACCTATGATTAAAGAGTATATGGAGATAGGGGTGAAGAATGACGAGCACCTTATAAAACTAGCAACCGTCATACAAAGGTTTGAAGCTTTAGAAGCGAAAGGAGGAGATGGAGATTTTGATTTCCACTCAGAACTTCAAGATTTATTAGAGCAGTCAGAAGAAACTAAAGAAGAAGTGACGGAAAAACCAGAGGAAGAGTAAATGGGCCGATATAGCACTAATCTATATAGTAAATTCACCTCAAGTAAGGGAGGCGGGAATAATAAATCTAATGCAAATCGATCCTTCGGTAGAGTATTAGATATTATCCTAGATGAATCTCATCCTGAATACGAAGCAAAAGGAGGAGCTAAAGCTATTAACGGAGTCTTCTTCAGGTACCAGGGGAATATAACCTCAGAAGATACAGCTAATAACCTAAACTTCGCATATCAAGGTACAGGTCAAATTAAAACAATCCCAGTTGTAGGAGAAGTAGTAAAGATTAGTAGTGAACCAACATCTAATAAGACGAAACTTGCTCAAACTAATACAAACTACTATACTAAGATAGTTAATATATGGAATAACCCGAACTCTAACCCGTATATAGATGTATATTCCAACCAAACTTTAGATATAGGTAAAGACGGAGAGTTTACAGAGCAAGCTACAATAAACCCACTAAGATCTGCACTAGGAGACCTTCAGATTGAAGGAAGACAAGGACAATCTATAAGGTTTACAGGAGCAAAAGGATCAGCAAACCCATTTGTAGATGATAGCAATAAAGGTAAACCTGTACTTATAGTTAGTAACGGACAGATAGAGACAGAAGATGGATTTACAACTATATCGGAAGATATAAATGAAGATAATTCATCCCTATACTTCGTATCAGATCATAAAATACCTCTTACACAAGCTAGTGATATAAGGAAATCTTACGATGACCCACCTATAAAAGCAAATGAATTTAAAGGTAATCAAATACTGGTAAACTCCGGTAGAATCTACTTCAACGCTAAGACTAACGATATACAGTTATCAAGTATAGAATCTATAGGACTAAATACTGAAGGCTCTGTAAATATAGATGCAAAAAAATACCTATGCCTAGATAGTGCTAAAATACTACTAGGAGAAAAAGCTAGAACATCTGCTGATTCCGCTAAAGAACCAGTACTATTAGGTAATCAAACAGAACGCTTACTAGACACATTATTTACCATGTTAAAGTCAATGGCTAAAGATATGGCAAAAGCAAAAACAGTAGACGGAAAACCAATCCCTCTCCTAAACAAAAGAGGCATTCAAATGCAACCAACTATAAATGTATTGCAAAGGCAAATTAATCCAAACGGACCTTCTAAGATAAAGTCTAAAAAAGTATTCACAGAATAATGGCAGTAGGTTCACAACTAGCTGCAGTAGTAGCGTCGCAAACAGGAAAGATACAAGGAGAGTTGGAAGCTAGAGTACTATCAGAAGCTTTCAACCTAACAGGTAAGTTTACAAACCAATGCCCTGACATACCTGGACTGCAAGATATAGTAGACACTAAGAATAACTTATTAAAAGTAGTTAACAACTTCAACAAACTTACTAACAAGTTCTCTTCCCTAGCAAACTCCCTTAACGGTGCAATCCAAGCTGCTAAAATACTAATACAGTTACTCAAAATAGATCCAACCCCAATCGCGATAGGTACACCACCTCTCAAAGATTTTGGAGGATTAATATCATCAAAAACAACAGGACAACAAAACTCATCAGCAGACAGGTTAAGAAAAGTAGATAAGTTACTAGAAGCACTAGAAGACGATGTGAGAGCTATAAAAAGTTTAGTAAGTGATGTAGATCCTAGTTTAAATCAAGTTAGAGAAACGCTTCAATCTATAGATAGTAATGTACTAAACTGTGTTAATGATATACTTCAAACTAATAATACAACAATAGAATCACTACTATCTGCTGATACAAGTACATTAAACGCTAATGAAACAAGTATACTCAATTTAATAAAAAATATACAACCCTCTGAACCTAATACCCCTGGGAATGTATTTACAGAAGAGGATTTTACTTATAGAAACGCTCAAGGAATAGATTACACTCTAGAAATTATAACCGTTACAGAAGTCGAAAGAATAATACCAGGGCAAGAAGATGCATTTAATGTACAATTAGAACAAGTAGAAGTAACCTACATAGCACCGAAACGATATGCTCAAGCAAAAGACAGAAACGGAGTAGTCATACTAAGAGGACCATCTTCATTTAGTTCAGATACAAAAATACTACTAGATGAACTAAAATTTAGATTAGATAATCAACTTGCATAACACAACTATTTATAATCATGAAACTAGATCAACTGAGAAAAGTCATACGAGAAGAAGTAAAAACAGCTATTAAAGAAGAGCTGCAGGAAATTATGAACGAAGCTGTAAGAGCTGCATCAACTCCAGTAGAGCAACCAAAACAAACTTTCTATAAAAGTGAGTTAGGAACACTAACTACAGATGTAGCTGCACCAACTATACCTAAAAAATCTGCAGATCCTATAATGGAAATGCTTAGTCAAACAAAAGCAACAATGACTTCAGAAGACTACAGAACAGTAACTTCTGCAACATCTGATATGGTAAATAAACCAAACTTTGCCTCTATGATGGCAGGAAATATGGGGATGAGTCAACCAGTAGGTTCAAACAGACCTGCACCGGGTATAGATTTAAGTCAATTAGATTTTGTAAAAAAAGCAGGAGCAATTTATAATAAAACAGTAGAAAAAGATAAACAAAAGTATGGCGTTCAATAGAAGAAAAATAAACCCATTAGATTTACAACCAAGGAAAGCTATAGGAGTTTCTCTCCCGTTCTCTAATGACGCTGTATTTAACTCTACCTATGAAACAAAAGATGCGATAAAAACTAATATAATTAACTACTTCCTTACAGGAGTAGGAGAAAGGTATATGAACCCTACTTTCGGAACCCCTCTACGCAATCAGTTATTTGAAAACATTACAAAAGACAGTCTCGCAAATGTTAAAAATATAATAAGACAGGGATTATATTTATATTTTCCAAACGTCTCACCATCTGTTATGGAAGTAGAAGGCACACCGAACACAAATACAATATCGTTTTTTATGAAATATAGTATAAAAGATACAAACATAGAGGATGAACTAATTATTAACTTTGAGGTATAATGAATCAAGATAGAAATATAAAATATATTAATAAAGAGTTTAGTGATTTTAAACAAGAGTTAATAGAATACACTAAAAACTACTTCCCCGACACCTACAATGACTTCTCTCCAACATCTCCTGGTATGATGTTCATGGAGATGGCTGCTTACGTAGGAGACGTACTCTCTTTCTATCAAGACATTCAACTACAAGAAACATTCCTACAGTACGCAAAAGAACCAGGTAACTTATATGACTTAGCTTATATGATGGGGTACCGTCCTAAAACAACAACAGTAGCGGAAGTAGAACTAGAACTATCCCAAAACGTAGGAGTAGTAAACACAGATCAACCGAACTGGAATCAAGCATTAACTGTAGATCAAAATGCTATAGTTAAATCTAACTCTTCAGGTAATATACCCTTCCTAATCGATAAAGCTATAGACTTCACCTTCTCCAGCTCTTACAACCCTACTGATATAACAATATCATCAATAGACGGAGGTACTGGAAATCCTACAGAATTCTTATTAAAAAAGAAAGTTAAAGCAGTATCAAGCACAGTAAAGACTCTCACAGAAGTATTTACAACTGCTGAAAAATTTACAACTATCACAGTAGATGATACAAATATCGTAGGTATATTAGATGTTGTAGATGAAAATAGTAATATATGGTATGAAGTACCTTTCCTTGGACAAGAAACAATCTTTACAGACACTACAAATAGTGAAGAGGATTCTAATTTAGTCCCGTATGTACTGAACCTACAGAAAACACCTAGAAGGTTCGTAACAAGATTTAACTCATTAGGGCAGCTGCAAATCCAATTCGGAGCAGGAATTATAAATGACGATGACGAAACATTCACACCAGACCCAACTAATGTAGGATTAGGTAATACACAAGGAGTATCGACATTAGGTAAAGCATATGATCCATCCAACTTCCTTTATACTAGAACTTACGGATTAGCCCCAACTAATACAACACTAACAATAAGATACTTAGTAGGAGGAGGAGTAACAGCAAATGTACCAGCTAATACATTAACACAATTTACTGCTACAGTAAGTGCTGTAGATAATACATTCGAGAATACACTAACCTTTAATAACCCTAAAGCAGCTACTGGAGGAAAAGATGGAGATACGATAGAAGAATTAAGACAAAACTCTCTAAGATCATTTGCAGAACAAGGGAGAGCAGTTACTTTACAAGACTATACTATAAGAGCGATGTCATTACCATCTAAGTACGGTTCTGTTAGTAAGGTATATGTAACTCAAGACGAACTAAATACTACTAAAAGCACTACAGATGGTATTATAGACAGTAACCCTTTAGCACTTTCACTATATGTATTAGGTTACGATAATAATGCAAAGATAATTACCGCAACAGCTAACTTAAAAAACAACTTAAAAACATACCTTGCTAATTACATACCAGTAACAGACGCATTAAATATAAAGGATGCTTTTGTAGCAAACATAGGGGTAAATTTTGATATACTCGTACGACCTAGCTATAATAGCAGAGATGTAATACTAGCATGTACTAACACATTGATAGATTATTTTGATATAACTAAATGGAATATAAACCAACCAATTAACCTATCAAACGTATACAGTATACTAGATAGAGTTACAGGAGTACAGACAGTACAGAAAGTAGAAATAGTAAACAAACAAGGTGGTGATTATTCTCAATATGCATATGATATTAAAGGAGCAACTAGAAATAACATAGTTTACCCGTCTTACGATACTATGATTTTTGAATTAAAATTCCCTAATGTAGATATTAAAGGACGTACAACAACATTAAATTAACATTAAATGGCAGTATATAAAATTTTTCCAGAAAAAGATTCATTCATATTCTCTGAATACCCAACCGGTAATGCAGGTAAGGATGAGATTTTAGAGATTGGAGGATACCCTAACAGTACTAACGTAGGACAAGCAAGCCGTATATTAATGAAATTCTCAGATAACGAGATAGATGATGTTATAAATAATAAAATAGGAAATACTAACTTTAGTTCAAGCATACATCTATACCTAGCAGAAGCTTCAGAAATTCCTTCAGAATTTACAATATACTCCTACCCTATATACACAAACTCTAGTGATTGGGAAAACGGAACAGGAAAATACGGAGATCTTCCTATAGATAAGACAGGGGTTAGTTGGGAATATGAAAAAGCAAACGAAACCGACGCATGGCTAGTAGCAGGATTCCCAAACTTTATTACTGCTTCTTTCTCCAACAGTTTACAAGGAGGAGGAACCTGGTACACTTCTTCTAACGGAGAAGATATGGAGTTCTCACAACAATACAACCTAAACTCAACGTACGACCTTAACATCAATGTAACTCCCGCTGTTAAACAGATATACAGTAATACATTATCAAATAAAGGATTTATACTTAAGCTACAAGATAACTTAGAGTATAACAACCTAGATTCTATAAGATTAAAATACTTTGGAGCAGACACAAACACAATATACCCTCCATTTTTACAAATAGCTTGGGATGATAGTACATACGATCAAGGAGACCTACCACTACTAACAACAGATCTTGCAAGTATAGATGTAGTAAATAATAGAGGAAAATACCCTGATGTAGGTAAACAGAGATTTAGAATTGCAGCTAGGCCACAATACCCAGCTAGAGCATTCACAACATCCTCTATATACCTAAATAACTACGCACTACCATCCTCATCATACTGGGGATTAAGAGATGAAAACACTGAAGAAATGGTCGTTGAATTCAACACAGATTTTACTAAAATAAGCTGTGATGCAGAAGGTCCTTTCTTCGATATATACATGGATGGGTTGCAGCCGGAAAGATATTATCGTATATTAATTAAAACCGACTTAGATACCAGTACAGTAGTCAGAGATAACCAGAATGTATTTAAAGTTGTAAGAAATGGCTAGTAAAAAACAAATAAATATATACAGAGAAGTTTATAAAAAGGAAGATATAAATACCGTAATAGATACGGAATTTAAAACTTTTACTAAACCAGTCGAAGAAGTAGATACAGATACAGTACAAGAACTTTTTAGACTGTACGATAAACTGTATTACATTATTCCAGTAGAAGGCGAAGAAGACTCTCATCAATACCTTATCAGAAGAAGCTCAGAACTTACAGGTTTTGAACAATCTACAGAAGCTATTCAACCCCTACTAGATGAAATCGCACAACTAAGAAGACAACTTTTAGAAGCTAACGAACGTCAGTTTGAAATAGATAGAAGTACAGCTAAAGCTGCTAATAATAACATATAATAAATGGCTAAAATAGAATATAATATAATAGAGTTAAATTCTAACAACCTCTCTAATCTAGACAGTATATCTCAAGATGATGCTAACCTATTAGAACCAGTAGAGATTGTAAATACATTTATTACAGAAGATAACTTTATAGAATTAAACTACTACTCTACAAGTGGAGAAAGACTTAGTACTATAGGTAATTACACTAACTACTCAATACTTACAGGAGACACCGTAAACGGTAAAAAAGGAACTAAAGAAATCTCAATAGATGTTTTAGAAGATTTTAAGCAATACAACTCTCCTACCTCTGAAGCTGTCGCTCTATACAATTTCCTTGACTATACTTACTCAGAAACAAACACCTCAGAAGATTTCTATATAGAGAGTATATCTCCAGACAGAACTGAAATCAGACTTATATCAGTAAACTTACCTGCAGAAGCAGTTAATAAGTATACACAAAATCTTATAGAGAAGAGAGATAACACCCCTTATGCGTTAGAACTATTCTTATACGAAGGAAGAAACACCTTTTACTCTGTAGTTAACATAGATATAGAACCTTTTAGAAATACTTTCGGTGTTTTAATAAAATTACTAGACCCACTACCTGAAGACATCGCTATAAAAAGCAGGTTAAATGTAGTAGAGAAAGTATCTGAATCTGTCGCATATAGGATAGAGACAACTATAACGGAAGTTGAAATAGCACCTCCATCACTTAGGGGACCAAACTTCGATATAGAAGTAGAGGTAGAATCAACAGAACCATCACAATACTTTAACTATAACGAATTATTTAGCTTTCCTACAAATAATACAAACAGACAGTTAAACTCACTAGTTAACGAGAAGGGAGCAGAACTAAGCATAGACTATACGGACTACAGTAACTTCATCAACTTCTCTTCAGCAGAAGAAAGAGTACTAAACTTTAAATATAAATTAGATTTAATAGAATCGTATCAAACAAATTTAGATAATATAAATACCTCCTCAGGTATAGGAGTAACAGGGAGTGTGCTTTATTTCGAAAACTTAATAAACGGAGTAGTAGATAATTTAGACCACTACGAAAGACACCTGTACTACAAAAGCGGATCAACATCCTGGCCAAAAACAAATAATCTAGTACCGTACATCAACCAAGTATCTTCTACACCAGAAGCTACTACCTGGTTTACAAACCAAAAACAAACAGCAGTACTCTACGACGCAAAAAACCCAGATATACTAACAAACACAATACCTGCATACTTAAAAGAAGATCCTGCTAACGAACCCTATAACCTATTTATAGACTTAATTGCACAACACTTCGATAATATATGGATATATACAGATGCAGTTTCTAAAAAGTATGACGCAGATAATAGACTAGATTACGGAGTTTCAAAAGATTTAGTTGAAGATTTATTAAAAAATTTCGGAGTTAAGTTATACACAAGTAACCGTTCAACAGAAGACTTATATAGGTATTTTACATTAAATAGTTACGACATAGGTGAAGAAATACTCCCAGAGGGTATTATAAGCGGAAGTAATTCAACACCAATCTCCCAACAAGATTACCATAGAGAAGTTAATAAAAGACTTTACCACAACCTACCACTACTTCTTAAAAGTAAAGGAACAGAGAGGGGAGTTAGAGCACTTATTAACTGTTTCGGAATACCTTCTGACATATTAAAAATAAAAGTATATGGTGGACAATCTGTTAATAACTTACCTTTCTACGGAGGTGAACAAGAATTTACAAGTTCTTTAGATAAGGTAAGGCTAAGTAACACTGGATCTATAGTAGAAGGAGATACCTTATCTTTCTATACAAGTATAAGCAGAGAATCTAACGACTTAACTCAAGATCTCCACAGAATTGAAATAGGTTTCTCACCTGCAGATAATATAGACTCCTACATAACATCACAATCAGCAGTACTATTCCCGTCTTCAGAGTTTAACATCGACAACTATATTGGAGATCCTAGAGATACTACAACTAGTTCATACCCTGATTTAAATACATACAGAGATGCTGTACTAGAAGGATTAGATAGATACGAGGTAGAAGACTTCATCAGACTAATAAAATTCTTTGACAACAGTATTTTTAGAATGATTAAGGACTTTATACCTGCTAGAGTAGTTGCTGATACAGGAGTCATTATAAAACAACACCTACTAGAAAGAAATAAAGCTATATCTCCTATAATATCCTGGACCCAGCCAGAATACTCTAGCTCCATACAAACAGGCTTTATCAGCGGCTCAAACGCAAGAGCTTTCGACTCTATAGGAGCAGGAAACGTTGATGGACAGTCTAGAACATTCTACAACTACTATGTAACTACCCCGGAAGGTAGATCTCTAAAACAAGATCAACTACATGAAGAATCTAGATTCGACGGAGAGTTTAGCGGGTCTCGTATAGAGATTAGCAATGGAGAGCTTAACGAAGATAATAATTTCAAAAATATCAAATACGATACAATCATATACTCAGCAAGCTTCTTCGAATTTATACCAGATAGCGCTTGCGACCTTCCTAGCGGAGATCAAAGTAGAGAGATATATAACGCCGCCACAACTAACCTAGACTCCTACCCATTAACTAACCTATTTGGAGCACCAAACGGAGTATACACGTATGAAGTAGACAACATAAACATACTTTCACCATTTACATACGACTTTACTCCCGGCCCACCATACCAACAATACCAGGTATTCGAAGTATCTGCTAGCGGAGCTGAATACGGCCCAGAATGTATCAGCAATAGAGAAGTACAAGTAGTGTACTGTAACATGGCAAAAGTAGACTCGCTTACAGTAGGCGGACCACCATTATCCTTATCCCCTCAAAATACTAGTGTAAACCTAACAACATGGTGGATAAATACAAATGCAAACAACTTCCCAAACCATACAACCAATGTAATAAGGTACGACATATACAACAACGGAACGTTAATATCTGACGGAATTACACCCGCCGCTGCATCTGCATATGACTTTAGTAGTTTCAGTACATCAAGTGTCGAGGTACGCATCTACGAACCCACTATGCCAAATGCAGGTAACCCATACGGTACCAGTGGACCTCCATCTTGCTTCTTAGAATATCAAATACCTTTTGTACTATGTACCTTACAACACACAGGGAAAGGAGTAGGTCAAACAGAATTAAACATAGCTTCCTTTAACCCAACAGATACATCGTACATAGAACCATTTAATTTTACAGGAACAGACGTAAGCACAGAATACTTCGCAAGACTAACATGGGATCCAGGAAGTAACACAGGAGACCTTGCACAAATTCAATCAGATTGGCAAGAAATCACTAACACTACAGCTGTAACATCAGGAGTTAAAAGTGTCCCGACAGGAGACTTATCCACTGTAACAGACGCCTTCTCAGGAGGAATTGCGAATCTAGATAATATTTACGTAAACACCTCGATATACGCATACTCTACATTCACCGCACTCGTCAACAATATAGGATCTATCTCAAGTACAAATATAAAAATACAGGTAAAAGCAACATCCCTTAGCGGAGCATGTGAGGAATCAACTAACTCATCATTCTTAAAAAGTAGTGTAACACCGCTACCTACGAACACAATACTAGTATACTACAACAACTCAATACCAACCGCTTGTTGTACATCAGGTACTGTAGTAGTTTACTCTACATCAACTCAAGCAGACTTTGCAGACTTAATAACAAATACACCAAATAAGATATATTCAGACTCTAGTCTAACTACTCCTGCAATAACAGGGTATTATAAAAGTTCTCTTGCATGGGCAAATACAGAAGACGGTACAGCAAGGTATTGGAATGCTGGTACAGAATCATGGGGAATAGCATACGACTGTACTACAACAGGAACATCATGTTAGTAGGAGAAGTAGTTAATGTATATAATTATAATAAAGGATACTAAATGACAGAAGCAGCTTTTATATTTATGCATACAAGTGAGACCGTTAACCCAGCTACTAAAATAAGCATTAACGTCACAGCAACCGACCCCTCTCCAAGCGGTCAAATAACTAGTATAGTTATAGGTCAAAACGCTTTTTCTATTAACGGAGACACAAACGCAGGTAATACAAATTTAAACAGCGTTTTAGAACAAGTTGAGAGAATAAAATTTACATTTAATATTGACGGAGGAGATAATATAGAGTTTGATGAAGAAATAACTAACAGAGCATTCTACGGAAGTACCGTATATCAACCATTTTTTTACTTTCAATTTACTCCAATAACTATTCCTGATATAGAAAACGCACCGTATACAACTGAACTATTCGAATACCAACCCATACAGATAACACTTACTCCCTATCTATTAGATATTACATTTGGGTTTAGCGAATACAACGCAACTATAAGCAACGCCCAGGAAAACAGAAAATCAAAAATTAGAGTAGAATCCAACAGGGTAGAAGATAGTGTTTTACCAACAAACTGGGAAGCAATTATATCTGGATCCGCATTTCCTGCAACAATTCAAGATAGTCTATACGATGATACTGGCTGGATAAATGCAAGGTATGACGGATCTGTAATTAACTCTAGAGGAAATGCAGGAGTTTCTCCAGCATTCACAGGAACACCATTTCAAGGAGAAGCTTTTACATCAGATACAGACAATGCATTTATTTGCTCTACTAATAGAAAAAAGGTAGATATAATTGACCTACTACACACATCAACAACCCCACTACCATCCTTCACCAGTAGCTCATTAGGTACCGCCCTAAACACCATTGTTCTTAGTAGCCAAACAACAATAGCATTAACTCAAATACCGACAACAGGATCAATAGAGGTAGGGAATATACTGTTAGTAGCAAATTCAACCCCATCTGTAGGACCAGGTTACGAATTACTGTTAGTAAAAAACTATAACGACATACTCTCACCACCAGAAATCCAAGTTGAAAGAGGCTACGGAGACACTATAGCTACTTCACACGCACTCAACGCTGATGTTTTAATAGTATCTCCTTTCGATATATTTAAATTTGAAAGAGATAGGGTAGACTATATACGGCTAGTAAACAACGCTAAAATACTAGTACAAGGAAACAATACAATAGTAGATACAGATAGGTTTGGAAACGTAATAAAACAATTTCAATGTGAATACATAGAATACATAGTAACTGATTAATTAAAACAAGAAAATAAGATATTTATAAAATATAGAACAATTATAACATGGGATATTTAGACAATTCAATTGTAACAGTAGATGCAATTTTAACAAAAAAAGGTAGAGAATTACTCGCAAGAGGAGATGGTTCTTTTAAAATTACTCAATTCGCTTTAGCAGATGACGAGATAGACTACACTCTATACAATCCAGAACATCCACTAGGATCACAATACTACGGACAAGCAATAGAGAATATGCCTTTGATCGAAGCGTTTCCTGATGAAACACAGATCATGAAATATAAGTTAACAACACTCCCTAGAGGTACTGCTAAGCTACCGATACTAGATATTGGATACACAGCTATAAGATTAAAACAAGGAGCTTCATTAGCAATAACACCACAAACGTTAAACTACTTAGGATCATCTCAAGCATTTGAAGCAGGCGGATACGTAGCAACTATAGCAGATGCTAGAGTAATGCAAACATATAACGGAGTAGGGATCAACACACCAGAATCAGAACAATTAAACTTTACTACTACACTAGGTACTAACGTATCTAAAACAGTAATAGGAACTTCTATAAACCTGACTGCAACATCCATTAATACTTTATTCGGAGACCAAACAACACTGCAAACAACAATAACAGTAATCGGTAGAGATTCAGGAGCAAGAATAACAGTACCAGTAACAATAGTAAAAGTAAACAACTAATAAGATATGTCATTTAAAAGATTAGACCAAGAAGATATTTCAATAAGTGCAGAATCGATAGTTGCTCCGTTATGGTCAACTGATCAATCAGAACTAACACAATTTTTTACATCATCCGCACAAGTAGCAGCAAACACTGGAAACTACTTCTTTGAAGTATATCAAAGTGAATCTCCTGCACCTGTAGACGGCGAAGTACCTTACGTACAGTTTGATCTAGCATACGGTAATAAACTCGGATCAGGTAGTGCACCATACAACGCAAGTGTGGTGGGAAAAACACCAACCTCAACCATATACGGACAGTATCGAACTCTAATATACGGAGATGAAGATACCAACTTTGTATTCGGAACTTATGAATCAGACAGCGTCTACTTTATAAATGCAGAAAGAGCGAGATATAAGGAAAAATTATTCCCAGGCTCACTAAACCTTACATTAACCAACGGCAGCGATACACTAAAACTAACAGACAATAGTAAAGATGTATCTACTATCTCTTTCGTAGATGGAGGTAGAATTTACGACATAGTATCAGGCTCAAACGGAACACCATACAGTGGCACAGGTTTTCACCCTACTAAAGGAAGTTACGGAAAATTTCTTCCAGATATCGGAATAATTGTACTAAACGGAGACGCATTAGATACTGCAGGACCTCAAGGGATATCCCTAGGCACAACAACTACAAATACTCCGAATAATATTACAAATATATATAATGCAATTAACGATGGTGCAAGTACGACACTTAAATCAGAAGAAACTATCAGCTCCAATTTTGTTTTTGTAAGAGTTAGAAACAGTGAATTTAACTACTCTACAAACCCTTCCAATATTGTAAGTTCAGGAGAATTAAGATGGGATGTAATGATCAACACTCCACAATCCTACATTACAACAGTAGGTCTGTATAACGACAGTAATGATTTATTAGCAGTTGCAAAATTATCTAGACCACTTTTAAAAGATTTTACAAAAGAAGCCTTAGTAAGAATTAAACTTGATTATTAATGAATGGGTGCTTTCAAAAAACTAAATCAACAGGAT
>Ga0222717_10002712_pt1 | contig 13548 bp, 12 predicted proteins | sample C33_18DmetaG_FD_165053 | JGI IMG/M metagenome (GOLD analysis project Ga0222717, IMG submission 165053) | Estuarine water microbial communities from San Francisco Bay, California, United States - C33_18D | ecosystem: Environmental > Aquatic > Marine > Unclassified | place: USA: California...
GAGTCTTACATGGGAATGGGCGCAGCTTATGGCACTTCTTTGCCTGACTTGCCTATAGTTTCTGACATGGTTACAAAAGAGGAGCAACGGGTTCAGGAAGCCACAGATAGATTAAGAAACATTGATGTATCTGATGAGTTTTTAAATTTAGAAAAAGGCATTGATGAAGTAACACGTGTGCCTATAATGACAGAAACCGCTAGAGGTACAATGTCGGCAACTGGTAGCTTTTATGAAACGCGAGTATATGATGATTACATTGAGCCCGCTAAAAATCAATTAGGAGAAGGGGCAGATTATGTTACGGTTGAAGAAAAAGCAAAGTCTTTATATTTAAATGCCCAACGTAAAAGCTTAATAAACGACAAAGCAGAAGAAATTCTTGAAGATTTTGACGATGCAATTTACAGCCCACTAGGTAGAATTAAAAAGCATTTAAGCGGCTTGGCAAAATTTGGTGGTGTAGATGAAGGCGATGCTCAAAGAGCTATGCTTGTATCAGAAATAAATAAATCTAAAGAAAAAGAGTTTGCACGTATTGATGCTCTTTCTGCAGATCGAGCTGCACAAGAAACTTATTTAGTTGTTGCTGCCGAAACACTAAATACCTTACAGGATAAATACGATAACGATCCAGAGTCAATAACAGAAGAAGACGTTACAACCTATAACAATGTATCAACTTCTTATAATAATGTATTAAACACCTATAAACAAACTGACACAGAATTAGCCGAAGCAATTGAGCAAGGACAAACTGTTCAAGAGTTAGTTGATTTGTCTGGCAGATCATATGATAACTTAGATATTGCGGGAGGCAGAGTAACTTCGGCTGTTCTTAATATGGCCTCAGGGCTTACTCAAGTTGCTGACGAAGCTGTACGCTTATCTAATCCTATTTATTCTCCTGTGTATGCTTCTTTATCTGAGGATACACCTTTAAATAAAGCAGCTACAGCACTTAGAGATGAGGCTGAAAAAATAACAGGACGGATTGAAAAAAGACAAGAAATAGGTAAAATAAAATCAGTTGAAGACTTTTTAGAATTTACGTTAGACTTATTTTCAGAGCAAGCTGTTAATACAGCTGTTACCGCTTCTATGCCAGGAGTTGGCTTGTACTTGGTTTCAGCAAGTGCTTCTGGGCAAAAGTTTATAGACCTTCGCGAAGAAATGGGGGAGGGCGCTAAATATACACCACTACAATTTTACGGCAGTGGGTTACTTTATGGTGTTGGTGAATATGTTACCGAAAGAGTTTCATTAACTCAATTTCAAGGTGCTAGAAAAGCAGTTAAAAAAGCTTTTGATTTAAAAGGTACACCGCTAACCAACAAGCCAATGACCACTTTAAAGGCTATTGAAACTTGGGGTGTTAATTTAAATAAAGAAGGTTCGGCTGAACTAGGTTCTCAATTTATAAGCAACTTTGCTGATAAAGTTATTTTAGGCAAAAACATATCAATGTGGGAAGGCCTTGGGGAATCTTACCTTTCCGGAGCAGTAATGTCTGGCTTAGGCTTTGGTGCGCCAGGGTTAGTTAGCAATATATATAGCGCTGCTACAACGGGCAACGAACAAGCGGCGGCAAGTAGAAACAGTAAAAAAATAATTGAAATTACAAACAGGATAAACAAAATGACCGAGAACGGTGGTTTAGAAAACCCTGACGTAATTAATGCTACTGCATTGCTACAAGAAGAGGCAGATGCGCTTCTTAAAGAAAATCTTAAGTCAATGAGACGCGCTGAGGGTCGTATTGACGAATTAGGCGACAGTGATAAAAATATTTTATTAAACGTAGACAGCCAAATTTACAAAGCTAAAGACGCTATTGATAGAATAAATAGCAATAAAAATCTTAATGAGGCTGAAAAGAAAAGTTTAATACTTAAGCATGCCAATACAATAGCAAAATTAGAATCTCGTAAAGACGACGTTTTAGATAATAGCGAATCTTCAAAAGGTAGAGCAAGAGCAAAACAGCTGCATATGGAAGCAGTTGCCAACTCTGATTTAGATTACAAAGTTATTCAAACAGAAACTATAGAAGAAGCTTTGCTAGAGGCACGAGACTTAGTTGAAAAATCTAATTTGTCTGACGAGCAAAAAGTAGAGCTAAACAAAGAATTAGATGTTGCTGAAAATGAAGAAGATGTAAACGGATTTTTTGCAGGCACAGATCAAGGCCTGCCGTTTACTATTACCACAGAAGAAGGTGCTAAAAGAAATAAATCAGTGGAGGCGCACGAAGCGGCACACGCGACTTTATTTAAAAAGCTGCGCGAAGGTGACGGTGATTTTATAGGAATTACACAAGACTTAATAGATTATTTCGTAAGCACGTATGGACAATTAGCCACAAATAAATTTAGTGTAATTGAAAGTACATATGGCAAACTATCAAATGATCCTGCTGTAGCCGAAGAGTATTTAGTTGGTGCAATGGAGCTTGCACGAGATAAAGATTTAAAAACTAACGCTAATAAAACATTGCAAGGTAAGCTTCTTTCGCGGTGGAATAAAATGTTCCCCGGCAAAAAAGCTATTACAAGTATAAAATCCGGTAAGGATGTTTTAGCTGCTATAGAGGCTTTTAATGCTTCGTTTGACACGGGTATTTTAAACCCAATGACAAAAAAGATTTTACAAGGAAAATTAAAAATTGACCCTAAATCTAAATCCGCATTTAAAGCAGCTATAAAAAATGTTCAGTTTAGCAAAGATGCTGATATATCAAAACAAGCGGATAGGGCTAAGCAGGTATTAGAAAAAGTAAGTTCAAACATGGACTTCTTTGATCCTAACTCACCTCTTATTGCACGGGTGCTTCCAGGAATGATACAAGCACAGTTAGCTAAGCTTTCTATTAAGGGGCTACAGTTTGACATGGACGAGGCTAATAGCGATATCATTTATAGACTATACTCTAATGGAGATATAAATAAGTTTGACGGACGCGGTACATTGTACGGTTATATAAATGGCCGTATTAGTTTCCGTATTAAAGATATGCTTAAGGCTTCTGGCGAAGGTAAAAACGATATTGTTGAGGACTTTAACCAGAGCGACATAGATGACCTTAAAGGATCTGCGGCTGATGTTACTACTACAGAACAAATAGAGGAGCGTGCGGAAGCTGAAAAACCTGAATACAGACCTCTTTTAAACAGTCGTATTGCTACGCCTGAACTTATTGAAAATGTATTAGCTAAAATACCTAGAATAGTAGGCACACTTAAAAACCGAATTGACGCGCCGATATCTAAAAATACTACAGTTACTCCTTTGGTAAATGAGCTAAGGTTGGCTTTAGGCAAGCAAGTGGACATTGACTTGAAAAAAGCAATGGGTGGTAAAAAAGACGGTGTGCTTAGAAGATTCTTAACGGACAATAAGAAAGCTATTCTTGAAAACATGACCACCACTTACTTAATGTCCGCACTCCCAGCCGCGGTACAAAAGCAGGTAAACGGTGTGTTTACTAGTGATTGGAAAGGTAAAAAAATTGATAGAGAAACTACTAATACAGACAAAGCGGGTAGAACATCTGGGGCCGAATTAGTCCGCAGATTACCCAATGCCTCTACAAAAATAGATGACAAAACCTTTTTATCTTTTATTCTTGATGAAAAGGGCAATCCATTGCGCGGTAAAAAAGAATCTCTTGCTAAGGCTATTGCTGAAGAACTAGCTATAGAAATTATAAATCAAGAAATGCAAGACGTTAATAGCTCTATACGCCAAGCATTTGATGCTAATCAGGAAAGATTAGGGGTAGAGATATTTGAAAACCATGTTCAAAAATTAGGTCTTGATTTAGAACGTGGCAATATTAAATTTTCTAAAGGATTTACTAGAGCCGAAGCAAGATTAGTAGAAAATGCAGAAGCTCTTAGAGGCGGTTTAGAAATTTGGAGAACTGTCTTAAAAGCCTATTCAACTTTTAAACCAACTGACCTCGAAGATGAAAATAATAAAGGAAACTTTAAGCAAGAGTATATACAAGAAATAATAGATTTTGGGAAAAGAAAAAAATTAGATTTATCAAAAGTTAATTTTGAAAAAGTATTTGGCACTCTTGAATATTTAAATTCTTTAGATTTATTAAAATATACTGGAAGAGGTAGGTTTGATGATTTAATGAGAAACTCTGATCTTCCGTTTTTTAATAAAAAAGATAAAGAAGGCAAGCGTTTTTATCAAACATATAAAAGTTTAAAAAATTTAGACAAAGCAATAAAAGCTGGAGACGCTGAAGCTATAGTTTCTTTAAAGCACTATGAAAAAGAAATTAGCGATTTTGTATTAAAAATAAATCCAAGAGACATAGCCGCTTTTGGAGGTGGTAATATACTCGGAAATCAGAAAATAGCCGAAGCTGCTGAATCAGCTGCGGGGGGGTTATCTACTGATGCTTCAATATTAAGTGAGTGGGAAGCGAGTCAAATAGAAAGATACCAAACCGGCTTAGGTTTGCATAAAAGAGTTAAAGAAGCGCAGCAAGGAAGTAGTACAGCTGTTAACACTGCGTCTACAGGGTTAGCCACCGATATACAACAGGCAAACTTAGTTAATAGAAAACTAGCAGAAGGTATAGCTAGTAAAATTATTCTTGCAGTTAAAAACGAAACTTTAAGTGTTGAAAATGCTTTTCGTTTTGTGCAAATGTTAAATGATTCAGCATACACAGGGGGGTTTAGAGCATTAGGGCAGCTTGAGTATATTTCTAGTGGAGTTTCGGGAAAAACTTACTTAGAGCATGTATACCCTAACAGCGCGCTAAGCTTTGATATTGTTGCGATAGCTTTAAATGATGATTTTAATCTTGATCAATTTGGAGATTTAAGCGTTAATGCAAGACAGGCTGTAAGAAATTTATTTCAAAAAAATACATTATGGGCTACGGATTCAAAAACAGCGTTTTTTATTGATGTGCTTGTTAACACCAATAAGTCAGGTATTGAGCGAATGAGAGCTCTTGATTCTACTGCTCAAGAAAAAATATTTTCTACTACAACCTTAAATGGTAAATTACAAAGTTTAAAAGATCATCTTAATAACAAAGATTTAGTTGAGCAATATAAAGCGGAATTAAACATAGATACGGTTAATGCTTCAAGAGCAAAAGACGGTATGCAAACTTCTATGCGCTTTTCTATAAGCAGACCCACTGCCGTATTTATGGTTGGCGGCCCAGGTTCTGGTAAATCTAGCACTTTAAAAGCATTAGGCTTAACAGATAAAGGTTATAGATTAGTTAATCAAGATCCTTATTTAGAAAAGTATATAAAGGAAGCTGGTTTAGCTAGTGATGAAAAAACTTATAATAAAGAAGAAAGATCACTAAGAGCTAAGTTGGGCTGGAAAGCTAGAAAAGCTGCGGAAGAAGATTTAGCAAACAATACAGCCGCAAAAGAAAGTATGGTAGTTGATGGCACAGGGGCATCGTACAAAGCTACAACTAAAAAGATGAAGGCTTTAGAGGATGCGGGGTTTGAAATACATATGGTATTTGTAAACACTAGCAAAGATGTTGCTGTGCAAAGAAACCGTGCTCGTGCTGAAAGGTCGTTAGCTGACTTTATAGTAACTAAAACATGGGATAGCGTACAGGAAAGCGCTAAACAATATAGGGAAGACTACGCAGGGCGTTTCTATGAAATCAATACTAATGACCTTTCTTATGGTCAAGCTTTACCTGAAGCATTTGTAAATCAAGTAACCACTGGTTTAGAAGCTTCTGGTATTCAATTTAGTAAAGGCTTAAGCGAAGGGTTAAACGAAATAATAGAGCGTACTAAGGGAGTTGCTGCTGATAAAGTATATTCTGCGGCTCAGGCTCGCATGCAGGGAGAAAAGAAAGGCAAGTATCGTTTGTTTCTTCCCGCTACTGCAGAAGATTTTAGAGGTCTAACCTCATATGCATTTGCAGGTAAAGGAAAGCAAGGAGAAGCTGATCAAAAATTTATTGAGGATAATTTAATAACTCCTTATACCAGAGGGGTTGCAATGATTGAGGCCGTTAAGCAGCAGGTTCGCCGAGAATATAATGCTTTAGCAAAAGCTAATAAGCAGTACTTTAAAATGCTTGGTCAAAAAATTGATAATAGCGATTACACATACGATCAAGCATTAAGAGTGTACATGTGGACCCAGCAAGGTATTGAAATACCCGGAATGGACAAAGCTGATATTAGCTTTTTAATTAATGCAATTAATCAATTCCCGCCACTTATTGAGCTAGGCAACGCAATGCAGCTTATATCTAGACAGGACACGTGGATGGAACCTGGTGAGCATTGGCTTTCGCGTACTTTGATTTCTGATTTGAACAGTATGACTGAACGAGTAGGTAGAAAAAAATACTTACAAGAGTTTATAGAAAATCGCACTGCGATATTTAGTGTTGAAAACTTAAATAAAATAGAAGCTGTTTACGGTACGGTTCATAGAAAAGCTATAGAAGACGCGCTATATGCAATGGAAAACGGTACTAACCGTACAAAAGGTAGCGATAATGCACAGGTAAATGCTTGGTTAAACTGGGTGAACAATTCTACTGGAGCTATCATGTTCTTAAACGTTCGTTCAGCTATATTACAAACTCTTTCTGCCACTAACTTTATAAATTGGTCAGACAACAATCCTTTAAAAGTAGCAGCGGCTTTTGCAAACCAGCCTCAATATTGGTCTGACTTTGCAATGATATTTAATTCCGACAAATTAAAGCAACGTCGATCCGGATTACAAACCGACGTTAACGCTGCGGAAATAGCTAATGAGGCCGAGGGTGCTAAAAACAAAGCAGCTGCGGTTGTTACGTATTTATTAAAAATTGGTTTTACACCTACTCAAATGGCAGATAGCTTTGCAATATCTATAGGTGGCGCAAGCTTTTATAGAAACAGAGTTAAAACATATCTTAAAGAAGGTATGGATCAAGCTGCAGCAGAAAAACAAGCATTTGAAGACTTTAGTAAAACTGCAGATGAAGCACAGCAGTCGTCTGATCCGTATTTAGTTTCTCAAGAACAGCGCAGCGTGCTGGGTAGATTAGTTCTTGCATTCCAAAACACACCAATGCAGTATACTCGTTTGATGAAAAAATCAATGAAGGATCTTGCAAATGGCCGAGGCGATGCTAAAACACATATATCTAAGATTATTTACTACGGTGCGGTACAGAACTTTATATTCTCAGCATTACAAACCGCTTTATTCGCTATTATACCAGGATTCGACGATGAAGATGAGTCTGAAATGACAGAAAAAGAATTGGAAAAACGTCAGCGCAAAGATGATAAGCGTAATTTACGCATTATTAATAGCATGACAGATTCTATTCTTAAAGGTAGCGGCGTTAGAGGGGCTGCATTAGCCACCCTTAAAAACACTATTACTGAATATTTTGCGCAGAAAGAAAAAGGTTTTATGGCTGATAGAGGTGCAATCATATTGCAAGCACTTAGCCTTTCTCCGCCTATAGGGTCAAAGCTTAGAAAAATAAACTCAGCCTTAGCTGGTGAAGCTTTTAATAAAGATATATTAGAGGCGAGAGGGTTTAGTATTGCTGAAGATGGTAGATTAAACTTAAGCCCCGCATATTCTATAATAGGTTCGGCGGTTGAAGGTATAACCAATGTTCCTTTAGCAAGAATGGTAGACCTTATTAATGGTTACTCAGAAGCATTAGATTCTCGCAATACAGCTTGGCAACGTATAGCATTAGCGCTAGGCTGGAAGACTTGGGATGTAGGTGCTAAAAATGAAGAGCACGATCTTATTAAGATCGAGGCTAAAGCAAAAAGAAAAGAGGAAGGTAAAGTTAAAGCTAAAGAAACTCGTATTAAAAATAAAGAAAACAAGATAGCTAGAAAGAAAAAAGACTGGGAAGAGTTTTCTAAAGGTATGTCAGGTATTGAAAAAGGAAGCAAGTTTAAAGCGTGGAGTATAGCCTGGGATAAAAAAAATAAAAAATAAATAATGAAATTATCAGATAACTTAAGCGTTGCTGAGGTAATTAAATCAACTACAGCAAAGAGATGTGGCATCAGTAACGAGCCTACGGTAGAGCATTTGGAAAATTTAAAGGCAATTGCACTAAACATTTTCCAACCTACGCGTGATTATTTTAACAAACCCATTTCCGTAACTTCTGGATACCGTAGTGAAGCTCTTAACGAGCGCATTGGTGGAAGTAAAACCTCTCAGCATTCTAAAGGTCAAGCTCTTGATCTCGACGCCCAAGCATTTGGCGGCTTAACCAACAACCAACTATTTAATTATATTTCTGAGCATACAGACTTCGACCAGCTAATTTGGGAATTCGGAAACGAAGAAGAACCGGATTGGGTGCATGTTTCTTATGTTAGCTACCGCAAAAACCGTGGAGAAAGATTAATCGCCTATAAAAAAGAAGGCAAAACAAAATATAAGCATTACTAAAAATGGCTAAAGAAATTTCAGAAAACACAGTAGTAGGTTTATCCTTAAAAACTATTGGTGCTATTATGGCTGGAGTCGGGGTGATTTCACTCGGGTATTTTGACCTACAAGCAGGCATTGAAGAAGCTAAGTTGTTACCGCCCGCTGAGGTTGGTAGAATGGAATACGATCTTAAAGATCAGTTAATACGTGAAACCATCATGACTACACAAGATGACGTAGGCGATATTAAAGAGCAGCTTGACAAGATGGAAAAGAGACTATTTGAAATGAAGTGATATGAAAAAGACAATACTTCTGTTACTCGCGTTTTCACTATGTTCTTTTGCCTCTAGCACTATTAGCAAGCGAGGCATAGTTTTAGTGCATTATAACGCGTCCTTCAACTCTGCAAATAATTATGTAGACGTTGTTAAAATTAAAGATGCTAAAATATTTAGAGCATCTATTGACGGTAACGCTACTCTTAAACAAGATGAGCGTATAAGGTCTGTACCCACGATAGTATTGTACAAAAACGGTAAAGAGATTATCCGATGGGAGGCGGGCATTAATCTTTCACTTAGCCATGTGGATTATCGTGAAATACAAAAACAAGTTGACCAATTAACCGGGGCTAACAAATTTTAGACATGAAGAATATACTTATAACATTTTTTATATCAACCTCAGCGTTTGGGCAGGGATTGTTAAAGTACAGCACGTTGTACACAAGTGTGTACGGAGCGTCGCCAATGGAAGCACAGTCAGAGTACTTTGTTTCTCAAGGTGGGGACCTAATGGATATAACCGTTGAAAACCCGTTTGATTACAGATATACATTCGGCATTCGCCGTGTAGCTCGTTACGATTATGAGAAAAGACAAAACCCATTTTACGATGGTCACAACCAATCTACAACATCTTTATTTGCAACTGTAGGTGCGGTTGAAGGTTTTGAGTACTTAGCTCAATTTGATCGCGGTAGACAGCAGGGGAACGATTATATAAACCAACGTTACTTCTTAAGATACCTAGCTAAACATTGGATGGTAAAAGCAGAGCTGTTTAATCAGGGATTAGTTAATCTAGATTACACTCAAGTCGAAGTAAGAGGAAGACTACACGTTGGTGAAGTAGATTTTAGTTTAGGTGTTGCGGCAAGACAGCACCAAGCGTATGGCTATAACCCTATCGCGGAATATTTAGAAGACAAACCCTGGTGGGACCTCGTGCGTGATATGGGCTATGAAGATATTTATTATGGCATCGACTACGATAACGACGACGAGATTGATAATGGCGATTGGTATTGGTTAGACCCTGAGGGCAACAAAGTGGCCGACACCGATCTTGATTTTAGAAAATATATATACGGCGATATTGTAAACGCTTACAATGCAGAGCAGCTTTCAGGTATAGGGGCACTTGGTTCTTTGTCAGCTATTATTGGCGTTGACTACTATCACTACTCAGAAAACTTTTGGATTCATTCATGGGCAAGTATGTTGCCCTGGCATACTCATATAATAGGAGATCATATGTTTTCCTATGAGCAATTTGCTGATGAGCTAGAAAATACAAATCATTTCATTCCAGGTCAATGGATCGACTACAACTTCGGTGGAGTTATAGGTTACAAGATAGGGTTGAACTGGGGTATATTCGCGGAAGGCGAGTATATGAAATACTGGGATAAAGAAGTCTTTGAAATCAAAGCAGGAATTAATTACCAATTCAGATAATAAAAACAAAAAATCATGAGTTACAACAAATCGCCGTTTAAGATGGCACCAAAGTCACCTTTAACAAAAGCGCTTAAGGGTAATCAAGGAAAACTTCCGCAGCATTTGCAAGAAGCAATTAAAGCTGCACCGGAATCTCCGGCTAAAGCAATGACTGGGCCTGGCGTACGACCAGAAGCGGGTAAAACCGGTACAGGTGGTGCAAACAGTGCTAAAGGTGTAAACGCTAAACCTAAATGGGACAAAGAGCTAAACACTTTAGTTGCTTCAAGAAAAGGTTTAAAGAAAGGCACGGCTGAATACAATACAATTCAGAATAAAATTAATGCTAAGATGGGTAGCAAAAAAGTACACGGACGTGGGACTTCAACTACAACAGCCCTTAAGCCAAAAGAAGCGCGTGTAGTGCCTAAACAAGAAGCTACTACACCAAAGCCAGCTGCTCAAAAGCCTGCTGCTCAAAAAGGACCAAGCCAAGCAGACAAATTTGAAAATGTATTAGCTAAAGAAAATGCAAAAGGGCCTATGGGATCTGAAACAGGTTCTAAAGCTCCAACTAAAAAGCCTGCAGCTAAAAAGCCTGTTGTTGCTAAGAAGCCGGTTGTTGCTAAGAAGCCGGTTGCTAAGAAAACTGTTGGTCAAAAAGTTAAGGGGACAGTGAAAAAAGCTAGGCTTGCTCAGCTAGATAGAAAAGCTAACAGACAAGAAGCTCGCGCAGAAAACAAAACCGCTCGTAAAACAAAACGTGCTGAAAAGTTAACTGCCCGCGCAAACAAACTAACTGGTAAGTAATGGCTGGCTGCGGACCTCAACGGTTAGGTAGCCCGTTAAAACTTAAAGATGCATGCTATCATAAAGTAAAAGCCCAGTACGACGTATTCCCTTCGGCATACGCGTCTGGTGCTATTGCTAAATGCAGAAAGAAAAAGTAATGTATACTCAAGACAACTCACCCTTTAAAAAAGTCAGAAAGACTAAGGAAGGGTTAGCTCTTAAACGTTGGTTTAAAGAAGACTGGCAAACACCGAAAGGTAAAACAGGTTACAGCGAAGGAGACAGTGGCACATTTAGGCCGACTAAAAAAGTTAGTGGCGACACGCCAAAAACTTATGCTGAGCTTAGCCCATCTGATTTGGCTGCGGCTAAGAAAGAAAGAAAAGCAAAAGGTCGGGTTTCAAAATATGATCGATCAGAGCTAAAGAAAAACAAAAAGTAATTATGAGAACAAAAGGAGTAGGACCTAGAAATCTAGGCATATCACCACTGAAAGCGAAATCAGATCCACCTGTACCGGGCAAGGCATTAGTGCAGGGTTTTAAAGATTACAAGGCAGATGCGCCTAAGAGAATACAAGAAAGCAGGGATTTATTTGATAATAGAACAAAAGCTACAGGCGGTATAACGCCAGATACTACTATTGAGTCTTTATTCATAGGTGGGCCAGCTGCGAAAGGCATAGTAAGTGGACTTGCGCGTGGCGGCAGAAAACTAACGGGACTCGCTGCGGCTGGAGCAAAAACAGCTAAAGCTACACATTTAGGAACGGAAGCTGCGCATATTGGCGAAGTAGCACACAAAGTCACTTCACCTGCCCACATGAAAAAACCTAAAAACAAAAAGAAATAAAAAAAAGGGGATCCAATTACGGGTCCCCTTTATTATTTTACATGATATTTAAAAGGCGATCACCCTTTTCTTTATCTATTGCTCTAATCTCATAAAGCAATTCTTGCTCTTTAGCGTAAGCGTCACGTCGTTCCTCTCCTGTAGATTCTATACCTAGATTAGTAAATATAGATGCGCACTCCTGCAGCTTTTCATCAATTAGCTTTTTCTTGCAGGCATCACACATTTTTCCATGCGCCGCACACATTAGCTTCCACAACCTTCGCAGTCAGGATTGTCAATACTGCATGCATTATCATTCTTATCATCGGTAGTAAGCTCATCAACAAAGTCAGCGAAGCTATCTGACACGTCAAAATCGTTTTTCATAGTGTTTGTTATTTATATATTTGTATTGCGATATCAAAAAATGGCAGGTAGAATACGTGTGAAGTAACGTTACCGTTATGATAACTGCGCATACCTATTAATACGCCCGGATAGAATCCTAGTGATATTTCCCATCCGCTGCCGGGGTTTTCATTTTCGTTTTCCTGCATGCTCTGTAATTCTTTCAATTTCTGCTATTAGCTCCTTGTATTTAACGCGGCCCCGTTGTTTCCACGACCACATCACCCATTTGTTTATTTGCCTATCTATGTATTGCTTCCGAGCGTTTTCTTTTGGCGCTCTAGAATCAACTCCACTACCATGTCGCATTCTTTCTGATTTTGAGGTTTATACAATGTGAACGGCTCCAGCTTGTTTTCAGCTATATACTTCTTAAATAACTTCCAACGCATTGGGAATGACTCATTAGCCCTACCCTTAGTTTCAATAATAAAGTGCTTGCCTACAAAGTCCGGGGTGTATTTAATGTTGAGGATTTTTTTATTTCCTCTATTAATAAACTCGCCTTTACCGTTCCCCGTGCGTTCGAAACTTTCGAATGGGAAATCAAAAGACTGTTGTAGTTCAAACGTTTCTCCTTCATATAGTGCAGCTATTTTAGCTTTTCTTAAAGCCATGTACATATACTTCTCTAGCCCTGACGCAAAGTTAATACCGTCATACGACACTTTCTTTGCTCTTACGGGTCCTCTCTTCCTGCTGTATTTCTTTTTCATATTACTCCTCGGAGCTCGTGGCTTCATACTTTTCTTTAGCTTTCTGCAAGTATAAGACTGCATCCATGAGTTCTTCTTGTAAGTGATTTAACCACTCAAGCATCTCACTAGGATCTTCTTCTAGTGTAACTCCGTACTTTTTATACCCAACATCTGATCTACCTACAAACTTATCTACTACGCGTTCAACTACTGGATCGCGGAAGTTAATTGTCTTTTGCTTCATAACGTTTGAGCTTTAGACTTTAAGTAATTAGAAAAGGCTTCTTCTTTAACGAATGTGCCGTTTTGCATTTTACCTTTGCGATTAGCAATTTGTCCATAAGCAGCGTCAACACACTCTTCAATCTTATAACCGCCTAAGTGCGCTAGATTAGTAAGCACAACAACCATATCACCGATAGCATCAACAAACTCAACATCGTCGTTCTTTAGGATAGCCTGAGCTAGCTCGCCACTTTCTTCCATAAGCTTAACGTACTGAGTCTTTGTATCGCCGCTTTTATAAATGCCGCGGTCATCTGCCCACTTACGTATCAACTCAAATTTAGAAATAGCTTCTTCTGTAGGTTCAACTTTAGCAAACATACCTTCCTCATACTTTTTAAATGCTTCATTGTATATGTAGCATCGGTCTTCAGTAT
>Ga0222717_10002715_pt1 | contig 13536 bp, 30 predicted proteins | sample C33_18DmetaG_FD_165053 | JGI IMG/M metagenome (GOLD analysis project Ga0222717, IMG submission 165053) | Estuarine water microbial communities from San Francisco Bay, California, United States - C33_18D | ecosystem: Environmental > Aquatic > Marine > Unclassified | place: USA: California...
TCTGGTTGCTGTGATAACCTACGCCCTCGTTGCTGATAGAAGCACTGCTAGTAATCCAGATAAGCAATTTCGTATAGTATATGAAACGACTGACGCATCTGTGATTGACCAAGCACATTGTCTTGCGACTAACATATACTTCGAAGCAAGGCACCAAGAAGACGATGAGAAAGAAGCGATTGCTAACGTGGTTATCAATCGTGCCAGAGATAAATCGTTTCCAGATACAATCTGTGGAGTTGTTTATCAAGCAGTGAGAGATTCGAATGGCAACCCACTTCGCAACAAATGCCAGTTCTCTTGGTACTGCGATGGTAAGTCAGATAGAATTAAAGATGCTGGTGCTTATGAGGAAGACTTTCTTATTGCACTAGTCGCAATGATGAATCGTGAAGAAGAAGGACCAGATAATGATAACGCATACGATAACACTAATAATTCTCTTTGGTATCATGCTCATTACGTTGAGCCATATTGGGCAGCAGCATACACATTCCAGCAGCGCATTGGTGCCCACCTCTTCTATAGTCGCTAATGTCTGAAGAAACTAACATAATCATTCTTGATAAACTTATCGCATCTCGTCTAAAAAAAGAGAAGGAGTTGAAATACTATCAAGAAGAGTTGATGGAACTCCAGGAGAAGATGAAGATGCTTCAAATGGATATCGATGTGACGAACATCATCATTCGAATGATCAATGATGAAAACGTCGTCGATTTGAAAACATATTTGATTGGAAAAGGCGAATGAATAACGTTGTAGAAGCAAAGGCTTTCTGGACTTCAAAGGTCAATAAGATTATCCAAAATTTCGATTATGGTAAGATTACCATCGAAGAATTGGTTGACCAAATGTGCAATATGGGATATGATAGAAAGCAAGTTTGGAACTTGATCGAGAAGGGATAATAAAAATGGTTTATTCTGCGGCTGAAGAGGCTGCACACAAAGAAGAAAAATATCACCGCCTGTATATGGACATTGCATATCGTGTTGCAGAGATGTCTCACGCAAAGCGTCGTAAGGTAGGATGTGTAATCGTCAAAGATGAACGTATCATCTCTATGGGATGGAACGGTATGCCAACTGGAATGCCTAATCTCTGTGAAGACTATGATACTCTTCGTGCTGTATCCACTACGAAAAAAGAGGTGTTACACGCAGAAGCAAATGCTCTGATGAAACTGGCGAAGTATGGTTCATCTGCAAATGGAGCAACTCTATATACTACGACTTCGCCTTGCTTTGAATGTGCGAAGCTGATTTATCAAAGTGGTATTAAAAAATTAGTGTATTCTGAATTCTATACAGATCAAGAACCACTCACTTTTCTATATACTACACCCGGTTTTAATATTATACATTTGGAGAAATAAATGGCAAAAGGCAAGCAAAGTTCTGGTAAGCATTATGTGTCGAAGGGTTCAGTCGGTGTTAATAAGAGCATTACAAAGGCTGTTAGGCGTGAACGTAGTGAGCTTGATAAGATGATGCAGGCGCTCAAGTCTTGGAAACAAGGCTCTCCCACGCCCCGCTCTATTCAAAAGTCATTTGGTGTCACAGCTACCACTGCTCATAGAGATTGGGTTAAGCGTGGCTGGGCAATGAAAGATAAGGCACCGGTTGATGCTGGGTAAGTATATATTACAATGCGATGTTGATGATACGATCCGTGATCAGTTTGTAAAAACTGTGAAAGCATACAAGCGTCAATATGTAATCGTGTATAATAGAATTCCAGACGGAAGTCACATCATAACCTTTAATGATGTGGTCTTCGAAGAGTTTACAGAATTTCTAGATCATGTAGAAGGAACAAGTGGAGGGTATGATGGACTATTCGGCTATTCAAGAGAAGCTAGAAAGTGATCGTTGTTGGGTTACCTTTAGAAAGGTAAATGGCGATTTGCGAACGATGTGGTGTACTCTTAAAAAGGAGTATCTACCAGAGCAAAAGGACATTTCAGAGGTTATAAACAAGCCTGAAGATGAACCCAAAACAATTGCTGTATGGGATTTAGAGAAACAGGCTTGGCGTTCTTTTCGTATTGAGTCTGTGGTTAGATTTGAGATTAACAGTTATTTACATCAGAGTGATTTCCATTGGTCGAAATCGTAGCAGGCGAACTCATTCGTAATGAGTTGACACAGAATGCGATGGGTGGAACTGAGATGATGGCAATTGGAATGCAACAACGCATTCCTCAAGAGTTGCTAAAGAACTTTCAGATTATCCACTCTCGCACTCGTGAACTTCGAGATGATTTGAAAAAGATTCTTGTATGTCACGATCTAGCAGGAGACCCTGAAGTCGCCCACTTGAAAGATGGCGGCTATAAGAAGTATGATAAGCTGGTGTTCGTCTCTCAGTGGCAGTTTCAACAGTATCATGATTTTCTGGGTGTGCCATACAGTCACTCTCATATTCTCAAGAATGCTATTGAACCTATTGTTGAGCATAAGAAGCCGAATGATGGTAAGATTCGTATCATCTATCATACGACGCCTCATCGTGGGTTAGGTCTACTGTATCCTATCTTTGATGCTCTATCTAAACAGCATGATAACATTGAACTTGATGTGTATAGTTCCTTCAAGATTTATGGGTGGGAGCAAAGGGATGAGCCATATAAGGCTCTATTCGACCAACTCAAGCAACATCCAAAGATTCGCTATCATGGGTCAGTACCTAATGAGGAGATTAGACAGGCACTACAAAGCGCTCACGTCTTCGCCTATCCGTCTATCTGGCAAGAGACTTCGTGTATTGCGTTAATTGAAGCTATGTCTGCTGGATGCTTTTGTGTTCATCCAAACTACGCTGCTCTGCCAGAGACTGCTGCTAATGAGACAATCATGTATCAGTGGGATGAGGATGTTCAAGTTCATGCTAACAGAGCATATGAGCATCTCAAAGGTATCGTTGAGTATATTGATAAGCATGGTATGCCCAATATGGCTAAACAGAAGAATAGCACAAACCAAGCATTCAACTGGGGTCTCCGTGTGAATCAATGGACGCAATTTTTATCATCTTTTTAGAAGAAAAAGGTTGACATTTGGCGTCAGAATGCTTATATTATAAGTATAGACAATGAAGGAGCAGACCATGAATAATCAGGTGTTCACTCGCAGCGAACTTTCAAAGGCATTTGACAAGCTCACTGCAAACTTAGACAATTGGAAGATGCCTATTCACACTCACATTCACATTGGTGAGTGGCGCTTGATGATTGAGGCTTGTGAATTCTTTACAGGTAGCAAGTTATGGCAGGTCAAAGATTTGGGCTTAGGCATGATGGAAGTCAAAGCCGATGGTTATTACATGGCTGTAGGAGCCTAACGCCTACGTCTCAAAAATAGAAAAGGATAAACAAGTGATTCTCGTAGATATGAACCAAGTGATGATTAGTAACGTCATGGTTCAAATTGGCAACCATCATAATGTCGAGTTTGAGGAAAGTCTCATTCGGCATATGGTTCTCAATTCAATTCGCTCGTATCGTCAGAAGTTCGTCAAAGATTATGGAGAACTCGTTCTCTGTTTCGATGATAAGAACTACTGGCGCCGAGATATATTCCCATACTATAAAGCAAATCGCAAGAAGTCTCGTGAGTCTTCTGAACTCAACTGGAACGAACTGTTTCGTATCCTAAATCTTGTGCGGGATGAACTCAAAGAAGTCTTCCCATACAAAACAGTTCAGGTTGACCGTGCTGAAGCAGATGATGCTATTGGCACAATCTGTCATAAGTTTGGTGTTGAACTGAACGCTGGCTCAACAGAAAAGATTTTGATTCTTTCTGCTGATAAAGACTTTATTCAACTGCATAAGTATGCTAATGTAACACAATACGATCCTATTCGTAAGCGGTGGCTTCGTCATGCTAATCCTAATCAATACATAATGGAACACATTATGAAGGGTGATGCAGGTGATGGTGTGCCTAACATGCTATCAGCAGATGATTGCTTTGTTATGGGAGAACGGCAAAAGCCAATGACAAGAAGGCGCATTGAACAGTTCATGGATGAAATTGAAAACGATTGTTTTTCGAATGAGTATGCTCTTCGAGGGTATCAGCGCAACAAAGCAATGATTGACTTGTCTATGGTGCCTGAGTATATTCAAGAAGAAGTGATGACTAAATACAATGAAGAGAGTGGTGATCGCTCTAAACTCTTTAACTACTTCATTGAAAAACGATTAAAGAATTTGATTGAAAACATAGGTGAATTTTAAATGCAACTATCTATTTCTGAAATCTTAGACAAAGCATCTAAGATGAAAACAAAATCTGAGAAAGTGAAATGGCTCAAGCAGAATGAAGCAAAGCCATTGAAGACAGTACTCAAAGCAATGTACTGTCCTTCTCTCAAATGCCTCTTACCTGAAGGCGCTCCTCCATACACACCATCAGAAGCAGTAGACGATCATGGTATGCTGTATAGAAATTCAAAGCGTATACCATATTTCTATGAAGGCACTGGCACAAATGTCAAGCCAATGAAGAGAGAACAGTTGTTCATTCAACTGCTTGAGACTGTCAATAAGGATGATGCACTCCTTCTCATTGATATGAAAGATGGAAAGCGTGTCAAGGGATTGACTGCAAAGACTATCAACGAAGCATTTACGAATCTAATCATAGAGGGCAAGTAGACTAAAAATGGGTAAAACTTATCGTCGAGAGAAAAACGTTTGGGACGACGACCCAAATCGATTTGAGCGTAGAGTAAAGAAAAGCAGAGGCGCTCAAAAAGCAAAAGAACACGCCTATCAAGAACGGCGTCGTCAGAAAAACAAGATTCGAGAGAATGAGGTTTATGAAGAACTCTAAATTGATACTAACTGATTGTGATGGTGTACTACTTGACTGGTCGTATCGATTCTTCCAGTTTATGGATGAAAAAGGATATACACTATCTGAAGGCTATCAACACGTCTATGGCGTTGATAAGATATTCTATGAAGTCGTTGATAAGGCTGATGGTCGTAGACTTGTAACAGAGTTTAACGAAAGCGCATGGATTGGGTTTCTACCTGCACTTAGAGATGCAGTGAAGTATGTAAAAAAGCTGAACGAAGAGCATGGATATATCTTCGGCGTAATTACATCACTCTCTACTAACCCATACGCTACAGCCCTTCGTGAAGAAAACTTGGTGAGAGTATTTGGAGAAAATGTCTTTGACTTTATCACATGTATTGAAACAGGTGCTGATAAAGACGCTGAGTTGATGAAGTTTCAAGATTCAGAATGCTGGTGGATTGAAGATAAAGTAGAGAATGCAGAATGTGGATTGAAGTTTAACCTCAATCCAATTCTTATGCGACATACTCACAATCAAAGTCATATTACTTCAAATATGCGTACTGCAAGAAATTGGAAACAAATATATAACATCGTCACTGGAGAACAATAATGCCTACATATTCATTTGAGCATATTGAAACTGGTGACACTATGACAACCTTTTGTACATGGGAGGAAGCACAAGAAGTTATTAAGGATGGTGGCTATAAAATGTTAGTCTCTGCACCTGCTATTGTATCAGGTACTGGTAGTGTTGCTGGTAGGATTGATAACGGGTTCAATGACGTTTTACAGCGAGTGAAAAAAGCCAATAGGGGATCAAACATTCAAACAAAATAGGACAATCCATGCTCACAAGTCCAGAACGCTTAACAAAAAGACAAAAAAGAAAACTGCGCCAAGATAAAGTCTTGGACAAATCTGGAAACCTGAACGTAGGAGAGAAGTTTAAACTCAACTCAATCAAACCAATAACAATAGCACAAGAAGATGCCTTCCATTCTTGGCACAACGATTATCATCTAATGCTTCATGGTATTGCCGGTACAGGAAAGACATTCATTGGTCTGTATCTAGCACTGAAGTCTGTGCTTGAAGACAAATCTTTTAATAAAGTTTTTGTCATTAGATCAGTAGTACCAACAAGAGATATGGGTTTCTTACCCGGCAATCAGAAAGAGAAGATGAAGGTGTATGAAGCACCTTATCAGGACATTGCTAGAAAGCTATTTGATCGTGGTGACGCTTACGAGATACTAAAGACAAAGAACATCGTAGAGTTTATGTCAACCTCGTTTGTTCGTGGTATTACATTAGACGATTGTGTTATTATTGTAGACGAAGTTCAAAATATGAATGCGATGGAGTTGCATTCTGTGATGACAAGAGTTGGTGAAAACTGTAAGATTATATTTTGTGGAGACGTTCGTCAAGATGACTTGACAAGCGAGCGAAAAAAAGAACTGAGCGGACTAAGAGAGTTTTTACGCATTATAGATAGTATGGAAGAGTTCGATTTCATCGAATTCACTACTGAAGATATTGTTCGCTCAGACCTCGTAAAGTCCTATATTATAGCGAGGTCCAAACTGGGACTAGATTGATGAAACACTTTAATCATGTGGAGGCTCCAACACTAACGGAGCTGATTGCTGAAACGACGGATAGCGGTAGGGTGTACAATACACCTGATGGAAACCGCTATCCGTCAGTTACGACTATACTATCAGAACTAAGCAAAGCAAGTATTATTGCTTGGCGAAAACGTGTTGGCGCAGAAGAAGCTAATCGTATTTCTACACAAGCTGGTTCTAGGGGTACGAAGGTTCACCAAATCTGTGAAGACTACCTCAACAATAAGCCTGACTATCTTGATGGTCAGATGCCAGCGAACGTCTTTACGTTCAAACAAATCCAACCTATCCTAGATCAGTATGTGGATAACATCCAATATCTAGAAGCGCCTTTGTATTCTGACTTTCTGAAAACAGCGGGTAGGGTAGATTGTATCGCAGAGTTCGACGGGAAACTCTCCATTATTGATTTCAAAACATCTCGTAAACCCAAAAAGAAAGAATGGATTTCTAACTACTTTATGCAAGCATCTTGCTATGCTGTAATGTATGAGGAACGGACTGAAATCCCAGTCAGTCGCACCGTAGTGATTATTGCGGTCGATGGCTCTGAGCCACAAGTGTTTGTTGAAAACAGAGACAACTTCATTGAAGAGTTTGTCGATGCCAGAGTCTCATACAAGGAGAAATATAATGTTTAAATTACTGTCAGCAATTACTGTCGCTAGTGTTATCTTAATTTCAACTCCCGCAAAATCGGCTATATTTACTATGCCAGTCAGTTTGGTGTGTGACGATACAAAAGAGATTAAACAGTATATTGATAAAGAAGGTTATGTCTTGGTTGCAAGTGGGTTAACGAAAACCGCTAAGGGTGATATATTCGTAGGTGTATACTCTCATAAGGAAGATTTAGTCGTTCTTGGTGTTGATCCTGAAGGGTATGCTTGCTTCGTCGTTGAAATTAATGAAGCACTAGAGTGGGAGTTTGATATGAAAAAGAATCTTCCTGAACCAGGAGATAAAGGTCCAAAAATTCCCTCATAAAAAGGTTGACTTTATATCGCTTCTCTTGTAGTATATAAGAATACTAACGAGGAGAGACAGAGATGACGATGCATATGCTACCTGTTTACTTTAGTACAACGAGTACGAAAAAGCGTAAACAGAAGAAGTCAAAGAAGCAGCAACAAACAGATGCTGCTCATGCAAAGTTTCTCAAGAAGATGGGATACAAAGGGCCTGTAGTTCAGCGGTCAGAACCCGCCGCTCATAACGGTGGTGTCGCAGGTTCGAATCCTGCCGGGCCCACCAAACTTTCTAACCAAATTCCAGTTGGTGTAGCACCGAAAAAAGAACCTATGCAATATAACGGTAAGCGTAAGCTACTTGGTATTGCTACGATGCATAAGAGCAATATGGTGCCAGTATTTTCTACTGAAGATGCTGAAGAACTAGCAAAGATGAGGCGAGGATAAATGGGACCACCTATTCCATCTGAACTAATGGCAGAGATTGAATATCAGAAGCGTATTCGTATTCGCCTATCTCTTGCTGCTTATGCTTACGAGAAAAAGAACTACTCTTTTATGAGCGATGCTGAGTTCGATTCGTTATCAAAAGAAGTCAATCCATCAACTCTCACTGGTCATCCTGTAATGGATAAGTTCTTCAAAGAACAATTCTCACCTGATACTGGTATGTGGATTAACTCTCACCCAGAACTTGATAAGTTAGCCTCTCTCTACTATACTCTAAAGAAAAGAAAAATTTTATGAAAACGACATATAAACAAGCAGGGGTTGATGTTGAACTGGCTAACAAGTTCACACAAGCTATCGGTGCTGACAAACAATATGCTGCACTGGTAGATATACCTTTTGAGTTTGATGTTGGTCGTCGCAGTGGTCTACCCAAACCTCAGACTGTTGCTCTTGCCACAGACGGTGTTGGTACTAAGCTGCTTGTAGCCAAGCACTTCAAGAAATATGATACGATTGGTATTGACTTAGTAGCGATGTGCGTCAACGACCTATTGTGTGTTGGTGCAAAGCCTGTTTCATTCTTAGACTATTATGCAACAGGTAAACTAGACTTAGATGTATCTATGAAGATAATCAAAGGTATCAAAGACGGTTGCGCTCTTGCAGGATGTGAACTTGTTGGTGGTGAAACAGCAGAAATGCCTGACTGCTATCCAACGGGTGAGTTTGACCTTGCTGGATTTGCTATGGGTATCGTGAAGAAGAAGCTACCAGTAAATGTTAAGCCCGGTAATCTCATCATAGGTATTCCAAGTTCTGGTCCTCATTCTAACGGATATAGTTTGATGCGCTCTATACTCACATATGACGAAATACCTCTAATGCCAACACGAATCTATGTTGATGAGATTATGAATAATCTAAATCGAATCAACGCTTGCGCTCACATTACGGGTGGTGGTATTCATGGTAATCTACCCAGAGTGCTAAATGGGCTATCATATAAATTAGACTTTGAGATAACAAACACTCTGACAGAAAATATATGGTGGAAAAAACTGTTTGAGCGTTCGAAGATGGGTATTATTGAATTTCAATCTACGTTCAATTGTGGGTGGGGTATGCTTGTAATAGCAGAAGAAGAACTGGATATTCCGGGTTCAAAGGTACTAGGGAAGGTCGTGTAATGCCAGAAGATATTACACTAGAACAATACACAATGAGATATATTAAACATTGTGATGAAAAAATGATTGACTTTGATGAGGTTGTGTATTATAATATAATCAAATTGAGATTTGGCGCTGATGCGATAATCAGTGCCAAGACTTTGGTTCAGAAGTGCTTAACCAATACTGATTAGGAAAACAAAGTGAATATCTTCGTGCTAGATGAGAACCCATACACCGCTGCTGAAATGCAGTGTGACAAGCATGTGGTCAAGATGGTTACTGAGTCTGCTCAGATGCTATCTACAGTGCATCGTATGCTTGATGGTGAGATGTATACAGAGAAGAGTGCTAACGGGCGTAACATCAAGCGTTGGCGCTTAGATGATGACCGTGAAGACGTTCTGATGAAAGCCTGTCATACAGGTCACCCATGCACTCTGTGGACGATGGACTCGACCAACAACTATCGCTGGCACTACAGCCACTATTGCGCTCTTGCAGAAGAGTATGAGCATCGCTACGGTAAGAAGCATGGTGCGTTCAATCGTGACACTGAGATTGGTGAGATGCTCGCAAGATTTCCCAAAAAACTCTATGGTAGTCAACCGACGCCTTTTCGTCTTGCTATGAAAGCAAATCCAGAATGCATGGTTGAAGGCGACCCCGTACAGTCATATCGTAACTTCTATCACACGAAGCAGGATCGCTTCAAAATGGCTTGGACAAAGCGTGATATTCCGTCGTGGTTTCAAGCAGCATAACTTTTTTGAAAAAAAATGCATTTTTTTGAAAATAACTCTTGACATTTGGCTTCAGAATGCTTATATTAAGTATATGAAAGAGAGAAAGGGTTCTCTCTTAGATCGAAAGCAAGAAGCAAGATGGATATGATTGGTTATGACAGCTACTTCAACTACGATGCCAGCACCGCTGGTTCAATGGAAGTAGTTCCCCAGGCGATGCTGAACGATGCAGACATTCCTTGCGATACCTGCAAGTTCGCTGATTCGTGCGCTGTTAAGTTCACTGAATGCTCTGCGTTCCGCACTTGGTCTAAGAGCGGTCAGTTCAAAGATAGCGATGTTGGTCGCCTCGTTCGTGTGATGAAATAGGAGAAGATATATGAAGGAACTTACCATCGAAAAAGAATGGTGGGGTCTGTTTGAACTCACCGAAGAAGTCGTTCAGAAAGAGATGGCAATTCTGAATGAGGAGATATTCGAAAACCTCATTAATATTGATGCTATCGAACTTGATGTTGACTTTCTCGACACTGAGTGGGGATACTGCTTCGAGTACGAGGAGCGTGGAACAATCGTTCTTGGTCTAACTACTGAGTTTGACTCGTATGAATTGTTTCGTACCGTTCTCGCTCATGAGATGATTCATGCCTATCAAATTCAAGAAGGTATGACTGTAGATCATGGTGATGTGTTTCAACGGTTTGGTCAGTATACTGAGCAAAAAATCGGTCTTGATATTCGAACGGTACACTAAGGAGATATATGATGACTAAAACGCTTGGTGACATTCTTGAAGAAGGATTGGCTAATACTAAAGCGATGGGTAATTTTTTATCCTGTATGACGGACTTCGAACGCTCTGTGTGGGAAGATATTATCGACTTTGCTGAAGAAGCCTTTGGTCTTAATAAGGATGACCTTATTAGAGAGCTTGGTAAAGTGGGTGCTATTTCTTTTGTTGATGGCGTTGTCGAACCCATTACTCGCAGGTACTGGGCTTCAAAGTTAAACTGAGAAATAATGGTTCCTTAGCTCAGTTGGATAGAGCAACAGCCTTCTAAGCTGTGGGTCATAGGTTCGAATCCTATAGGGACCGCCAAATCAAGGAGAATATATAATGAGTGATATGAGTGATTTTGTAAAAGCGTTCGCTATCGGAGCGCTCATTGGGTTAGCGTTAGGCTTTAGTGGTCTACGCCCAGAAATGTTTTTCTAAGGAGAATATGATATAAATGACTAGTCAGAATGTTAAACTTGAAGGATGGTCGCAGCGTATGGGCGCTAGCCCTAATGAAACTCTGATGGACCAAGTGGCCTATTACGCCAGGGTCAGTAACCCTACTAGTCAAATCTCAGCGCTGAAGAGCGATGGGCTTATTAAGTATCTAATGCGTCATAAGCATTGGTCGCCCTTCGAGATGGTGAATATCTGCCTACAGGTGGATACGACTCGTGATATCGGGCGGCAACTGATCAGGCACCGCTCATTCTCGTTCCAAGAATTCAGCCAGCGTTATGCTGCTACTGAAACAATGGGAGACTATAGAGAAACTCGTTTGCAGGATTTGAAAAATCGTCAAAACTCACTAGAGACTGATGATGAAGAACTTGACCAGTGGTGGAAGGGTAAACAAGACGAGGTGGCAAAGTTAGCATTTGATACATATGATCAAGCCTTAAAAAAGGGAATAGCTAAAGAGCAAGTTCGAGCAATTCTACCAGAGGGTCTAACGTGGTCACGTCTCTATGTTAATGGCACGCTTCGTAGCTGGATTCACTATATTGAATTGAGGACGGACCCTTCGACTCAGAAGGAGCATCGTGAGTTGGCAAAGATGTGTGCTAGAGAGATTGATAAGGTCTTTCCGATGATTGAGGATTTTGTTCAAGACTAATGAAATATCGTGTTATTACCATGCTTCGTTCCGGGATCAAAGATAATCCCGGAACGGCAGTGGCTGATGCTTTGAGGGTTCTTGGATTTTCAGAAGTGAAAGATGTTCGTATTGGTAAGATGTATGAGATTGAGTATGAAGGCGATGATATAGAAAAAATTGTCAAGTCGTTTTATAACGATGTAATGGAAGACTATACAATAGAAGAAATTCAGTAGGAGTTTCCATCATGGAAAAGAAACGTATCGAACTTGACCCGGAAGAACGTGAATGGGAATATGATGGAGACGGGCGTAAGATATACAAGGTAAAAGCTGGTTATTCTCAAAAGACTGTTTGGGAAGAGTTTGTCAAGTATGGTATGTATCATGAAAAAATGGACAACGGTGTAGGATTTAAAAAGGAAAAATAACTATGTGGATTGTGATGAATGACAGCTATATCAGTGCTGTGCAAGACCGTAACAATAAAATGAACTTGGTTGTGAGGGCAAGAGTAAGAGAAGATTTGGAAAATGCGTTTCCTAGTTTGAAGCAAGATATCATCGAAAGCACTGATAGCGATTACAGGTTTCGTCTATTCATGTCCAAGCAGTTTCTCTGTGGGGTGATGAACACGAAGATTATGAATATCGACTATGATAACTTCAAAAATAGCGTAAAGCAAAACTGGCGACATGATGCCTATCTCGCAATCTGGTCAATCATGTATAAGGTGCAGCAAAATTTGTACTGGGGTCGATAAAAAAAGTTAAAAAAAGTTTTAAAAACACCAAAAAAATGGTTGACATTTGCCTCTAGAATGCTTATATTAAGTATATAGACAGAAAGAAAGAGGAACGAGACCATGATGAACTTCGAAACGTTTGACGTTAAATCCACTACACTCAAGAGTGGTTGGTTTGCCACCAACGCCACCAAAGAAGTTGACATTCTTTTGACCACACTCGACGAATTCGAGCTTTGGGTTGGACCAAGGATGATTGATAAATTCGATAGTTTCAATGAAGCCAAGCGTAATGCTGAAGCAATCGTTCCTTTCACCATTAAGTGGGAAGACTGATATGTGGACCAAACCTTCTGAAGCAGACCTCAAGCAAGAGTATTTCGTTGAAATCGAACTGAAGGGTAACAACTTCTTTGATAGCGAGGCAGCCTTTCTTCAGGCTGCTTCAGAAGGTGATGTGCTTGAACTTGATGGCGTCACAGACGCTTACATTGGGTATAGGTCACACACTCGCTCTAAGGAGCAGTTGCTCAATCTCATTCGCTCGTATCGCTCATATCCTGAGTTTCGTAATGAGCAGACGATTGCTAATCTCTATGAGCGCATTGGTAACGATATGCCAATGACGATGCCTATCGTTCTGATGTTCAGAGAGAGCGGTAAGATGCGTGTCCTCGGTGGCAACACTCGCCTCGATGTTGCTTTTCAACTCAACAAAACACCCAAGGTTCTCGTAGTTCACGTCTGATATAAATACGAGTAAAGATACAAATGGAGTTTGCTCGTGCTTAAAAAGTTTGACGGTTTCACAAGCCTCAATGAGGATGTTCTTCTCACTGAGGCTTTAAACAATCCCAAAGAATATTATATGACTGACGATACAGTCTTACCTGGCAAAATGTATGGTGCTTTCAGTGTTAATGGCGGCACTTACATCATCTCATTAGAGGCAAGTAAAGATAAAGGAGTATACCTACTTGAGGTCGGAAAGACTGGTTCAAAGGGCGGCAAAACTTTCTGGTGGAAATTTCATGATGGGAAAGATATTCTACCTGTATTAGCAACAACGATGGACTTTCTTCAAAATGCATACACTATGCTACCGATGTTGAAAGGTATTGC
>Ga0222717_10002716_pt1 | contig 13530 bp, 14 predicted proteins | sample C33_18DmetaG_FD_165053 | JGI IMG/M metagenome (GOLD analysis project Ga0222717, IMG submission 165053) | Estuarine water microbial communities from San Francisco Bay, California, United States - C33_18D | ecosystem: Environmental > Aquatic > Marine > Unclassified | place: USA: California...
ATATGATAAAACTTTTGGATCGTAAGTAATTTCTACAGCTTCAACATGACCGGAGTCTGTATAAACTACATCTGCATAAGTCGGATTTTTTAAATGCCCGCCAGAATATCCTGATACTACTGAAATAACACCTTCAACTTTATCAAATGACTCTTCCATGCACCAAAAGCAACCGCCAGCGAAATAAGCTTTTTTATTTTCTTCTGCATATAAATTAATATGAAAAAAAAATAGTAGAATAAGTAAAACTTTTTTCATTAGTTTATGATATCCTAAATATTATGAAAAACGATGACCATATTGTCTTAGGAAATAATGTTGAAAAACCTGATAATATTTGTGAAGAATGTAAAAAAGAAGATGAGAGTGTTAAACAAAATCTAATTATGCATAGCTACAAAATCTGTAACAGTTGCAACTTAGCAAAAACAATATTTCCATTATAATTTAATAAGCTAACTTTATTAATATAAAAACTAATAAACCGATTATGAAAAATTGTGCAATATAAGATGCTATTACAACTCCTACGGCTGTTGAAATTTTATCAAGTTTATATATTTGTTTTACCCCAACAACTTGCGATGCAATGACGAGCATTAATATGCTCCAAGAAATAATCACGATAAAATTAGGGAAAAAAATTATCAAAATTTTAAATATTTCAGCTGTATTAGAAAAACCAACCAAACTAAAAACAATTCTCTTATTTTTTAAGTTCTGGGTACCGCCAATTGCTTTAACTATTATTAAAATTACATTTGAAAAAACATACCAATTGAAAAATATCCATATTAAAAAAATTGGAATTAAAGGAACATCATTAGGTAATGTTGGTAGAATAAATGCTTTAAACAAATAAACATTAACTAGGCCTGCTAAAAGAATTACAACACCAGAGCCAAAAACTGAGGACCTATCTTTACTTATTTCCTCATAAGTATTTTTTTCTAGTTTTAGAATATTTAATGCTCTGTTTAGTGTTTGTAAAAGCATATTATTTTTTTACGAATGGTTTAAGCAATTTTAGAATTTTATTATGTAACGTCTTATTAGAGGTTGCTAAAATATTTCCTCCATTTTCTGCTGGTTCATTTCTCCAATTAGTAACAATAGCTCCGGAATTTTTAATTATTGGTATTAAAGGAAGTATATCATAGGGTTTTAGATTCGCTTCAATTACAGCGTCCACTTTTCCTTCTGCCAGCAAACAATAATTTAATGCATCAAAACCCGCTAATCTAAATGACCACCCAAATTTTTTAATTACTTTACGTTGCTTTTCATAACTTAATGTTCCATGAAAATTACCAATGATTTTAATTGTTTTTAAATTATTGTTATTAGATGATTTTAAAATACTTTTTTTCCTATCTCTAAATAAATAAGATTTTTTTTTGTCGTTAATATAATACTTATTTAATTCAGGAAAATTAGCTAAGCCAACCAATGATCTATCTTTAAAAGATAAGCTAATTAGATTTGACCAAGTCGGTGCACCAATTACAAAAGCTCTAGTACCATCGATAGGATCTATAGACCATGTATAATCATTAAAAGAAGATTTATCTGCAAATTCTTCACCTATAATAGAGTCTTTTGGAAATTTTTTATTAATAAGAGATCTTATATATTTTTCAAAAGCTTTATCAAAATTAGTTACTGGATCAAAATCTTTTTTTGATTTTGATTTATTGCTTACAACTAAACCTGATTTTGATTTTTTTTTATAAAATAAGTTCAACTTAGGTGATAGACTTTTAAGAAAGTTGAATGGTTTGTTATAATCCATTATGTGTATATAGCTTAATTTAAAAAAAAATATATATGAAAATGTCAAAAAAGTTAGAACCATTATTCGCAGGACTGTTTGCTTCAATAATTATTGGACTTCTCTCATTTCTCAGCTTTGAAACATCCACAGGTTTTTGGCTAATGTTTTCTTTTGGATCAACGACACTAATTGTTTTAGTGTTTTTTGAGAGTGAATTTGCTCAACCTGCTAATGTTTTTTTTGGACATTTGTTAGCAATAGTCATTGGAATACTTTTTAATGAGTTTATTGGAATGTCTTACTTATCTCTTGGGTTGGCTGTAGGTACTACTGTAACTTTAATGATGTATTTTAAGATTATTCACCCACCAGCGGCGGCGAACCCTTTAATTGCATTATTTGCGGATGTTTCTTTGGGGTATATAATATTTCCTGTAATGGTAGGTTCAATTGTAATTATTATTTTATCTGTAATTATAAATAAATATATTTTGAAAAGAAATTACCCAACAAGATGGTTTTAATTTAATAAGAAAATTGAGCTGTTTAAAATCAAGGCATAACCAGACCATGCTAAATAAGGGATCATCAAGTAAAAACTTATTTTATCTCTCATCAAATATTTCTTCATTAAAAATATAATAAATAATAGAATAATAATTAAATTTACTAGCGCTAGGCCAATTAGATGAAAACCAAAAAAAACTATACTCCAAGTGCTATTAAAAAATAAATGAATAAAATAAATTTTTAATATTTTTATATCAAAAGAATTTTTCCAAATTTTCCATATAGCAATACTCATCAATAAATACAAAGTAGTCCATACAGGGGCAAACACCCAGCTTGGAGGATTAAAACTTGGTAAAATAATTTCTGAGTACCAAGGTTCTTTAAAAGTAGCTGTGGCATAACTTCCGATCATTGGCGCTATAAATGTTATTAAGAGTATAATTACTAAAGATAGGTATTTATTTTTCATTAATATATAGGGTATAACTAATTTATGTCAGAAAATCAGAAAAAAATTTGGATTACAGGTGCAAGTAGTGGGATTGGAAAATCACTAGCTGAAAAATTTGCAGCAGAGGGATGGAAAGTTGCCGCCTCTGCTAGAAGAAAAGGAATTTTAGATGAAATGTCTAATCATGAAAATATTTTTTCATATCCTTTAGATGTAACAAATCAAGATCAAATAAAGATTTCTTTTGAAAAAATTATTGAAGATTTTAAAGGATTAGATTTATGCGTATTTTCAAGCGGCACATATGATCCAAAACTCGAACAAGAAATAAATGTTAAACAAAATAAATTTGTTATGGAAACAAATTTCTTTGGAGTTCTTTATTGTATAAATGCTGTAGAAAATTATTTTAAAAACAAAAAGGATGGACATATATCAATTGTCTCCTCAGTTGCTGCTTACAGAGGGCTACCTAATTCAAGTGGTTATGGACCTTCTAAAGCGGCTTTAACTAATCTGACAGAAAGTTTATATTTTGATTTTAAGAAACATAATGTAAGAATTTCATTAGTTTCTCCTGGATTTATAAAAACTCCTTTAACAGATAAGAACGAGTTTCCAATGCCTTTCATCAAGTCTCCAAAGTTTGCTGCGGAAAAAATGTTTTATGGTCTTACTAAAAGTAAAGCGTTTGAAATTCACTTTCCAAAAGCATTAACTATATTATTAAAAATTTTTAGAGTTTTACCTTACAAAATATATTTATTTTTAATTGATAAAGGCGTTAAAAGGTAAAGTTAAATATTAATCTTTTACAAACATAACGGTAAGTTCAGCAACTTTAATACCAAACTTAGTCATAGTTGCTCTATTAATTGCAACACGTTCATCCTGCATAAATATCCAATCATCAAATTTTATCTTCATATTTTTACCCTTCACTGGAACTAATAAAACATACTCTAACTTAAAAGCTGGTCCATATGAAAAGCCTTTTGCTGTACCCACAACATCAGACGCTGTTGCTTCGTAATGATGTTCATCAATTTTTTTCATAGTCCACTGACGTGTTTGTTTTTCACCGTCAGTCCAGTTAAAAACTTCATCGAGAATTAACTGTGAACCGTCCCATTTTCCATTTAAATCAGCTTTAAATTGTCTAGTAACTTTCCCTGATCTATTTTGTAAAACACCCCAGGCTTTTACATTACCTGATAAATAATCTTCAATAATTAAACGAGGTTTTTGGTCTTTAAAATCTGTTGGTTTCATTGTATTTGCACATCCTGTTAAAATAAAAAATAAAATTAGTCCTAAAATCTTTTTCATAAATGTTACTTATTAGACATTGAACATTGTATCAAGTTAATATTTCTAGCTTTAAATCCAGCTTCACAATAAGACAAATAAAATTCCCACATTCGTTTAAATGTTTCGTCAAAACCTAAAGGAGATATATTGTCCCACGTCTTAAAAAAATTTTCCTTCCAAATATTTAAAGTCTTTGCATAGTCATCAGGGTAGGAATTAATTTTTAAAAGGTTAAGTTGATTTTTGTTTATTAAATGTTTCATAAAAACTATTGACGGTAAAAACCCTCCTGGAAAAATATATTTTTGAATAAAGTCCTCGCTACTTCTATATCTATCAAATAAATCATCTCTTATTGTTATTCCTTGTATAGCTGCAGTACCATTGGTATTTAAAGATTTTTTAATTGTATTAAAATATTTATCTAAGTATTTTTCTCCAACTGCTTCTATCATTTCGATTGAAGCAACTTTGTCATATTTTTCTTTTAAATCCCTATAATCTAAGAACATGACATTCACTTTGTTATTTAGACCTGCTTGAAAGATTCTTCTTTTAGTAAATTCAAGTTGTTTTTTTGAAATAGTTATGCAGTCAATCGACACGTCATATTTTTTAGCAAGATATTCAGAAAAACCACCCCAGCCACATCCTATCTCTAGAACTTTATTGTTATCTTTAATATTCAGAAGATCTATTAATTTTTGGTATTTATTTTTTTGTGCTGTTTCCAAACTATCATTTTGATTTTCATAAACTGCACTAGAATATGTAAGTGTTTCATCTAACCATTGTGAAAAAAAATCATTTCCTAGGTCATAATGTTTTGATATGTGTTTTAAGCTTTTTGATTTAGTATTAGAAGCAAATATTCTTTTCAAGAAATTTTTAATTTTTTGAATTTTTAAACTCCCTGAAAATGAATAAATTAAATTAATGTTCTTAGCTGATATTTCTACCAAGTCTGTAAGGTTAGAAGTATAAAAGTCTTTGTTCATATGTGCCTCACCTAGTGCCGAACTACCTCCTGAAATTATATTAAAATAAAAAGCTGGATTAATAATCTTGATATCAGCAGAAAGATTACTTTCTAAATTTCCAAAATGAAATACCTTGCCATCGTAATTTACTAATTTTAAATTTCCATCTTTAATGTTCTTTAATTTATTGAGGATAATTTTTTCTGAAAATTTAGTAAAACTCATCAATATTTCTCATAGCTTAAATTATTTAATATTTTGTTTTCTCTTTTTCTATAAACTGCACCTTTTTTCCATAAAAAGAATGCTTCATAATGTATCGAACTTATAATTTTTATTGTCATTAGAGGATATTTAAAAAAATTAAATAATAACTGTTTAAATGTAAACTCTTTTTTATCTCCTGTTTGAGTTGCGGTTAATATTGTTTCTTCACCATCTGTTTGTTTGATAAATATAGATAATTTTTCTTTTGGACTAAGTAATTTAAAATTATAATAGGTTTCCATGTTCATAAATGGAGAAACGTAAAATTTTTTTTTACATTTTTGCTCAATTTTCTCATCATTTTTAATCTTAAAAATATACGTATGTTGTTCATTGAAAGTATTTTTTACTTCATAAAAAATTGCCTTTAGCCTGTTATTTTCGTAACAATAAAAAATACTTAATGGATTAAAAACATAGCCAAATATTCTTGGATAACAAAGTAACTTTATTTTTGTAATATTATTACTGATATTAAATTTCTTTATATTTTTAAGAACCCATTCTTTAACAGAACTTCCATCTCTTGCACCATGATCAATATTGTAGAAACTAAATACATTAAATTTATTAAATGAAAAGATGCTTATATTTTTAGTTAAATTTTCAATTTCATCTAAATCTATTAATAGTGAGAAGGTTTTATAATTTAAAGAGTGTTTTATAGGTTTAAATCTCTGATGTTTTACAGTGCCATTATAAATACAAGAATTCATTAAGTGTTAAATTTTTTTACTAAATCTATTGATGATTTTAAACCATCTTCGTGAAAACCGTAACCAAAATAACTTCCGCAAAACCAAGTTCTTTTTTTTCCCTGAAGTAAATGTAAGTCTTTTTGTAAGCTTACATTTTCATTATTGAAATAAGGGTGCGTAAATTTTTCTTGTTTTATAATTTTGTTTTCTTCCACTTCTGCAACGGGGTTTAATGTTAAAAAATAATTTTTGTTAGTTTTTAAATTTTGTAATTTGTTTAACCAATATGTAATACAAGTTCTGTTATCTTTTGTTATCGAATTCCAACTAGACCATGCTTTTTTTCTTGATGGCATAAGATTTTCATCTGTATGTAAAAAAGCTCTGTTAGAAACATAGGTAAATTTATTTAAAATTTCTTTTTCCTTTGAGGATGGATCATTTAAAATATTTAAACTTTGATCAGCATGGCACGCTAAGACAACTTGGTCGTAATCCAGGTGTTCATTTCCAATCGATATTCTAACATTATCATCACTTCTAGAAATATTATTAATTTTATAATTCTTAAAGATCTCACCACTTATCTTTTCAAGAATTTTTTTAACATAATTCCTGCTTCGATTGGTAACTGTGAACCATTGCGGTCTATTTTTTAATCTAAATAAACCATGATTAATAAAAAAATTTAAAAAGAGTTTTAATGGCATTTCTTTTGCTTTTGAAAAAGGCATTGACCATATTGCTGCTACCATTGGTATAATGTGATATTCAATAAAATATTTAGATAGCTTTGACCTTCTTAAATAATCACCTAGAGTTTTATCTTCAATATTATTTTTAAGCAGAGAAGGTGCATGATTATAAAAAGATATTATCTCTCTAATCATTTTTAAAAATTTTAGATTTAATAAATTTAGTTTATTAGCAAAGATAGCATTGAAACCACTACCACCATATTCAACATTAGTATTTTTTACAGATACAGAAAATGACATGTTGCTTTTTTCAAAAGGAACATTCAACTCATTAAAAAAATTTATTAAATTTGGATATGTTAATTCATTAAAAACGATAAAACCAAGATCCACTGGGACAATTTTATCTTCTTCTTTTATATCGTAAGTATAAGAGTGGCCTCCAAAATGATCACTCTGTTCGTACAAATCTACTTTGTGGTGCTTGGATAAATAATAGGCTGATGACAATCCTGATATGCCTGAACCAATAACTGCTATTTTCATTAAATAAAATTATGCAGCTTCATCTTTATATTCTTCCATTGAAGGACACGAACATACGAGATTACGGTCACCATAAACATTATCTACTCTTGCCACTGGTGCCCAATATTTATTATGTCTTACGTACTCGTTAGGAAATGCAGCTTCCTCTCTTGTATACTTATGGTTCCATTCATTGGCAGCTAGCTCTAAATAAGTATGAGGAGCATTTTTAAGAGGGTTATCTTCTTTGTCAAATTTACCTGTTTCAACAAAATCTATTTCTTTTTTAATTTTTATTAATGCGTTGCAAAATTTATCAATTTCTTCCAAATTTTCACTTTCCGTAGGCTCGATCATAATTGTTCCTGCGACAGGCCAAGACATTGTAGGCGCGTGATAACCAAAATCTATCAATCTTTTTGCCAAATCTTCTTCTGATATCCCTGAACTAGCTTTGATAGGTCTTATATCTATAATACATTCGTGCGCTACATTGCCATTTTTTCCGGTATATAAAACTTTAAAGTCTTTTGATAATTTTTTTGAAATATAATTAGCGTTTAAAATTGAAATTTGTGAAGCCTTTTTTAATCCTTCTGCTCCCATCATTTTAATGTACATCCATGAAATAGGTAAAATGCTTGAACTTCCCCATGGTGCAGCTGAGACGGCACCCATTCCATTTTTTGGACCTGACTCTTTTATTACGTCGTGCGTAGGTAAAAATTCTGCTAAGTGTTTACCACAAGCGATAGGCCCCATACCTGGTCCTCCACCACCGTGTGGAATACAAAAAGTTTTATGTAAGTTAATATGACAAACATCTGGACCAAACTTACCTGGCTTAGCTACACCAACTAATGCATTTAAATTAGCACCATCCATATAAACTTGACCACCTGCTTTATGAATAATTTCACAAATCTCTATAATTTTTTCTTCAAATACTCCGTGTGTTGAAGGATATGTTACCATTAATGCAGCAAGATCTTTTGCATATTTGTCTGTTTTATTTTTTAAGTCTTCTATATCAACATTTCCATCTTCATCACAATTAACAACGACTACTTTCATTCCGCTCATTTGTGCGCTTGCTGGGTTTGTTCCATGAGCTGAATTTGGAATTAAACATATATTTCTATTAGCTTGATTATTGCTTTTATGAAATTTTCTTATAGTCATCAAACCAGCATATTCACCTTGAGCTCCAGAATTAGGTTGCAATGAAACTGCATCAAATCCAGTAATTTCTTTTAAATCGTTAATTAGATCATCAAATAAGATTTTATAACCTTTCATTTGTTCAGTTGGAACAAATGGGTGAGGTAATGAAAATTCTTTCCATGTAATTGGAATTAATTCTGCTGCAGCATTTAATTTCATAGTGCATGATCCTAAAGCAATCATAGATCTATTTAATGCTATATCGCAATCTTCAAGTTTTTTGAGATATCTTAACATTTCTGTTTCAGAGTGATATTTGTTGAATACTGGGTGCGTTAAGTATTTTGAGGTTCTTAAAAGATTTTTTGGTAAATTTTCTAAACTTATTTTTTCGTCTTGTTTAAAAGTTTGGGATGATCCAAAAATTTGTAATAAAACATTTACATCATTTAGTTTTTTAGCTTCATCGAAGGCAACTGATAAATTATCCTCGTCTACTTTTCTTAAATTAATGCCTTCACTTTGAGCTTTTTGATAAATTTCTTTAGTTTTATTTTTCGTAACTATAGTAACCGTGTCAAAAAAATGATCACTCAATATTTTAAAACCTGTTTTTTTAATTCCATCAGCAAACAACTTAGCTAAAGATGAAGTTCTGTTCGCAATTTTAAGTAGTCCTTTAGGCCCATGATACATTGCAAAAGCTGCACTAATTATAGCTAGCAAGGCTTGCGCTGTACAAATGTTGCTAGTAGCTTTGTCTCTTCTAATATGTTGTTCTCTAGTTTGTAAAGAAAGTCTGTAAGCTTTTTTACCATGCCTATCTACAGATACCCCAATAATTCTTCCGGGCATAGATCTTTTGAATTCTTCCTTAGTTGCAAAAAAAGCAGCATGAGGTCCACCGTAACCCATTGGAATACCAAATCTTTGAGCGCTTCCAACAGCAATGTCTGCTCCTAGTTCAGCTGGAGTTTTTAACCTTGTAAGTGCCAAGAGATCACATACTAAAATAGCTTTACCATTTTTTTTATGAATTTGGCTTATACTCTCACTTGGATCTTGAATATCACCTAGTGTTCCAGGATAAGATAAGACGCCGCAAACAATATTTTCACTTATATTTTGTAAGTCACTTTTTTCATTTCCAATAATTAATTCTAATCCAAATGGCTCTGTTCTTGTTTTTATAAGATCTATAGTCTGTGGATTGCATGAGCTAGAAATAAATATTTTTTTTGAATTATTTTTATCTAATCTTTGACTTAAACCAACTGCTTCGGCTGCCGCAGTTGCTTCATCTAATAATGAGGCATTTGCAATATCCATTCCAGTTAAATCTATAATTAATTGTTGAAAATTTAACAACATTTCCAAACGGCCTTGAGCAACTTCGGGCTGATAAGGAGTATAAGATGTATACCAGCCAGGGTTTTCAAGAATATTTCTTAAAATTACGTTAGGAGTAAATGAATTATAGTAACCCATGCCAATAAAATTTCTAAATATTTTATTTTGTTTTGAAATAGTTTTTAATTTTTTTAAAGCATCATTTTCTGAAAGCGGTTCATCTATTTTAAGTTCATCCTTCAATAAAATTTTTTCAGGAACTGTATTTTTCATTAAATCTTCCAATGAATTATACCCTACTTCTTTAAGCATGATTTCTTGTTCAGCTTCAGTAGGTCCGATGTGGCGGTATATAAACTCTTTGGAATTATTATCAATCATTTAACTGGGATTCTCCGCTACAAATTTTTCATAATCAGATTGGGACATTAAGGAATCTAATTCTGATTTATCTTTAACTTTTAATTTAAAAAACCAACTAGCTCCTTCAGGGTCTGTGTTGACGCTTACAGGATCATCTACAATTGATTTATTTCCCTCTACTATCTCACCTGAAATAGGAGAATAAACATCACTTGCTGCTTTAGTAGATTCAACTACAGCTGTTTGACTATCTTTCTCAACTGCTTTTCCGGGTTCTGGTACTTCTACAAATACTATATCGCCTAATAGTTCTGTGGCATGTTTAGTTATACCTACAGTTGCTATATCACCTTCTACCGAAACCCACTCATGTTTTTTTGAAAATTTTTTTTCACTCATATTTACCTCCTTTATTATTTAACATAACTTTTTTTAAAAAATGGAAGTTCAGAAACTTTACCCCCATGTTTTTTTCCTCTAACTTCTAATTGAATTTTTGTTCCTATTTCTGAAAATTCTGAATTTATATATCCCATAGCAACTGAAGCATTTACGCTTGGTCCAAAAGTTCCACTTGTAATTAATCCAATTTCCTCTCCATGATCAGAAAAAACTTTTGTATTTTCTCTAGCTATAATTCTTCCTTCAGGCAAAATTCCAACTCTTTTTTTATTGCTACCATTAGCCATCAGTTCTTTTATTTTTTCCCAGCCGTTGAACCCACCCTCTTCTCTTCTTCTTTTAGCTATAGCCCACTTTAAGTTAGCTTCGATAGGATTTGTTTTTTCATTTAAATCATGTCCATATAAACAAAGACCAGCTTCAAGTCTTAACGTATCTCTTGCCCCCAAACCAATAGGATTAACTTTATTTTCAACTAAAAATTTAATTAATTTTTCAACTTTATTATTAGGAATAGAAATTTCAAAACCATCTTCACCAGTATATCCTGATCGTGTTATGTATAAATTTGCACCATCAAATTTAAAATTGCCACCCGTCATAAATTTTAAATTTGAAACGCCTGGCGTAAGCTTTTCTAATATTTCTACTGCCTTTGGGCCTTGTAATGCAATTAGAGATAAATCTGAATTTATAAAATGTTTATGGTTTTTATTTAGAAATTTGGAGATTTCTTTTACATCATTTTCCTTGCAGGCTGCGTTTAAAATTATGCAGAACCCTTCTTGAGTTTTTGTTATAATCAAATCATCAATAATTCCACCGCTATCATTAAGTAAAAAAGAATACTTTGAGTGATTAAGTGTTAATGATTTTAAATCTGCAGGAATAATTTTTTCTAAAGCTTCAGTTAAAGTATCATCTCCTTCTAAAAAAAACTGACCCATATGTGAAACATCAAAAAAACCTGCATAAGAGCGAGTTGAGATATGTTCCTTAACAATACCATCTTTGTATTGGATGGGCATTTCATAACCGGCGAAAGGTACGAATTTAGCACCTAAACTTTTATGTAAATTGTATAAAGCTGTTTTTTGTACTTCCATAATAACTCTTAACTAGCCCCATCTGTCTAGGTACCTGAGAGATTTAATCCTTCGGTGAGGCCTAAGCCTGCTTTCCAGAGTTATTACGATAACGGTCCTTTTGCCTGAGAGTTTCCGGGGTGGTTGCTCCTTCGGCGCTATAAAAATAGTCTCTCCCGTTACAACTTAACTTTCGTCTAAATGTAATTAAATGTCAAATATAATTAGGTAGCAGAAGACTTTTTATCAAAACTTTTTAAAATAATAGCTAAAATAATAATACTGCCGCCAATAAACACACTTAAAGGTGGAATTTCATTTAAAAATAGCCATACCCATATCGGGGCACATAATGTTTCAGAAAGCATAAGAAGTCCAATTGTAGTTGATGGCGTTGATCTAGACCCTATCGTTATACAAATAAATCCAAAAGCCAATTGTGGTACACCTAGAAAAAAACCCATCAACACATCGTGACTAGTGAAGACAAATGACTCTGATAAAATAAGCCCATATATCACACTAAAAATTCCTGAATAAAAAATAGCTGGAACCATATCTAAATTTTTATTTTTTCTAATGATCATTACTAGTATAGAAAAATTAATAGGAATTGCTAAAGCAACTAAATTACCAAAAAAAGATCCTGAAAAAAGCGAGTCTCCTACCATAATTGTAATGCCACTCATTGCTAAAAGAATTGAAATAAAGCTAATCAATGAAACTTTCTCTTTAAGATAGAAGTAACCAAAGATAGCTAAAAACATTGTTTGCGTGCTAATTATGAAAACAACATTTGCAACTGTGGTATTAGTCATTGCCACAACAAAGGCAATAAAACTTAATGACATTACAAGTCCACCTATTACGGCTGGAAGACCTGCATCTTTTAATATTTTAATTGTATTTTTTTTGTAAGTAATAGCTAAAAAAATTATTAGAGCTATCATAAAAAAAAAGGATCTTAATAATAAAATCTGCCAAACACTTGCTTCTTCAAAAGATCGTATAACAAACCCTCCCCAACTTAAACAAAATCCTCCAAACAAAAGAAGTATATATCCAGGAATTTTATAAAGAAATTGCATTTAAAACTTTCTTAAAATTTTCTTAAAATAAAATTGCAAAGTTAAGGCTCTCAATATCATAAACAACATTAGAGAAAACCATATACCATGATTTTCAAAATATCTTGTTAAATAGATTGAGATCGCAATAAAACTTAAAACAGATACAATCATTGCATTTCTAATTTCTTTAGTCTGGGACGCTCCAATAAAAATTCCATCAAGTTGATAGCAGAACGATGCTAATGGAGGAATTATTATTATCCAAAAAATATGTTGATATGAAATAAATCTCAAAATTTCTATATCTGTAATTATATTAATAATTTGTTTGAAAAAAATAAGATATATAATTGATATAATTATAGCAGTAAAGAAACTAACCTGAATTGAGTTTTTTACTACAGATAAGAAAGAAGTTTTATTTTTTCTTCCTACAGTGAAACCAATAATTCCTTCTGTTGAAAAAGCAAAAGCGTCTAAAAAAAATGCAGATAGAATTATAAATTGCATTAAAATAGTATTAACTGCCAAATAATCATCACCTAACTTTGATCCTAAGTAAGTCACCCACAAAAATGAAAAAGTTAAAAATAAAGTTCTAATAAAAATATCTAAATTAATGTTAAATAGTTTTAAAAGTTTAGATTTTATAATGAGTTTTTCAAATCTAGGAATAATTTTAAATTTTTTAATAATAAAATTATATGTAAAGAAAGTGAAAATTATTAAAGTTGTATAACTTGCTATTAGAGTGCCTAATACAACTCCAAAAATGTTTAAGTCAAATGACAATACTAATAGAGAGCTCAATATAATGTTTAAAATTGACAACAACACTATCATTAAGCTTGAAATTTTTGTTTTTTGTATTCCTAA
>Ga0222717_10002717_pt1 | contig 13529 bp, 22 predicted proteins | sample C33_18DmetaG_FD_165053 | JGI IMG/M metagenome (GOLD analysis project Ga0222717, IMG submission 165053) | Estuarine water microbial communities from San Francisco Bay, California, United States - C33_18D | ecosystem: Environmental > Aquatic > Marine > Unclassified | place: USA: California...
TTACCGTCACAATACCAACTGAACTGGCAACGATTACGAACAGGAATAGGTTTGCCTGTTTTCCAACTTGGCTTATGTTCGCCCTGATATACTACATTACACACTGTTTGCGGATAACGAGTATCTTGTACTCTATTAAGAACTACATCTGCAACTGCCATCTGGTCTGCAAAATTTGAGCCTCTAGCTTCATAGTAAATATTTAAAGCCATACAATATTCTTCTGGGTAGTCTTCTTTAGCGTACAAGTTTTCGCCTAGTGTAATAGTCGCAAAGGTGGCTAGTATTCCTGCTATAAAAAATGTTCTCATAATTGCCTCTTTTGTTAGCGCCGCATGGCGGATATATCTTTAGCTTGTGTTGTACCACGCATAACCGGTACAGCATTTGACTTGTGCATTGTAGCAATGCCTACAATTAAGTCGCCTGTATACTTAGGATGTTCTTTCTTAGGTGCTGTACCTACTCCATCACCTTTACTAGGAATATGTGCTGTAGATCTATAGTTAGGATTGTCTGTCGGAACGTATGCTTCAACGCTAGATGATTTCTTTTTGCGTGAAGTATGTTCGCCGCGTACATAAGAAAGATACTGTTCGAACGTGTCGAATTGTGCCGAATGGCAGTTATTTCTACGCATCTGCTTGTTATGCGCCCGCCAATCTTGTTCTAGTTTAAGTCGTTGATTATCTGTGATCTTTTTTGCCTTACGTTTCTTATAATTAGTAGTTGTTAGGTAAGGACCTACCAGCGACATTGTCATAAAAAAACTCCTGCTATTGTTAAACTGTTTATACAGTATAGCAGAAGAATATGTAGTTGTCAACCTTTTTATTCTGATATATCTTTGTCACCAAATTCTTCTGCTATAAACTCTCCAAATGCTTCACCTATTATCCATATGAACACAAGAACGTAAGCTAGAAAAATAAGAACCATTGGTATAACTATTATTTGTAACCACAAAGGTTTGTCTTTTATCCAATGTATAAATTTTTTAATTTTGTTCTTTATACCTTCAAGAAAGAAATGGCCAATAGTCCATCTAAGAATTCGCATAACAATTAATACGGGTGAAGAGATAACTTCAAATAACAAAAGGAAGGCGTCAACTGCCAGGTCAACCAAATGATCAACGTTAGCCCATTTTTTAAATTTTTGCCACATAGTAGATCTCCCTCTACTATTTATAGCCAAAAAGAAAGGGGCAAGTTTCCCTGCCCCTTAATTATGTTTACTTAATGTACACCGTGTGGTAGTTTAGAATAGTCAACCATGTAATAGCCTGACTTGTGCATTTCAACTGCATCAGCATACTTTGTATCAAGTAATTCTTGAGCCATTGCGCCTTTTTGTACAGTTTCCTTGTCCCATACGTAGTTATAAGTGTATGTATTAACATCTGCAACTTTACCTGCAAATTTAACATTCTCTTTTAAACGTACATCTGAGAACCACTTCTTAACTTTTCTGCCAGCACTCTTAGCTGCATTTGCTGTTGCATTTGCCGCATCGGTAGCTGCCTTTTCTGCTGCTCTTGCTGCATCATTAATTGCTTTATTAGCCGAATTAATAGCATTGTTACATTGATTGATTGCACTGTTACATGCATTAATTGTTGAATTAGCAGCATTCATTGCATTCTGTGCTGACACAACATCTGCTGTCCATTTAGCTGCTTCGTTGCCCCAATGCGCTACTGCATTGGCAGCATTTGAAACTTCGTTAGTTGCAGAATTTACTGCATCTTCAGTAGTTTGTACTGCTTGGTTAGCTGTGTTTAATCCTGCTTCTGCAATTGCTTGTGAATCTTGTGCAATATTTAATGCCATATTAGCAGCCTTCATAGCTTCGTCATGTGCATTATCTAACTGACCTGTAATATAGTCTGTTGCTTCGTCAATAGTTCCGCCTGCATCAATAATAGCATTAGCTGCATCAATAACTGGATTCATATCAATGTTTACATCAATATCAGCATCTAATCCAATTAGTACTGCTGCTTTGCCGCTGATGCCAATTGACACTGTATTATCTTCAAACGTTGCATGAGCTTCGCCAGTGACACCTACTTGTGCTCCAATTGATGCGCCAACTTCGCCACTTGCTTCAACGTTACCAACATGTGCTGTGCCACTTGCATCTGCGCCTACATTGGCTCCTGCGATTGCGCCACCTTCTACTGATGCTCCGTGTTCACCAATACTTGCACTGCCGCCAGCTTGTGCATATGCTTCTGCATGTACGCCAGCTTCGCCTTCAGCACCTGCATCAATACTTACATCACCCAGTGGTGTGTCTAAGCCTACTTCAGCATCCGCTGATCCTGATACACCTGCTTCTGCTCTTGCACTTGCTCCAACTTCTGCAGCTACTGTTGCATCGCTGCCATCCCATCCACCACTAGCATTTGCATGTGCTTCTGCTTCGGCGCTTGCATGTGCTTCTGCTTCTGCGCTAGTGTCTGCATGGGCTGTTCCAATGCCACCTAAGTCTTGTTCTGCATGTGCTTCTGCGCCTGTGCTTGCACTTGCTTCTGCGCTTGCATGTGCTTCTGCGCCTGCTGCAAATGAACTGTCAGTAACTTCTACACCAGCACTTGCTCCAGCTTCTGCTGTTGCACTTGCTTCAGCATGTGCGCTTGCACCTACTTGGTCGTTTCCCGCTTTAGCACTAGTGCTAGTTTCAGCATATTGAATAATATGTACACTGTATTGCGGTTCAGCTACTTGCTGAACGTTTGCTTGTGCATTTAATACTGCTTCGTGTGCAGCATCATATTCTTCAGACTTAGCTCTTTGATCTGCTAATGCAGCATCATGATCTGCTTGTGCTTGGTTATAATGTGCTTCGGCATGTTTTTGATTTTCTTGTGCGGTGTGTTGTTCTTTTTCAGCATTTGCTTTATTATTGCCTGCTGAGTCTTTTTGTTGCTGTGCTGATCTTAATTGATTTTCAGCAGTAGCTTTCTCTGATGTTTTTTGATTTTTTGTATTTTGAGCATTTGCTTTATCTTGTTCTGCACTCATTTAAAATTCTCCTAGGTTAAGTTATTTCTTTTCCATTAACGCCACTGCGGCATCATAGCTACTTTTACTTATGACTTCTTCACGCAATAACTTCTCTCTATTGGCTAAGTGCTTCATAGTAATTTCTTTCTTTGATCCGCCGAAGTATGCAACAGCGTGTCCTTCTTCAACTAAGATATCTGTTACTAACTTTGTTTCTCCGTTGTAGTCTACTTTAAAGTCTCCTAAGATACGTCCGAACTTGCCTTTCATATCTTCACCCTTACGGTCTTCGGTAGTAATAAGTTTACCACCGTGTTTCATAAGTTCTTTCAAACGTGCTTTGGCTGCTTCACCAAACAAGTCTTCTACTTTATCTCTTGTGCGTGACTCCGGAGTGTCAATGCCCATTACACGAACACGTTCGTCTGTTAGTGTAACTCCAAATCCTAGATCAATATCTACATCTACTGTGTCGCCATCTACTACTTTAACGACCCTTACATCATATTCATTTTGTTGCATAATTTTTGCCCTTTGTTAGCTTAATTTCTTTTTAATCCATAAGATAGTAGCATAAACTACAATGCCATAGACTGTTGCGAGAGCGATATCTACAACATGCTCTCGCATGTCATATATAAATTGTATCCCTGCTTGTACGTCACCTTCAGACATGAGTTGCTCCTCTGTAATATACTACTTTTATTTAGTCATAAAAAAAGAGCCCTAAGGCTCTAATTTTAGTGTTATGTTTTTAACTTAGAATGCAAAAGTTGCTGTTAAAGTAACCTCTGAACGTTCTCTTGCTTCTAGGTCGTATGCTGTGCCTAGTTCTAGTTCTAGAGCATCAGTTGCCATATAGCTTGCGCCAAGATCAATAGTTGGCATATGATCAAATTCATCATCTAAGATAAAGCCGCCTGCATTGTCATATACATTCAATGTTGTTGCTGCTGTTAAATCAAGCCCCAACCAAGCATAACCTAGTTCTGGTGTAAGTTTAACTGTTGTTGTATCTGCATCCACTTTATATTGTGCTTCTGCTTCTGTGTTTAGTGTTAGGCCAGTTGTACCTAAGTCAACTGCTCCTGCTACTGTTGCTGATGCAGCCAATGCTGCCGCGATAAATACTGTACGCATTATAATAATATACCTTTCAAATTGTACTGTCGTAAAAAAGGGCAAGCTCACAACTTGCCCTTTCATACTATTAATTATACTATCTATTTCTGTTTTGTTGATCGTTTAGGGCGTTTTTTGGGGGGTTCTGTAATAATAGTTTTATTTGTGTTGCGCTTGAGCAACGGTAGTAATGCTGTTTCTGCTTGCCTATCATTCCACTTGAATTGTATCTTGGCTTCTTTAAGCATGTCCTCTACGGCATCATGTCTGTTGATAATGCCGTAGAGTATTTTATCTATTTCTAACCAATTCAACCTTTAGCATCTTTCTCTGCTTTAGTTAATTTGTTATTCCAACTATTGTTACTAATGCCAAGTTCATTAGGCATTGGTTTAGTTTTGCCTACAGTAATCTCTCCGCCTTTGGCAAGAAACTCTGCCTTCATTCTTTCTAGTTCATCGTCTTTGGGCTTTGCATCGTGATTCATTGACACAGTGTTTACAGTTCCTCTAGCAATGCTTTTAATTTTTTCTTTGACTTGCCTTTTACTTTGGCTTTGGATACATCGTTGTCTCCATCACCTACAACGACAATACCAATCATACCCATTGACTTGTGTGGGGAGCATTGATATACATAGACGCCCGGTGTGTCAAATGTCATTTCAACTTCTTTGTTAAGTTTTGATTTACGTGGTGCGTCCCATCCGTCCGGACCTGCAATAAATTCTACATTGTGACCTTTTGCTGTTGGTACCCATGTAATAGTGTCGCCTACATCAATACGTGCAATGTCTTCGGAATATACCATCTTGGCACCGTCATCACGTTTGTTTAGCATTTCAATTGTCATGTCTTCAGCAAGTGCTGGTGTTGCCATTGCTGCAAGTAATCCTAGTGTAGTTAGTAGTCTTGCCATATCATGTTCCTTTCGTATATGGTTTACCCGCCGCCTTGAAAGCGACCGTCTTTAGGCTTGTACCAATTCTTTTGATTGTGTATTCTGCCTAGTAGTTCTGTTATCTCTATCATCTCCGCATGTAGTTGAGTTGATACATCACCTTCAGCAATGGCTAATCCTCTACGACCAGCTTTTGCTCTTAGTGCTGATTCAATTACTTCAATGTCGCGAATTGATAGTTCAAAGCTGTTGTTTGGTTTCATTCATTTAACCCTAAACAAGGAATAAGAATAGACTGTTTACAGTTGTCTGGATAAGCAATAGCTGACCCGAGAATAGGCATACCAACCATTCCAATAATAATAATTAAAAAAGCCCAACCTAGGCCTTTAGTTGTGCAATAGTTTGTTTGCTCACTCATGCTCGCCTCCATTTGCTCGGCCGTTGTACTTGCGTCCTGACTTTAACAAATTGTTAAGTGACTCTGGATTCTTTTCTGCTTGACGGAATGTCACTGCTGTAATTGTAATACCACTGATTAACAAGATATGAAATGTTGCACTAATGCCAAACGCATAAAAACTTCCTACCATTACTGCAAAGATGCCTGACCAAATAAAGAACAAACATTGAAAAATCATATGTCCAACCATAGGATCTAAGTTACGTAGTGGTGACTTTTCTACTGTCATCACACTGTCCCACATCTCTCGTGGTATGGAAATTAGTGATGAAATAGTAGTTGCCCATCCAATGGGCTTAGTAGAGGGTTTCATAGTAGAGTCCTTTCTGTCTATGTGTGTATATTAATTTAGCACGATTTTAGCCAAAAGTCAAGTATTATAACTGCGCTAAAATGTAGCAGATAAAAGAAAAGCATCCGAAGATGCTTTTCTGCTATGTTTGGTAACAAGGTCTAACTACCTCGTAGCTGCCCTTAGGCTGCTAATGAATAATTTGCGTTTGCAATTATTAAGTTTGTTCGCGGTAACGGCGCTTACATCCCGGTAACTCCACTAACTCTATTAACTACCTGTCGATCCTATTTCGACCCCATCATAAGCACACTTGCGAAGTCTTTTGTTATAACCACGCTTAATCTTCTTGCGTTCACCTGGTTTCCAATGATAGTAATTTTTAGCCTTCTTGCTTAGAGCATCAAACTCATCGCCGCCTTGCATTTTAATACGTGTCTTCATTGTGTTTCCAAATGTGCTTATGGTGGAGTCGCCGGGTACCGCCCCCGGGTCCAGTATAGCGTTTAAATTGCTTCAACGTTACATGTATATTTATAACACAAATAGTATTAGATGTCAACTTCTATTTCAATAACAGATGTTTGTTCACCTTTCTTTTTTAGTCTAGCCATTTCTGGATCTTCATCAATAAACCAGAAATACAAAAGTAATACTATGTTTGTGAGTATGCGTTTATATGTGTAGGAGAAGTCCTAAACACGATAAACCGACAACAAATTCAATCTTTTCAAATGTAGTCATATCTATCTCCCTAATTGTTATGTTATACTATAACACAGTTTGATATGTTTGTCTACCTTTAATCGTAGTGCCCGCCAAGTACTGCTACTTTTTGAATATCCATTGCATACATTTCTGCTTCACGGGCTTTCCACGCTTGCTCGAATCCATGTTCATACTGATCTAAGCATCCAGATTCATTATTCCACAAACGTTTGAAATAACTTTCGTAGTAACCTTCTACAATATCGTCTGGCTCTGATATGGGGATTAAGTGACCTTTAACTAACCAAAAAAGTCTGTTGGCTTCTTTTCTTACAAATGGACTGCACACAATACTAACTCCTTTGCTTATATCTATATTTACAAATTAAGTGTAGTTAGTGCGCTAACATCCAATCCTTTTGATGCCTTTTGTTTTGCAGACTTGCCTTCTGGACGTATTGGACGGAGCCAACTATCAGCAATGTACGCCCTAGGGCTAGGACCTAGTTGTATATCTATTTCGTCTGCTTCTATCCACCAGTAATGATCTGTAACAGGTGCTTGACAAACTACTCCTCTAAACTGAAATTGTTCGCGTTCGCTAAATTTTCCAATATACTCTGTTACATCTACAATTCTTCCAACGTTTTTTGGATTTATTGAAAATATAATTACTGCTTTATCACCTTGTTGGCAATTCATTCGGTGACCCTCTCATCAGTCTTCTGTCTTTTTCTTTTTCTTTCTCCCGTAAAAGCCTTTTGTTACTTCTACGTTTTCTGACCTTTGATTGTAAGCAAACTGTTGTGGTTCGTTTTTCTTGAGCCACTCGTCGATTAGTTTCTGCGTCTCTGAGCTGTGTTTCCTTGAAACAGGATTCATTTTATTATCTTTCTTTACCAAAAATTTAGTAATCTTCCATTGCCAATGATAATCATTGAGCATGTAACAACATGCAGTAGCACCCATGCTGTTCGAATAAGTGCTACTGCATCTGCTCTGTGATCATCGTCGTATGCTTTTTGTCCTATTGCTTTACACCAATATTCCCACATACGTCCGATCATTACATTGCGTTCTTTTTTTCAATGATTTCTTTACGGCGCTCTTTAGTAAGTTTGCCTAAATCACCTAATGCTGAACGTGCTCGTGTTGCGGCAGCTTTTACACCTTTACCTTCAAAAGTCTCATGCTCTTTTAGATAGTTGTTAAAAGCCTGTACAATTTCTTCATGTGTCGGTTGTGACATTATTTTTCTCCTGTTATATGATTATAAATTTCCTTCCAGCTAACTACCTTAGTCATGCCTTCGGGGATGTCGTCGTGCATATTGAATCCATGCTCGATGAGTATTGGCTTTAGACCTAAGTCTAAACCTGTTACTGCGTTAGATAGTTTGTCTTCAATCCAGTACAAGCCTGAATCTTTGTACGGTTCTAGTGCTTCGTCTTTGTCCGCACCTGTATCTAAACAAACTAATTCTTCAAATGCTGTTTCACCAAACAGCTTTTCCAAATTCATTTTACGAAGTTTATATGCATTTTTGTCTGTAGACAAACTTGTAATGCAACGGAATACATATCCGTGTTCTTCATGTAATCTTTTAACGTAATACATCGCATCACGTAATGCTGGTAAAAATCCAATTGCAGCACTCTCGTTAAATTGCTTAACAAGTCTATGCCCCATATTATTAGATTCTAAATTAAAACGCTTACCAATGTCATATAAAAAGTTTGCGTCTTCTACCTGCGTATGTCCGTGTTGTTCCATCCAGACAGTAAATGCATACTCCCAATTAAGAAGTACGCCATCAGCGTCTGTTAGTATTACTTTGTTATTGTATTTCATATTGTGCCTATTATTAAATTATATCTTATAATAGCACATAAAATTAGGCTTGTCAACCATTATTAAACTGTATATCCATTGTTTTGTAATACAGGTTTATATTGTTGTATTTGTCCTGTGAAACTGCCGTTTGGACCCCAGTTGCGTTTATTACCAATATCAAGATGACAAAAGTTTTTGTAGCAACCAATGCCAGTAAATCCTGCATTAATTGCTTGTTGAATAAAATCAATACGGCCTTGGGCACTACTAGTCCCCCATACTACATCAATTGCTTTACGTTGCGTATGCATACTCTTTTTTGCTCCGCCTACTCTAGTATTATAGTCTGGGGATCTATAACCAGACGTTAAAGTAATTGGTCGTTTAAGTTTATTTTTAGCAAGATCTAATGCTTTTTCCCAAACTTCATCTAACACCTCATCGCTTACGTGTGGCAAAACATTAATCCATTCTGAAGGAGGTCTTATCTTTCCTAGGGGAGGCGTACCTTCGTTGCCGCCCACACCAGCTGCGTCTGAGCCAGGTGCAGGCATTACGCCAGTCTGGCCAGTAACTGGACTAGTTCCGCCAGGGCTTCCGCCACCAAATGATTCTAATGCTTCGTTTTCGTCTGGATCATTACCAGCGGCTTTTTCCGCAGCAATACCTGATAAGATTGCTCTACCGTCTGCGTCACTTAATCCTACAAGGTCAGGTACACCAAGTGCATCTATAATTGCGCCGCCAAGAGTTGGCCCGCCGTTTGCAAATACATCATCCGATCCTGCTGTTGCAGAGTCTCCGGAACTATCTAAGTCACCTATTCTATGTACTTTTGGCATGTCTCATTCTCCTAATAATCCTATGACCTTTTGTCACCGTTGCTTCTGTCAGTTGATCTTTCCGTAAGATTGAATTGTAAGAACTGCTCATCATTGCCAGTATATCCTAGTGCAGGATCTGTTACACTCCACGATTCGCATTGCTCAGGTGATGGTGCGGTACCCGAAGCAACTAAGGTAGCTGCTGTACTTGTTGATACTACCGCTACATTTAAGAAGTAATTCTTTCTAATGATTGGAAATGTTGCTCTGTCACTTCCCATTGACTCAGTAGTAGACAATAGTTGCTGTCCGCCATAATCCGAGCTCAAACTCGAAGAAGTACAATTTAACTCAACTACCTTACCTGTGACGCCATCTACCAGCGTCTGAGGTTCTCCACCAGGTTCACTACTCATCCATGCAATAGGCTTTAGATCTAGATCATAAACTGCATTACTAAGAGGATCTTCAGGTCCTGTCCATGTTAAACTAAACTTGCTGTTGTTTTTATCCCAGCGGTATGTATATTGGATATCGCCCTCTGTACCGTCAACACTACGATAGCCAAGACTAAATTGAGCAACAGCTACTTTACCATTAGTTGGTATTGGAAATTTACGAAGCGGCTGGCCATATCTTCGCTGTATAGGAGCGGGACTATCAAAACCAATGTCTGGGCTGCCACCACCTCTTTCAACAGGAGTATCATCCGTATACTTCCACTCGGTAATCTGCTCTGTATAGCTAGGATAACTTTCTTCGTTTGATCCAATAAACTGCTCCGTAGTATCGTCTTTGCCTATGTATACTATGCTTTCAGTACTGTCAGAGAACGTACGAATATTAGTTGCTCTAAGGAACATTTCTACTGTTGTTTCCTTCGAGGTGTAAAGGTTGCCATTGCAGATTCTCCCTTGCAGTCCCACTGATCCTGCGAAGTATTCATAATCTTCTGGGTCTGTCCAAAAACTTGGATCTGGTACGTATGTTACAAGATCGCCTGGGCCTGGAGCTTCGCCGGCAGCTTCCCAATATGCTGAGTTAGAAACAAGAGCTACATTGTAAAAGTATGTTTTAGAAACAACTGGAAACAATACGCTTTGATTCGCTTCATAACCTCTATAGTATCTCACAGTATCACTACCTGTAGTTAACGAGGATGGTCCTTCACCGGTAATAAACGAATAATCGTATGCCTGGGCGAAGGGAACAACAGTACCGACTTGCCCAGCTTTAACAATTGGTTTACCGTATGCATTTGTTCTTGGTGGTCCTCCTGGCGTATCACTAAACCAGTGAATCAGCTGAGTTGGTCCATTTGCTCCTATGGTGGTTCGCCAATGATCAGTTTGACCATTACCATCTTCAAATACAAATCTGCCGCCGCCAATTATCCTATCTTCTCGAAGGGTAAATTTTGCACATTCAATTTTGCCCTGATTTGGAATTTTCCATAGTTTAGTAATACCTGACATCCAGTTGTCTGGTGCATAAGGACCGATTTCATTACCAAACACTTGATCGCCTCCGTAACCAAAATTTGAAAACCCATCAATAAATCTAACATGTTTAGGTATAGTACCATCCCACTCTTCACCGATGAAATCTTCCATACTGGAAGCAAGTCCGCCTGGATTTGGAAAGTCAAACTCTGGCGGTTTAGGGATTGTTCCATCTGAGCCCATTGATACAAAGTCAGGCAATGATTTTATTAACTCTATCCCTGCTGCTATTCCGAGTGCTTGTAATGGATTAGCAGACTCGGGTGATACAGCTGAATTAACTGCTTCTAGATTTTGTTGTTCTTTTGACTTGGGTTGAACGGCTCCTGAAACAGGATTAACTAGATCAGCTAGTGGATTTGGAATAGCTAGTGCTGTTTTCCATTCAGGACGCTTAGGTCCCCATCTACGATTTGGTAGTGTGATATCTGCAATATCTTCGAATCCAGCGTCATTTTTCTCACCAGACGGTTCGCCAGTTGAATATCCAATAACAGGATCCATACTTTTGTAACCTATATATTCGCCTTTTGTGTACGGCTGTACTTGTTTGATGGGTCCATTTTCGCCATCGTCTTCACTTGCTCCGCCGTCAGCTTCGTAGTAAAAAGCTCCGTCTACTCTAATTAAAAATCTTTCTTCTTCAATATCTTCCTCAATACCAAATCTTGCAAACTGTCCTGCTCGAGACCATTCTGCTCCTGTATAAATTGCATCTTCTCCTGCTATTTCTGCGGGCGCTCCTACATTACCATTTAGTGCAGTAGGCGTTTCAATTTCTTGTCTAACTGCTTCTGCGTTGCCGCCTCCGGCGCCGCTCATACTCACAGCTAGTAATGCTTTCTGCATACCGTTCATAACTTCGTTTGTGACAATGCCGCCGTCACCATCTTCAGAGCGGTTACGTAGTATACGGATGTCATCTCTTATATTTGTAAGTGCTGTGATAATCCGGTTATACTCCGGAGTCATATCTAAATGTTTATACGGTGCTGGCATTATGTGTTATCCCTTGGGTCCATTAGATCTGATAGATATTTTGGAGCATTTGCTGTTTTAGTTTTAGATCCCTTACTTTGTCCACCGCCCCAATATCTATTTGATTTAATGCCTTCTATTTGACCAGCTACTTGTGCTTTCCACGCAATGTCAACATGTATGGCTGTGTCGTTCATATAGCCATTACCTTGACCGATTGCTGTCGCGCCTGCATCTTTACATGACTGTATAAATTTAAGAATAATTCCTAAATCAATTTGGTTATTTCCAACTAATTCTCTTCCTTTAAAGTCAGGAGTATATAATACTACATCAGCACCATATCCTTTGTCGTGTCTATTAGAACCTGTTCTATTAACGCCTTCGACGCCTCCTTGATTTGCTGGTACTTGCCCGCCACTTATAATTAGTGCAGAAACACCAGCTGCCTTTGCTGCTGTTTCAAGTATGCCAAAAAGCTCTTGTTGTATTGGTAGATTACGTTTGGTGCCAGCATTTCCATATTTGACAGCACCTGCGCCGCCACCTGAACTTGGATTAAATACGGATAATTCAGCGTCTACTAAAGCAACTAGTTTGCCGTCGGGATTAGTAAGTGTGTCTGCTCCGGCAAACCCAACTGGCTTTTTATTGCCGGAAGTACCTCCTGCAAATCCACCTTGCGAACCACCTGTAGAATTTATAGAAGAAAAGTTAGCAGGTTTTAAATTTGAAAAGTCAGTTGGGTTTGCTAGTTCAGCATTAAGTATTTGAAATTGTCCTGCACGTTTTAATGCGTCTACTTTTGCTGCTTGTGCCGCAACGTTAGCAGGATTATTTGCTACAGTATCTGCATTTCTAGTATATACACCTTTTGTATCGTTGTCAGCTCTGTCTGTAATAACACGTAAGTCTGCTTGTATATCTTCAAATAAACTTGCAATTTCTTTAAGACATGCTTTATGCGATAAGTCGTGATCAATGTGCGTATGGTCTGGCGGGGTACTACCTGGATCTGTATCTATATCCGGATGATCAATCGTAGTTTTACCTAGACCTTCAGTTCCCGAATCCTCAAATATTTTACCAACTCTTGCCATGGTATTCCTCGCTTTATATTATTATATATTTAGCCGAGGTTTTAGACCAGTTGAATATTGCTGGTACTCGTAGTGTATTGTTTTGCGATTTCGCCTTCTGTTTTAGCAATACAACTTACTGTTGATGCCAAAAGATTAAATTTAGCGTCAGGTGATACGCTGTACATGTATGGTGCTAGGCCTAGTCCTTGCTGTTGCATAACTAGTACCATAGGTTTATGTAGTGTAAATTTTGTATCTGATTCATCTTCAAGACGAGCAACAATCTCTTCGCCTGAGCTTAGTTTTAGAGACACGGTGTCTCCGGTTTTGTATGGGGTTTCAATTAACATATTATAAAGTGTATCCTGTTCCGTTATATCCGGTGTTATCAATGTATTCTATCATTTGCTCGTAGCCGCCTACACTTGTTCCGCTTATCTTAATTTGCGGAAATGTTCTTGCTGTAGGAAACTGTTCAAACAATTCTTCACGAGTAAAATCTGTGTCCAGTGTATAGTACTCAAATTTTAGATTATACTTTTCACAAAATGCCTTTGCCTTTGTACAACTTGGACATGCTGGCTTACCGTAAATTTCAATCATAATGAAAAGCCTTTTAATGAATCCTTATCTACGTCTTGTTTGATGCCGCCAATAATATATGACTCTACTTCAGTCTCTTGTGGTGCAACTTGTAGCCCAGAGCTACTTAACCAGTGTGTAGTCCAAGGAAGCGGGTTAGTGTTTACTGGTTGATCAAATATTGCATTGAATCCCAGCGCCTTGAGTCTGCGGTTAGCAATGTACTCTACAT
>Ga0222717_10002727_pt1 | contig 13512 bp, 20 predicted proteins | sample C33_18DmetaG_FD_165053 | JGI IMG/M metagenome (GOLD analysis project Ga0222717, IMG submission 165053) | Estuarine water microbial communities from San Francisco Bay, California, United States - C33_18D | ecosystem: Environmental > Aquatic > Marine > Unclassified | place: USA: California...
TATGAAAGAGAATTAACTGGTCATGCGGCTAGAGACGCCATTATAGACTTATGCGACTTAGCAACTAATGAACAATGGAACGATTGGTACAGAAGAATACTACTAAAAGACCTACGTTGCGGTGTTAGTGTTGGTACAGTCAATGGCGTACAAAAGGGTACTGTTCCAATTTTTGGTTGTATGTTAGCACATGATGGTGCTAAACATCCTAAGAAAATTAAAGGTGCTTGTTCAGTTGAATACAAATACGATGGCGTAAGAGTTATTGCTATTGTACAAAAAGGTAGTGCTACATTATATTCACGTAATGGTAAAATACTTCCTAACTTTAATCTTATAGAAGATGCACTTAGTAAGCCTGAGTACAATGGATTAGTATTTGATGGTGAAGTGATGAGTGAGGACTTCCAAACATTAATGAAGCAAGTACATAGAAAATCAGGTGCTAATACTGAAGATGCATACTTGGCACTATTTGATATGCTAACACTTGAAGAATTTGAAGCAGGGTATACACCAATTACATCAGTTGTAAGACGCAAACGTATGCTTGATACTGTTATTGAAGATAGCAAAATTAAAGTTGTTGATGCATTTAGTGTAGACTTTGATACTGAAGAAGGCCAAGCAGAGTTTGATAAACTTAACAAACATGCTCTTGCAGAAGGCTACGAAGGACTTATGATTAAGCCTGACAGTGAAGGGTACAAATGTAAACGTTCACATGCTTGGTTAAAGGTCAAACCTTTTATTGAAGTAACACTTAAAGTTGTATCATTAGAAGAAGGCACAGGCAAAAACGAAGGCATGTTAGGTGCTCTTGTAGTAGAGGGAGAAGATGATGGCAAGTTCTTCCATGTAAATGTTGGTAGTGGTCTTAGTGACGACATGCGTAAAGACGTTTGGGCGGCTCAAGATAAAGTTGTTGGACAACTTGTTGAAGTAAGAGCCGATGCGGCTACTATAGGGCAAGACAGCGACACTTGGAGCCTTAGGTTCCCAAGGTTTAAAACATTTAGAGGCTTTGAGCTAGGAGAGAAAATATAATGAGCATAGATACAATTTATTTGAAAGAAACCAAAGAGGTAATGGGTGGTATACAAAAAATCTACTCTTTTCCTAATGGCTATGGCGCAAGTGTTATTAAACATGAAGGTAGTTATGGTGGCAGTGATGGACTTTGGGAACTAGCAGTTCTTAAAGAGGAAGAACTTTGCTATGATACATCAATTACAAATGATGTTTTAGGAAGATTAAACGATCCTGAAGTGGATAATTACTTAAGACAGATATCACAACTAACAGATGCAGATGTATACTGCGAATGGGGTTGTGGAGATACTGTAGAAGATTGCACTGGTTACAAGTGCTGGGAGAGATAATGTACGACAAACCAGAAAACAAACAACTATCAAGAAGGGAAAGAGTGTTACTCGACCCGCTTGAAGCAAGTAATAAGAGCCTTAAGAAAAACAAAGATGAAGCCAAGGAAGGTTCATTCTATGGTTATAACGAAAAGAACGATAGTTACGTTCATGGGTTGGACGACTAATGACTACTAAGCAAAAGAAACAAATTAATAATTTTATACAGTCTACATTAAAAATTGTAGGTTGTACATTTTTGTTCCTTGGCATGACTATGGCATTAGGCGTAAATCCTCACATGGAACTTACTTCCTACTTGCTGTTATTTGCTGGTACTCTAATGATAATAATACATAGTTTCAGAGACAACGACCACATGTACTTGCTAGTATCAAGTGCAGGATTTGTACTTGTTGGTGGAGCATTCTTAGACACTGAAACAGCAATAATGATTGCAAACAACTATGGCATTGCACTAACTGAAGAACAAGGCTGGTTTGCAAAATACGGTAAAGTGTTTGTAGAAATTATAAAGGCGGTAACATAATGCCAAATTGGTGCAGTAATCAAATAAGGATAGAAGGTCCTAAAGCAGAAATAGACAGAATAACAGATATTCTGGCTGACGACACAGATAACGGGCTACTAACTGCCCTGGCACCACTGGAAGGTGGATGGGATTATAATTTAGCAATTGATAATTGGGGTACCAAATGGGATATCACAGAGCATGGATTAGAGAAAGAAGAATACGAATACAACGGTTCAATCAGAGGAGTGTTGGAAGGATACTTTGAATCAGCATGGGGACCTCCTGCAGAAGCAGTTGAAACATGGTTAAACAAAAGTGAAGACTATGAAGCAGATTTACTTTGGTATGAACCTGCTAACGATTTTTGTGGTGCATTACTGGACGGACAGTTTAATCAGTATGAGTGCTCAGAACTAACAGACCAATTTCTAACGCAAGACGACGTAGGAGAAGCATTGGACGAAGCATTCGGTATAATGGAAGACAGAGCAATGTATCGTGATGAAGAAGAGGAAGAAGTGTTAAAAGAACCAATTACATTAGAAGATCCTGAAACTGAGGTATAAATATTATTATGGGACAATATGACGAAGTAGTAGAAAGACAACGGGTTTTACTTGAAGCAGAAGAATGGGCAAAAGGTGTTAAAGAATTACATACATTTAATACTGAAACATGCAATATGTGGTACGAAACAAGACCAGAAGACGGCAGAGTTATGGACATAAGGTATAATGACGAACGCATTCAAAGAGAACTATTAGGAGACCGTCCCAAAGGCACCAAAACCACAATATGGTTTGGCACTCAATTACATGGCGATGATTTAATATCCGCTTACACACAGAATACACAAGGTTGACAAATAAACTAATAGGCGTATAATAACATATGAAAAATGACATTTATAATAGTGAAGGAATAACAGATCAAGTAGACGTACAGGCTATTTGTAAGAAACATAATGTAGGACGTTATGATATTATAGAACTTACTGCCTATGCGGCAAGAATTTTAGATTTGAGACCGCATGATGCATTAAAGAAACTATTAGAAGTAGAAAATTTAAAAGAGTTCAAAACACATTTAGATGAAAAAAGAATTTCATCAGAATTAAAAAGAGAACTAAGAAAAAGTTAATTGAGGAGCCCGTGTGGTATTTCGTAAACTGGGTATGGCAAAATAGTGAAAAGTGTAGTCAACAACCACTCCATAGTAAAGTCCCAAAGTGTACCGCTCCTCATACCTATTTATCAATAGGGGGTTAATAACCTCGGGTAAGGGACAGGTTCACTAAGCAACACCAGTCCACATTTTTAAATACACGACATGAGTGTAAATTGTGAACCATCCCTCCAAATTTTTTGCCCTGTTCGTCTAGTGGTTAGGACACATGGTTTTCATCCATGCAACAGGAGTTCGATTCTCCTACAGGGTACCATTTAGTTAGATAGATTAATTGTGTATTCGATTATTTCCCAACACTCTTTATCAGTTTTAGGCTCACTAAAGGCACACTTGAAAGGTTTGGATGTATCTATTATAAAGTTTGGTGCTTGTTTTACTAGTGGGTTTCTAACCATGTGTGTTATAACAGAAGGCGTCATTAGTTCTATACTATGTAATACATCATGTTCCATAAAATAGGAGGTACCCTCTACATTATCAAATCTACATGTTTCTTTGAATACTACATTATCTTGCACAATCACACGTTCAGATCCTTCCTTACATTCTCCGTATTCTAGTCTGTATTTAGATTCAGGGTCCTCACCGTCTATTTTATATAATATATTTCTTAATGTTCCTTTAAGTATTGTAGAATTAAATCCACTGCGATGGTCATGTATGTCATCTATAAGTAATTCTGCTTTGTCTGAGTAAAAGTTATATACATTGAATCCTTTATTAAAAAGCAATTTAATAGTACCAGTGCCTACATACATAGTCTTACCGCCCATTTTTCTAAATTGATCTATTGTATACATACTACTATTTACCGTTTTAGAATACAGACACTATAGGTTTTAGTTAAATAAGATTATGTTCTACATTTATAGCCAAATGAATATACATGGTACAAGAAAAAGGGATAAGGATTATCTTCTTCTAATGGATACACTTGAGCAAATGAATATAGAATTCGAACATCTTCCAGAAGATATATCAGAATATAATTTTACTAAAAATGATTTAATTTTTTTAAATTTCGGAGCAATCAATATAGATTTTTTATTAGATCACAAAAATTTTAAAAATACAAATGTGTATCCTTCAATAGAAACTTGTAAGATTTATAACAAAGACAAATTTAATATCTTTTGCGAGGAGAATAATTTATCTATACCTAAAACTTTTTATAACTTAGATAACCTTACCGACAAAGACTTTCCTCTTTTATTCAAACCAGTATCAGGCTCATTATCAGAATACTTAACAATATGCTATAGCAGAAAGGATGTTATTAGACAATTAAATTTGTTAAGAGAAGATAGTTTTTATAGAAATAAAAATTTTATTTTACAGGAGTTTATAGATACAGGAACTCCTGTCACTAAATTTAGAACAATTTTTGCAGGAGATATAAAAATTACATATAAGGCAGTATCTCAAGAAAATAGTGACTTTGTTACTTTAGGTGATAATGGTGTAGTAGGTGAAATAAATCCAGATAATAAAGCAATCGATGAGATATCAAACAAATTTATTACGGTTGCAAAAACAAAGAATATAAATTTTGGTGCATTAGATATAATACAAGACGTGAACGGTGCTTGTTATCTATTAGAATTAAATGCTCCTACTAAATGATATAGAGCGTCTCAAGGATTAGGTATTAATCTTTACCAAACGGTATTAGATAATATGTTGACAAAATAAATAAATCAGTTATAATATTATTATGTATATCAGTGTAAATGGTAGAATTGCGAGAAAGAAGCAAGTCGAGATATTTATATTTGACGTATTAGAACATCTTATGCCTAGATTAAAAAGAAAGGTAAACATAGATGTAAACATAGTAACAAGATGTGATAATCAACATTATGCACTATGTTTAGGAGATAAGAATTGTGCAGAAATAGAACTAGCACGTGGAAGTTGTGATACAAAATTTTCATTAGATGAAATGATGTTGAATCTTGCACACGAATTAGTTCATGCCAAGCAGTTTATTAAAGGAGAATTACATCCTAATTTAAACAGATGGAAAAGTTTAGATTATAGTAATACTGCATATAGTAGACAACCTTGGGAAAAAGAAGCATACTTATTAGAGGATAAACTGTTAGAAACATATTGGAAATAAAATGGCAAAAGCAAGTAGAAGAAAACAAAATAAATCACTTATTAATGGTACTGGTAAAAAATGTACATCAATAGGTAAAGGTGGTAGAGGACGTAAAGTAAAAATTGCTATGTCTACTATGAATAAAGGCAGAAAAAGATGTGCGAAAGCATATAGAGGTCAAGGCAAATAAGTAATAAATACTACTATGTTAGAACCTACCGATAAATGGCTATGCGAGATTGTAGACCCTAAACACCCTGCTCTACACAGACCAGCGAATATAGATCCTTTTACTGCTCCTGAAGATGCAGACTGGTCTAAAAGAGAAGTAGATATGAAAGAGCTTATGCGGTATAGGCACGGTATAGGACTAGCAAGTCCTCAAATAGGTAATAGTTATAATATGTTCGTAATGAACCTACAAGGGTCAGGAGACGTAGGCGTATATAACCCTAAGATACTTGAATTCAGTGAAGCAACTGTATGTATGGAAGAAGGATGTTTAACGTTTCCTCTGTTATATTTTAATGTAACAAGGCCTGAAAAAATAAAAGTAAGTTTTACACTCTATGATGGTGAAACACAAGTAGATGACTGGTTAGAAGGAATAGATGCTAGATGTTTTCAACATGAACTAGAACACTTGCAAGGTAAATTATTTTTAGAACATGCTAGTGAATTAAAATTACAAAGAGCCATAAAGAAAAGAGACAAGTACTTTAAAGAAATAGAAAGGACTAAGCAATAAAATGTTCTCTTATCCATTTTGGGTAAATGATTTTGATAGAGTAAAAGATCATAGACTTACACACCCAGACGTTGCTACTATTTTTGAACAACCTGTAGCATTCTGGTACGGTGCTAAAAAGAATAAAAACGCAAATAAAAATTTAGATAAGAGTCTTAAAAGATTACTTAAAAGAACACTTCCGGGTCTCCCTTACTTTGTTCTATATAATTTACCTAACAGAGATTTAGGACATTATAGCAAAGGCGGGGCAAATGATGCCATAGAGTACTTAAAATTCCTGCAAGAATTTTGCAATGGTATACAAGATACTTGTCCTATAATCATATACGAGCCAGATGCATTACCTCATACTACACAAATGGATGTCAAGTTATCTGAATATAGACTTAATCTAATGAAAGAAGGATTAGATACATTAACACAAGAAAGTGAAGCCTATGTATATGTAGATATAGGACATAGTAATTGGTTAGACCCTAAAGATGCCGCAGAATTGATCACAAGGGTCTCTAATGACCGTGTAAGAGGGTTTAGTGTTAATGTTAGTAACTATAGATCAACAAAAGAAAGTATTGAATGGGCCTTAAAGATATGCGAATACAATGAGAACTGGCATTTTGTTATAGATACCAGCCGTAATGGCAATGGTCCACACGGTAATGATTGGTGTAATCCACCTGGTAGGTTAGTAGGAGAAACTCCTACATGTGACACCGGTGAAGAAAAATGTGATGCATTTTTATGGATTAAGATACCTGGAGAATCAGATGGTACAGGTAATGGTGGTCCAAGAGCTGGAAAGTTTTGGCCTGAAATGGCTACTGAATTAGTTAAGAATTCTAACTAACGCCTGAAGGATCAGTTACGTCAACAGTATCTGGACTAGGTTTTACTTCACTGTCGCTATCGCCTCTAGGGGAATTTAATTCCGCATCTAAGTAATTTTTAGCACCTTGTAAATAACTATGTGCCTTTACTATTTTAGCCTGCCACCAATGAGGGAAGTCTGAATCTGGTAAAGTCTTTAACATCTTATGTAGGTCTATAGCATTTTTGCCAATAAGATATAATTCTTTAGAAATCATACCTTTTTCGTTATCTATATGTCCAACTGCTTGTTTCTTTGTATCACCTTCACCAGTATCTGATTTATAATCAACGCCTGGTTCGCCGTCTTCGTTAACTATTCCTGCTAATTGTTGTAATCTATCTATTTCGTTCATGTTAGTATTTATCACAAATAGACTCTAAATCTACTAATAGTCTTTTGAATTGGCGTTGTTCTCTAAAAACTTCTTGATTATGTTTTAATCTATCCATAGCAATATCACTATTTAAAATATCTTCTAATTCTTGTAAAGGCATGTTACCTATTTGTTCTAGTAATTCTATACTCTGCTCAACGTTTTTATAATAATTGTGTGGGTCTTTTTTCATACCAAATAGATCATCAAAACCTCTATATCCCATTTGCTGTAAAACTAATTCTGCTCTTGGAATACCTAAATTTATAAATGGCATTCCATATACAAAATTTTTATATGTTTTCTCTGTAAAAAATATTCTATCAGATGTTTTTAATTGGTCTGGTTCCCAGAAGTCTAAACTTACATGTGTTTCGTGTGGTAAATTGACTCCTCCATGTTGTATTACTTCGTCCTCAAAACTCCATTCAAGACTCCCTTCAATAGAGTTGGGTAATATTTTCTGTTCGTATTTTTCAGAAACTTGTTTGAAATTATCTATGGTTACACTATCGTCTAAATAATTAAAATATTTAAAAAATCTAATGTCGTGTACTAAAAATTTTTGTGTATTGTGCCAACTATAATAAGATTTTTCTACAAGACCTTTGTCCAGCATTACTGCATGAAATAATTTTCTTAATCTTCTACCGTTCTTTTTGTAACTTATGAAATGTTTTTTTAATTTTCTAGGAGCAATAGGTTTATATATAAAATTTAATCCAGGTGTTTCGTCACTAGTTCCTTTAAGATCTAATAATCTATCTATATATATGTGATACATTAATTCAAAAGCCTGACAAGAGAAACATGTATGTCTTATATTGTAATCAGTTACAAAATTTTCTATAGAATTTTGTCCTGTAAATACAATAATATTTAAAGGATCTACACCCAAGGACTCTAAGTTGTCTATTAGTGTGTAATACTTATCGTCAACAAATTCTTCTATACAGGTATCTATAATTATTTTATTACTTTTATGTTTTTTATAATATTTTACTGCTTCTTGTACGTCTTCCATTGGAACATGGTGTACAGTATTCGTATGGATAAAAATTAATGTTGGTTGGTTAGAGTCATCAACAATATTTATAGGCATAGATACACCTTTTCTATTGTAATATCTAAGGTAACCTAATAGGGATTTATCTAGTATTTGTTCGGATGAACAATAGAATTTATCTAAAACATTTATCATACTAGTATTTATAATACTAGTTTTTAATTCTTTTTAGTATAGGCCTGCTAGTTTTTTAAGTTCTACCATTGCTGAGTCTAAAGCCTTACCAACAACTGCATCTTCTTGCTCTTCTATGCTTTCCATTTCTGCTGGATAATCTTTATCATCGGCACTATGAAGCAATTCGTCAACAAAGTTCTCAATTTCATCTATATCTTCTAGAGCATCTTCTTGATCTAGGCCTCTTTCGCCACAAAACTCGCCCCAATCCTGCATTACAGATGGGCCATCAGAGCCTAATAGTCCACCAGCAGAGTCAAAGTCTGCATCTGCTATATCACTCATAATTTGTTCTTTCTTTGTAGGTTCCATTTTTGGATCAAAACTTTCTGAGCATCCACAAGTTGCACATGCTTTTAATTTATGTCTCTTTGCACCGCACTTAGGACAATCGGCTTCTGCAATTTCGCTTTCTTCCATCTCACCTTCTTGTGGTTCAGGTTCTAAAAGACCTGCATCTGCAAGAATATCTTTGGCCGCATCGTCTAATGCCCATACTGGGGGATTCTCTTCTTCGTCATTCCAAGAATCAACTATTGCTTTTTGTATATCATTTGTTTCATCAGCAATACTTGACACTTTATCATAGAATGCATCTGCTTGATCCATTGCCATGTCTTTGACTTTGCCCTCGTCCATGTCATCTTCTTCTATGTTGTATTCTGATCTAATGTCATCTAATTCAACACTTTCTAATGAACTTGTTTCAGGATCAAACTCTCTGTCGTCCCCTGCTTCTAGTTCCATATTTTTAAGAGCATGTTTAACTAGATCCATAACAAATCCTTTATCTTCTGCTTCTAAATCTGATATTCCTTTTTCTCTCATACCGTCTAAAATTTTACTAAGTTTAGTACTAACTGCCAATCCGTTTTCGTCTGGCATAATTCTTTCGTTTATTTCTGATAATAATGATACTGGTGATTTCATAAGTTCTTTTACAAACTGTTCTTTTTTAACATCCATATCGTTAACGTCTGCTCCTTGTGGGAACCTGTTAGCAACACTTAGTTTAGAAGAACTTTTACTTACTTCTGCAAACTTGATATCTTTAACTGAAACTTGATCCTCAAATTCTATAGGAGCACCCTCAGTAACTTCTAACCCTGCTAGTTGTTTCATTATGTTTAGATCTTCACTCATTTTATCACCTTTTAATTTATTATAAACTAGTTCAAACACATTATTATCAAACTGTTTAAACTGTTTATTAAATATCAGTTTTGCACTTTCTTTATCTGGTGCTGTACTAATTGCTTTTCTAAAAGCACTTGCACTTGCTACTTCTTCTTCTGTCGAAATAGTAGGTACCTTTAATATATAACCTCTTTTATTCATTGGTAGAGGTTCGTCCTTATATGTATTTATCATCTGATAGTAAGTTGCACCACCTTTTATCTTTTGATTTATGCCTTTATCGTCTATATTATCAAATCTAAATCTTGGATTAGACTCCATGTCTTTCTCACCAACTGCAAAATATATTACAGTATTTTCTACATCACTGACATATTGTGCTAGTTCTTCCCAATTGTATGGGCTCCTAGCATATAAGACTTTAGATGGATCAATACCATGTGATGCAATAATCTTTTTCTTTTCTTCAAAGTTAAAGGGAGACTTTCCGGGTTCTACTTTATCTGATGTTGCAATATATACATCCGCGTCATTATATAAAGCACCTAGTTGATCGAATACTTGAGCATGATGCGAAAGCATTGGTTGGAAACGACCTGGGTATATAATAACCTTTTTCATAGTTACTATTTATCAGAAAGGACGCCAGAGACTTAGTTCACCTATTTCAATATGTTGTGGTTGATTTATAGCCCATGCAATAGCATCAGCACATTCTTTGGCGGTTAGCATACTTGCTGTATCGTGTACTTTTTTAGTCATGTCTGTTTTTACATAGCCAGGATTAACATTTATTATTCTGCATTTTCTATCTGTTTTAAACATCAGTAATAATGCCTGATGGCTTAATGCCGCCTTTGATGCAGAATATCCTGTGGTGTTACCGCTTAATCCTGGGTACTTTGATAAACTAGAAACATTTACTATAGTCTTAGATTCATCATCCTTCCACATATCAAATACTGTATTGAGTAAATCTATTTGATGATACCCGCTCCATGCATTATTAACAAATACATCACAGTTCTTAACTGATCTAGCAATAAGTTGATGTTGTGTGGCAATATCAAATCCATTGCTTCTACTGAATCCTTCTACTTGATGGTTAACATCAAATATATTATATAATTCTTTGCCTATTCCTTTACTATGACCAGTAATTGCTATCTTCATATTTAACTCCTATTAAATGCCAACGATCTTCAGCACCGAAATTTACTGCTGAATGATAATCTGTGGTATTTACTTCATAAACTTTGCCTACTTCAAAATGAAATAGTGAGGGATTCAAATTATTTTTATCTTCACCGAAGAAAATCATATATGCTTGGTCGTTTGTTACTACAGGTATATGACATCTTACATTAGTTACTGTACTGTCCCCTTGACCATCGTAATGTATAGAATAACCAGCAGATCTAGGTGAAATCTTCATTGCTCTCCATCTATAAAATTGATTATTTTCTTCTACTAATTTTTGTAAATGTGTTCCTTCTAAAGACTTATTGGTCGTACAATATAATCTTTCTCTATAAGGAAGTTCTGAGGATACCCCGCAACTACTGGTCCAATCGTCATCACCTAAAACAGATTGCAAACTTATCTGATTAAGGTCATGCAAATTATGTTGATCTATAATACTTAATAGTTCACCAAACAATGCATTAGAGTAATCAAATGTTTTTATTTCTCTTACATTTTTGTTCATACTACTATTTAACAACCTGTGTAATTAATTCTTCTATATTAGGTCCTGTGTATTCATATTTTATATCAGGCCTATTTTCATATGGTTCATAATCTAATACATCTTCCATACATAAAACATCTCCTCTATATGTTTTTAATAAAGATATTAATTGTTCGTATCTAAACAATAACGATTCACCGCACCAAAAGAATTCTTGATTAGTAATATCTATTATTGTATTTCTATTATCACGTCTCCACTCTTTTGTTTTCTTTGCCAATGCTAAACTATTAATTTGTTCTGTGGTATTACGTCTATAGCAATATACTATTTTATCACATTGGGTAAGCATATCAGTTAATATTTTATCTGCAACATCTTTAGGTGCCCTTCTGTAAATATGATAAGGGTCAATTTTAGCAATACTATTTTCTGTACTAGACCATTTCTCCCACTGATGTAATATAAATGCAGTATTAGACCCCTTCCAATTTGCTGTAGCAGGATTAAAAATCTCAAAAAAATTATTGTCTAAACTGTATCTCTGCCTAAGCATCTTATATACAGACATTGAACCGCTTCTAGGAGTTGCGACTAATATTACCTTCATACAAATAATCCTAAATTATGAGGTAATTCTTTACCATTACAGAAAAACTTAGACTCGTATCTATACTTCAATTGATCTGTAGCAAAGTCTTCAAAGTATATAGTTTCTCCGTTGTATCTACCTTGTAGATCATTTAATCTTTGCACATCTATATCTATTCTTTTTAATTGATCTTCTATCTGTTGCTGAGTAACATCAACATGTACTTCTTTAAACTCTTTGTAAGGAGAATACATATCTGTGAAGTCTGCTGTTATCATGCTTTTTAAATGTTCTAATGTATTCTTTCTATACAAATAATATATTTTGTCAGCAGTACCGTAAACTAATTCCTCATACTCCTTTAAAGATAATTTTGCTTTTGGCATATGAATAAAATCTCTAGTAAATATCTTCGCAACACAATTACCTTTACCCCATATTCTTAGACTATCATCTATTGTTAGAGGAAAGTCATATCCCATTTTATGGGTAAGAGCCTTTTCGTGAAATAATTCTCCAACATGATTTACTTTATGTTTCTTTGCTAGTTGTCTGGATAGAAATGAACTACCACTTCTTGGTATTGTAATTAGTGCAATTCTCATAGCACTATTTATTTCTTGGATTTTGTTTTCTTCTTCTTTTTAGGCTTCTTTAACAGATGTTGTTGTGAGCCTTCTGGTGCTGACCATAGTTTATCTAATTGTACCATTGCACCATATTCGTTTATTTTAACTACTAGGTTATTATTGCCTTTGTGTATTCTATGATATGTATTTTTAGGAATATATACAGTATCGCCTTCTTTAAGAGTTTTAGGTAATTGGTTGTCCATTTGTAATTTCCAACCCGTGCCTTCTACAATTTCAACATATCTATCTTTGCGATCTCTATGCCATACGAGTTCTTCTGATTCCACAGACTCTGAAAACTCTCTGAGAAAAGTATTGTCTGCTATCTGTTTCTGAGTGTAGGGGTTTACCACCACTTACCGCCTTTAACTAGGCCATAACGTGGAAGTCTACATGCCCAGTAACCGGCTTTTTGTTTATCATTTTTCTTTTCGCAGTTATGTCTTGCGGCAAAACTCTTAGCGGCTTTTTTATTTCCTGCCTTTGCTTTAAGCCCTGTAACGTCACCAAATGAAATCTTTTTAACATTTCCTTTAGGTGTTTTAACATATACATAGTACTTCTTACTGCCGCCTCTTTTAGGTTTATTAAGTTCTACATTTTTGCCTTGGTATTCTGCTTCAGAAGCCATTACTTTAGATTTTCGTCTTGCCTGAGCACTTGGTGTAGTTCTTGCAAGATCGTTTGATCTTAAACGTTTAAGTTCTTTACCTAGTTTTGTACTAATATGTGCTGTTTCACCGTCGTTAGATTTAAATATTTGTGTTTTAGGATCAAATTTAAAGTCTTTATAAAACTTCTCACCGTCAGCATGTCTCTGTGATTTTTGTGTTTGTGCCGTGCCTGCTCTTTGATCATCAGCCCACTTTCTTTCTTCTAGGTCTTCGGCATGCATTGCCGCCATGTGTTTTTTATATTTTGCACTACCTTTCTTGTGTGGTGATTTGCCATCGAACAAACGAGGATCTCTATTGTCACTTGCAAAATTACCTATAGTAGGAGACTTTTTATCACCAACTTTTATTCCTGGTG